>Ga0315295_10004024_pt1 | contig 12487 bp, 11 predicted proteins | sample YL17G14_0_MG_FD_204453 | JGI IMG/M metagenome (GOLD analysis project Ga0315295, IMG submission 204453) | Sediment microbial communities from Yellowstone Lake, YNP, Wyoming, USA - YL17G14_0 | ecosystem: Environmental > Aquatic > Freshwater > Lake > Sediment | place: USA: Wyoming | collected... | reverse complement strand
TCGAGCGGCAAAGCTCTTTTTGCTGCGTATGAAGAAAGGAATTGCTAAAGATTCACGGCCCTGCTGGGATATTCGCAACTGTTCTGCGGAGACCCGCCAACTCTGCCCGGCATGGGAATTCAATGCAGGACATTTTTGCTGGTTTATCAGTGGCACCTTTTGTCGGGGAAAACCTCAAGCGACCTGGGCCGAGAAAATGAAGATATGAGAGAACGAAAAAATCCGCTCGCTGGCTAAGCCCGGGGGCTTGCTCTTTCAACCTGCGGGATTTCGAGGGCCTACGGCCCTGGCCTGCGGAACTATAGACCCACTGACGGAGCAGAGGATCGGCGAGATTCTGGCAAGATACAGCCAGGATGGTAGGATTTCCTATCCCATTCAAAAGGAAATCCTGGGTGAAAAGGAGTCCTTCTTTTCTGTGGATAGGAAGTTCGATAAGGAAGCCCTGGCCATGCTCCAAGTGGAGGCAATAAAAATTTAAAGGGATGTTCATAAAGCCGCACTATAAGCTTGGAGATTTCCCTCAAAGTCCTCCCTCTGATCTCCGCTGGACACTCGCCCAAACAGGATATAAGATAGGAACGTAAGCTTCCATTTACGACGTAGCCCAGTCAAGAAATGAAAAAGGGGAAACGCTATAAATCACTTTATCTACCCGCCCTGACGATCGTGGCCACCGTGCTAACCCTGCTGATTGTCATCGCCGTCTCCACCTACCGAAACCTGAGCCGGGAGAGGGGAAGGATAGAGGATTCTCTCCTGCGAGAGGGCATGGTCGTCATTCGGGCTGTCGAGGCAAGCTTGCGGGCAGATCTTCCGGCAACTTCACCGGATGTCCCCCGCATTCAGAAGGTTATCGAGGAGGTTTCCCGAGAACCCGGAATTGCCAGAATTGTTCTCTTCGACGGGAACGGGAATACCGTGGCTTCCGGGCCCGTCAAGGGACCCCCAGAGAAAATCATGGATGTTTCTTCTTTAACCCTCTTGTTAAATGAAAAGGGTGTGGTTACGCGCTATAACGAGATCACTGGGGGAGAACGGACATTTGAGGTGATTAAACCGATCCGCCCTCTTTCTTATAGAAACCCGCTGGGGGTGGTGCGTGAAGGCGAGGAAAAGATAGAGCCCCGAGAAGAACCGTTGCACCGTTGGGCGAAAGATAAGCTGATCTCGGTCCAGCTACGCCTGGGGCCATTCGAGAGTGCCAAGCAGCAGGACATTCACCACGCTCTCCTCATGGGAGGCATCCTGGTGATTCTGGGGGGAGGAGCGCTTTATTTCATCTTTATTGTCCAGAGTTACTACCTGGTAGACCGTTCCTTGGCCGAGATGAAGACCTATACGGAAAACCTCGTGGAGAGTATGGCTGATGGGCTGATTTCCATAGACAACGAGAAGAGGATTGTGACGCTAAACCGGAGAGCGGGGGAATTCCTGGGTGAAAAGGAGAAAAACCTCAAAGGAATAAAAATTTCAGATATTTTGAGTAAAGATATTGAGAGGCTTCTTGAAGAAAACCAATCGACTATTCGAGACCAGGAGATAGAGGTCCAACATCCTTCCGCGGGCAGGATCCCCTTAAGCTTGAGCGCGGCGCCCCTGAAAGATGAGATGGGAAGGGAGATGGGATCCGTGCTGCTGCTCCGGGACTTGAGGGAGATCCGGGATCTGCAGGAGAAGGTCCGCCGGAGCGAGCGATTGGCTTCCCTGGGGCGTTTAGCCGCCGGCGTGGCCCATGAGATTCGTAACCCCCTGAGTTCCATCCGGGGGTTCGCCCAGTATTTTATGAACCGCCTCAAAGGCCATGAGGAGGAACAAGGGTATGCCTCCATCATGGTTAAAGAAGTAGACCGGCTGAACCGGGTGGTTACCGATCTGTTAAACTTCGCCAGGCCGAAAGAGCCCCACAGGGAACTGCACCCCCTGGAAAATATTCTGAGCCATTCGGTAAAGCTCTTGGAGCCCGAGTTGAGAAAAAAGGGGGTGCAAGTGGAGGAGGAGTATGAACCCAATCTTCCTCCGGCCCTCGTTGATCGCGATCAGCTCTCCCAGGCTTTTCTCAACCTCTTGCTGAATTCCTTGGAATCCATCGAAGGGGGGGGGAAGATCCGCATCACTCTGAAGAAGGGAGATAATCAGCATGGGATGGAAATGGCCATTGCCGATACGGGGCGGGGCATTTCGCCGGAAGACCTGGGTAGAGTCTTCGAACCCTTCTTCAGTACCAAACGTGGGGGAACCGGGCTGGGGTTAGCCATTGTTCATCAGATTGTGGAGAGCCATGGGGGGGAGATCGCTGTGGAGAGCACGGAGAAGGTGGGAACGACCTTTCGGATTACCCTGCCAGCCAGAGAATGAAAAACTTTTCACCGCAGAGATCGCAGAGGGCGCAGAGAAAGAGACCAATTTTATGTCAAAGCCATTATCAGATTGAATTCAATTGTAGGATGCGTTCCCGGAACGTATCCCTTATCGGATTGTCTATTCCGTTAAGCATAATTTACTCTGCGTTCTCCGCGTGCTCTGCGGTGAATAATATGGAATGGATCAGGAGCGGTTATGAGTGAAAAACCCCGAATTTTGGTGGTAGATGATGAAGAGAGCCACCGGATTATGCTCCGGGCGGTTCTAAAAGAAGAGGGGTACGAAGTATCCGAGGCGAGCGACGGCACGGAAGCGGTCAAGGCTGTCGAACAGGAGCCTTTTGACCTGATCCTCATGGACATCCGCATGAGGACCATGGACGGAATTGAGGCCCTGGGCGAGATTCGTAAAATTAGCCCCCTCGTGCCGGTTCTGATCATGACCGCGTATGCTTCCGTGAAAACCGCCGTTGAAGCGCTAAAGGCAGGCGCTTTTGACTACCTGACAAAGCCTTTAGACACTGATGAGTTGAAGATTCTCATCGAAAAAGCCCTGGAGATCTACCATCTTCGGGCAGAGAACGTCGCCCTCAAAGAACGGTTGGGAGACCGCTTTAATTTTTCCAAGATCATCGGGCGGAGCCCAAGAATGAAGGAAGTTTTCGATACCCTTTCCCTTGTTGCGCCTACAGATGCCACAGTGCTGATCCTGGGTGAAAGCGGGACGGGGAAAGAGCTGGTGGCCAATTCCATCCACCATAACAGCCCGCGGGCCAGTCAATCCTTCATCAAAGTTTCTTGCGCCGCCCTGCCGGAGACTCTTCTGGAAGGTGAGCTTTTTGGCCATGAGAAAGGTGCCTTTACCGGGGCCATCGCCCGTCGGGAAGGGAGGTTCCAGTTAGCCCATCGAGGAACCATTTTCCTCGACGAAGTGGGAGAGATGAGCGTGACGACCCAGACGAAGCTCCTTCGGGTATTGCAGGAAAAAGAGTTTGAGCCCCTGGGCAGCACACGCACGGTTAAAGCGGACGTGCGGGTGATCGCGGCCTCGAACAAAGACCTGGAGAGGGAAGTCAAGGAGGGAAGATTTCGGGAAGACCTATTTTACCGTTTGAATGTCGTCCCTGTATCTCTGCCTCCGTTGCGGGAACGCAAGGAAGACATCCCGACGCTGGCGGCCCATTTTTTTGCCGTCTACCGGGACAAGAATCGCAAGGAATTGAGAGACATATCTGGCAAAGCGATGGACTTGCTCATGCGTTACGACTGGCCGGGGAACATCCGGGAACTGGAGAATTGCATGGAACGTGCAGTGATCCTGGCCCGAGGGGAAATCATTGCCCCCGCAGACCTTCCGCTCCCCATTCAGGCACTTTCGAGGGATAGAGAGATACAAGGGTTGAACCTTCCATCCGGAATCAGCCTCCAGGAAGTGGAAAGAGCGCTCATCCTTAAGACTCTTGACGATACAGGTGGAAACCGGAGCCGGGCCGCAGAAATTCTGGGCATCAATCGCCGTACCTTGCAGAACAAACTGAAGGAGTACGGGATCAATTAAAAATAAAAAAACGTAAGGCGCAAGTCGCAAGGCGTAAGACGTAAGACTACTTGCCACCAAGACACAAAGCGTAACCAGCAACGAGTACCAAGTCACCAACCACCATAATTGCCGCCGCTAAAAAAATTCCCAATTTCTTTTCCCGCCGGACTTCTCTGAGAAAAAAATCAGCAGGTGATAAGTAAAAGGGAAGGACCGTAATTTTTATCCAGGAAGTTATTTCTGTTGAATTCCCGCTGGTTAATCGACAATGGGGCACTCCTTCCGCCGTTGGCACTTCTATTGCTAAAGAGTTAGTGAGAAAGACTTCAAAGGGGGCTGAATTTGGGCTTACAAAGCTGCGTCCACTGCGGGAAAGAGACGGGAGAAGGGGAACTCTATTGCCTCGAATGCCAGGCCATTTCCGGAATAAAAAAACCACGACGTTTCTGGATTTTCAGCATCCTGTTTTCGGCGCTGCTTCTTTTCTTAACCGGGTTGCTGCTCTGGCATGGGGGGCTCAGCTTAGGGAGTCTCTCTCTGGATTCAATTCTGGGAAGGCCTGCGGCGGTTATCAATGGAGAACCCATCAACAGAGCGGATCTGAGAGAAAGGCTGAAAAGCATCCGGACAATGTTGGAGCGGCAATATGGGAAGGATCTTTTCGCTGGACAGCAGGGGCAGGTACTCCTGGCGAATTTAGAACAAGAGGTTTTGGAGGGAATGTTAGAAGAACGGTTGGTGGCCCAGGAGGCTCGCAGGCTCAAGATGCAAATCAGCGGCGAGATGGTTGAGGAAGAATTGCAGAAGATTGGCAGAGAAATTTATGGCGACTGGGAAAAATTCCAGGCCCGGCTCCGGGAAGAAGGGGTGTCGAAAGAGGATCTGCAAAACCATATTCGCAGCCTTCTTCTTTACAAAGCAGTAAAAGCCGCGAAAGCTCCGGCAGGATCGAACCCAGATATTTCCTTCAATGCCTGGCTGATTCAAGCCAAACAAAAGGCCGAATTGGTCCTCTATGAAACTGGGAATCGTGGGAGTAGCGCCTCCTTGCTGGGAGGAAGTTGTTGTGCCACGGGCGGACCATCTGGAGGGTCAAGTGCACCCTCCCGCGCAGGCGGTCAACTGGACCCGGAGACGGAGAGCCAAGCCAAAAAGGCAGCGATAGAAACTTATCAAAGAGTCAATCCAGCAGATAAGGAGGTGACCGCGAAGGTTACCGACTATGGCTGCCATATCCAGGTGGATATTCAGAAAGAGGGGAAGATCGTCAAATCTTACTCCTATCAGGGTGGGAAAGCCTTCGAGATTTCATGAAGAGTGAGAGGAAAGCTGAAATAGAAGAAATGAAATGGACAACCGGCAGGATTTAATTTCAAGGAGGTTTCATGATTCAGGGCAAACAAAGGTTATTTCATTGGGGTCTCGGACTTTTCGGGATGATGCTGTTTATTGCTGGGGCCATTTTAATGGCCGCTCCCCAAGCGGGAGGATCTCCCCCGGCTCCAAAACAACTTTTGTTTTTTTACCCGGCAAAGACCTTCGACGACGGAAAGGCGCATTTTTACGAATACAAGACGGGGAAAGAGATCAACATCAAATATTTTATTCTGAAAAGTTCGGATGGCGTGATCCGAGCCGCCTTTGACGCGTGTGACGTATGCTGGCGCGAGGGAAAAGGATATTTCCAGAAGGGGGATTTCATGGTCTGCCGAAACTGCGGGCAGCGTTTTGCTTCCATTCGGGTTAACGAGGTGAGAGGAGGCTGCAATCCGGCCCCCCTGGCCCGCGAGATAAAGGAGAGAAACGTGGTGATCAAAACAAGCGATCTTCTTGATGGAAGGCGTTATTTCAACTTTGCTAGGAAAGGGTAGAGATGACTCTCAGAGACATTGCCTTTAGGAACCTGCGTCGGCGGAAGACGAAAGCGGCGTTCGTTTTTGTCGGCCTTTTGGTCGGGGTATCCTCGGTGGTTGCCTTCATTACCCTGATTGAAGCGCTGACGCATGACATCAACACCAAGCTGGAGCAATACGGGGCCAATATTCTCATCGTCCCCAAGACCGAAAACCTGTCTCTCAATTACGGCGGGCTGGCGATCGGCGGGGTCTTGTACGAAATGCAGGAGATTCAACAGAAGGAACTGCGCAAGATCCGGACCATAAAAAACTCCGCGAATGTGGCCGCGGTCGGCCCCATGGTCCTCGGAGCCGTAGAAGTGAAAGGGAAGAAAGTCCTTTTGGCAGGGATGGATTTCGGCGAGGTTCCCATGCTTCGCCCCTGGTGGATTCCTCGGGGACAATACCCCGAAAAGCAGCAAATCCTGGCCGGATCCGCAGCTGCCCGTGTTCTCGGCCTGCAAAGGGAAGGCAGGATTGAGACCAATGGTCGCACTCTCCAAGTGTCGGCGATCCTGGAACCCACCGGGTCCCAGGATGATCAGATCCTGTTCGCCCCCTTGCCCACGGCCCAGGCGGTCCTGGGGAAGGAAGGGCGTATTTCCATGGCCGAAGTGGCTGCCTTGTGCCATGGCTGCCCGATTGAAGATATGGTGGAGCAGATTTCCGCGATTCTGCCCGGGGCCCAAGTTATGGCCATCAAGCAGGTGGTCAAGGGGCGGATGGAGGCCCTGGATCAATTCCGCCGGGTGGCCTATGTTCTTTCGGGGATCGTAGCCTTCGTCGGCATGCTGGTCGTTTTGGTTACGATGATGGGGAGCGTGCGGGAAAGGACCGCGGAAATCGGGGTCTTCAGGGCCATCGGGTTCCGGAAGAGCCATGTGATGAGGATCATTCTCTTCGAGGCCGGCCTAATCTCGACAGTGGCCGGTTTCAGCGGTTACCTGCTGGGGCTGGGGTTGACCAAAGCGGCCCTTCCGTTCTTCTCCGACAGCCGGGGGATCAGCATTCCCCTTGACCCCGTGCTGGCCGGTGGAGCATTCGGTCTGGCCTTGCTCTTGGGTTTGGCGGCGAGCATTTATCCCGCTTTCCTGGCTGCCCGCCTGGATCCCCAGGAGGCCTTGCGGGCCCTTTAAGAGGTGATTATGGCTTTTGTCGAAGGCGAAAATCTGATCAAACAGTACGGGAGCGGAGAAGGCACGGTTATGGCCGTGCGGGGAATCAACCTGAATGTTGGAAAGGGAGAACTCATCGCCGTTATGGGGGAGTCGGGATCGGGAAAATCCACGCTCCTTTCCATTCTGGGTGCTCTTAATACCCCCACTTCAGGCCGATACCGGGTGGGGGAGAAAGACATTTACGGCCTTTCTCACGAGAAACGGGCCGATTTTCGGCGCGAATTTCTAGGATTCGTTTTCCAGAGCTTTCACCTGGTCCCCTATTTGACGGTGAAGGAGAACGTGATGCTCCCCCTGGCTCCGGCAGCGATGAAAGGGATGGAGAAGGGAAGGCTGGCCGAAGAAGCCCTCGCGCGGGTAGGTCTGGGAGGGAAGGCGAACCGACTTCCCGGCCAGGTGTCCGGCGGGGAACAGGAGCGGGTGGCGATTGCCCGGGCCATTGTCAACCGCCCTCCCATCCTCTTGGCGGATGAGCCGACGGGGAACCTCGATTCGAAGACCAGCCGGGAAATCATGGACCTGCTTAAGGCTCTCAATTCCGATGGGATGACCATCGTCATGGTTACCCACAACTCCGAATGTGCCCAGTATGCCGGGAAGATCTTACGATTGTCCGATGGCCTCCTAGTAGAGGAAGAACGAGTCGGCATGAACGGGGAGAATCATCTTCCTTTGTCGGAAAAAGAAAAGAAATTAATAGCGGCGGCCAACCTTTTCTGAAGACCCGATTTTAAACCCCAGGAATTCATCCCCGGTTCCAGGCCCCCTACCATTTCAAGGGATGAGGGATTTGGAAGCGGGGTCTATTGGGGGGAATTGCCCCTCGTTATTTCTCTCTTGTGGAACTCGGGGAGACCCATCGGATTGATGGGAGAAAATACTTGCTCTCCAAGGGTCCACGAAAATACATCATTTTTCTTCAAAAAATAAAGGATTGACCCCATTACCTTGATAAACTCCTTCAGGCCAATATAGCAAAGGGCGAGAGAAGCTTTTTCTTCAGCACGCGGCGGATTGTGCCGCCACAAGTCTTGAACGCCCATTGGCATCGGACTCCGACCGGGGGAAAATTCTACGTTAATCAACCAAAGAAAAGGGGGATGAAAATGGGACGAATCTACGATGACATTACCAAAACAATTGGCAACACCCCATTGGTTCGGATCAACCGGATGACGAAGGGCAGTGTTGCAGAAGTGTTGGCAAAATTGGAATCCTTCAACCCATTGAGCAGTGTGAAGGATCGGATTGGCGTCTCCATGATCGAGGCAGCGGAAAGAGATGGCTGCCTGAGCAAGGATACGGTGATCATTGAACCGACTTCCGGGAATACGGGGATTGCCCTCGCTTTTGTTTGTGCCGCGAAGGGGTACCGGCTGATCCTCACTATGCCGGAGACCATGTCGGTCGAAAGAAGGGTACTTTTAAAGTTGCTGGGAGCAGAATTGGTACTCACGCCCGGTACAGAGGGAATGCCCGGAGCCATCCGAAAGGCGGAAGAACTTGTCAAGGGGACCCCCAATTCTCTTATGCCCCAGCAGTTCAAAAACCCGGCCAACCCGGAGATTCATCGCAAGACAACAGCCGAAGAAATCTGGAGGGATACCGACGGGAAAGTTGATATCTTCGTCGGCGGAGTTGGAACCGGGGGAACCATTACGGGAGTGGCCGAGGTGATCAAACCGAGGAAACCCGGGTTCAAAGCCATTGCCGTTGAACCCAAGGCTTCCCCTGTGCTCTCCGGCGGCAAGCCCGGTCCTCATAAAATCCAGGGGATCGGTGCGGGATTTGTTCCGGATGTCCTCAATCGGAAAATAGTCGATGAAGTCATCCAGGTCAGCAATGAAGATGCCATTGCGACTGCCCAGAGGTTAGCCAGAGAAGAAGGGATTCTATGCGGGATTTCTTCCGGAGCGGCATTATGGGCGGCCCTGGAAGTCTCCCGGCGACTGGAGAATAAAGGGAAGTTGATCGTTGTGCTGCTGCCGGATACAGGAGAGCGCTACCTCAGCACTGCCCTGGCCGAAACACCCCGAGGGGGGCCGTGAAGTGGGAACGTCTACGTTTCTGGTATCGGTTAGATAATATCTTTCAAATGCCCCCATCCCCCCTTTAATAAAGGGGGGCGAGGGGGGATTTTAAACTGTTCTCTGGTGACCGAGCGGCCATGGCCAATTACCTGGCGTAAAGTCCGGATCCCGATGCAGATGAGAATGAAAAATGAAGGGGGATAAGAATGGGTAAGAAGATCACTTTGGTTTTTTTATCAGGCTTGTTGGTGGCCTTTTTTTCAGGTGTGGCATTGGCTCAGCATAGTCACCAACACGGAAGTCCGTCTCCTTCGACTTCCAGCATGGACTCCTCGCATCAAATGCCGATGGGAAAACAAACGGTTCAGTCCATGATTGCGGAAGGTTGGAAGATCGGCTTTGAGGTGATGTCTATGGAAGCCCACATGGCCATGCCGGGCATGAAGGGACATTCCCAGCATAGCGCTTCCACTTCCTCCCCGAGCCATTCTATCATGGTGACCGTTCAAGATATGACTTCGAAGGAAATCATCAGCGACGCGAAGGTGACGTACACGATTCTCAGCCCTTCGGGAAAGAAGGAGACGGGAAAATTGGAATGGTCCGGTGACCACCATGGGGCAAGCTGCGACTTAAAGGGAAAAGGTACATACCAAGTTCAACTCATGATTGAAGGCGGTGGGATGGAAAGAGAGACCAAGTTTACCTATGACGCAAAGTAGGAGAAGGTGACGCGAAGACGCGGGGACGCGGAGACACGGAGACAATGACGCGGGCCTGACCGCGCCGTCCTGCCTTCGCGTAGGTCTTGATCATGTCCACAACGGCGGAGGAAACATGAAAGGCACAGCAAAGCTCTTAAGTAGATTGTTTGTCGTCATTCTGGTTTTCGGCGGGTATTCATCGGCATGGGCGCAAGACTCAGGGCTTCCTCCTTTAAAATTAAAGGACCTGATTGAGGACGCTCTAAGTAAGAATCCAGATGTCCTAGCGACGAAAAGCAAGTGGGAGGTGCTCAGGGAGCGTCCTGCGCAGGCCGGGTCTCTGGACGACCCCATGGTCGGGCTGGCCCTGCTGAATGTGCCCACAGATACCTTCAGCTTTCGCCAGGAAGATATGACCATGAAAGAAATCTCGGTGGTTCAGAGAGTGCCCTATCCCGGGAAAAGGCCCCTGCGAAGCGAGATAGCCCAGAAAGAGGCCGAAGCCGCTTATAGCGACTATGAGGAGGCCAAAAACAAAATTTCCCGGGATGTGAAGACAGCCTACTATGACCTCTTTTACGTCAACAAAGCCATCGAGGTTACGGAAAAAAACCGCGAGATTCTGAAGCTTTTAAACCAGATCGCCGAGACCAAATATTCCGTGGGGGAAGGAATTCACACCGATGTTTTCAAAGCTCAGGTCGAGCTTTCCAAGATGATCGATGAATTGATCATGTTTTCTCAGAACAAGCGATCATTGAAGGCCCGGATCAACACCCTCCTTCATCTGCCGCCCTTTGCCCCGCTGGGGGAAACGGAAGAAATATCTTTTACGAAATTCTCCGGCGACCCGGAAAAGCTCACCAGATCGGCCGAAGTCAGTCGTCCCTTGCTTCAATCGATAAAACGAGTGGTGGAACGAAACCGGGTTGGATTGAAGATGGCGGAAAGGGAATACTACCCGGACTTCGACCTCAAGTTGGCTTACGGCCAAAGAGATGATGGGCCCCTGGGAAGGCGGGCGGATATGGTCACCGCCATGGTAGCCATCAACCTTCCTTTGTGGCACCGGACGAAACAGGATAAAAAGGTGGCCGAGTCCCAGAAGGATATCCAGTCAGCCAAAGATCAACTCGCGGCGATGACCAACGAGATTCGCTTTATGTTGAGCGATAAATTGACGGAGATCGAAAGGGCCGAAAGGCAAATAGAGCTTTTGAAAACGGGGATCATTCCCCAGGCGACTCTCTCCCTGGATTCGGCCTTGGCCTCCTATCGGGTAAATAAAGTTGATTTCATAACGACCTTAGACAGTTTGATGACCCTATTCAAGTATGAAATTCAGTATTACCGCCTGCTGAGCGAGCATCGGAAGAATATCGCCGAAATCGAAGCGGCCGTGGGTCAATCGTATCCAGAGGAGAAAAAAGGATGAGACGGTTCTGGGTCGTCGTCTTAATGGCCATCGCACTCGTCGCCCTGTCGGCTTGCAGCGAGCAGAGGGAGAAGATTGCCGACCTCTTCCGCTGGGGAGAGGTGCAGATGAAGCACGAGGTCAAGAAAGCAGAGGCCAAGGCCGGCGAGGATCTCGACATGAGCAAGATGACCGTGGAAAGTCTGAAAAAGCAGGGCGTGAAGATGACGGAAATTCCTCCCGGGGCTGTGTACGTTTCGCCGGAACGGCAGCAGATCAGTGGCGTTCGGTACGGGCGGGTGGAATTCCGCACCCTGGAGCGGATCATCCGGACCGTTGGCCGGCTGGAATACGACGAGAAAAAAATATCTACCGTCAACCCGAAAATCGGCGGCTGGATCGATGAGCTGTACGTGGATTATACCGGGAAGATGGTTCGCAAAGGGCAGCCCCTGCTGTCCATCTACAGCCCGGAACTCGTTTCTGCCCAGGAAGAGGTCCTTCTCGCACTGAAGGCCAAGAAGATTCTCAGCGCCAGCCCCGTCGCCGAGGTCGCTGAAGGAGGAGAAAGACTTCTCCAGGGGGCGCGCAGACGCCTGCTCCTCTGGGATATTACCCCCAAGCAGCTTGAGAATCTGGAGAAGACCGGCGAAGTCAAAAAGAACATGGCCCTTTATTCGCCAGCGGACGGCTTCGTCATGGAAAAGATGGCCTTCAAGGGCATGGCCATCATGCCTGGCGCGGTTCTCTATAAAATCGGAGATCTCTCCACCATTTGGGTCATTGCGGACATCTACGAATACGAATTGCCCTTTATCAAGATTGGGGACAAGGCGAAAATCTCGCTGGCCTATTTCCCCGGCGAAACCTTCGAAGGAACGGCAACGTACATCTACCCCTCTCTGGACCCCAAGACTCGCACGGCTAAAGTGCGCTTCGACCTTCCCAATCCCGAGTTCAAATTGAAGCCGGAGATGTGGGCGAACGTGGAATTAAAGATCCCCCTGGGGCACAAGCTGGTCGTTCCGGAGGACGCAGTGATGGACAGCGGGACAATGCAGATGGTCTTCGTGGACCGGGGACAGGGGTATTTTGAGTCACGGCACATCCAAGTGGGTTCCCGGGTCCAGGGATATTATGAAGTTTTATCCGGCCTGAAGGAAGGGGAGAAACTGGTCACCTCGGCCAACTTTCTCATCGATTCCGAGAGCCGGCTTGGCGGCGGAATGGCGGGGATGCCCGGGATGGAAGGAATGGGCGGCCACCAGCACGGAAGCATGGAAAAGAAATAACTTCTTTTGGACGCAGATGAACGCAGATTTTATGGATTAAAAAAATTATTTTCTGCAAATATCGGCGAAAA
>Ga0315295_10004023_pt1 | contig 12489 bp, 8 predicted proteins | sample YL17G14_0_MG_FD_204453 | JGI IMG/M metagenome (GOLD analysis project Ga0315295, IMG submission 204453) | Sediment microbial communities from Yellowstone Lake, YNP, Wyoming, USA - YL17G14_0 | ecosystem: Environmental > Aquatic > Freshwater > Lake > Sediment | place: USA: Wyoming | collected... | reverse complement strand
TTCCTTGTTGAGGACGAGCTCCTCCATCCTCTTTTTGGCCTCAGCGTAACAAGGGTAACCCCTTTCGTCCGTGTCCATCCCGAGCAGCCTCACGCGCGAGCCGCCTTCCACCATCACCGTGTCGCCGTCTGTGACTTTCGTGACGACTTTCGTTTCCCCCGTGTTTATGACGTTTCCTGTCTGGGCGGTCTGCGCAATGTAGCCGCTCAAAATGACTGCAAAAACAAGCAGTGACGCCAGTATTAGTCTCCTCAGTCTCCTCTTCGGCCACATTATAAAAAATTATGTGCGCTACTTAAAAGATTTAGGCCCGCATGCCTGCACGGCCTGTTTTTTTTGTTTTTATGGGCATTTTCTTATAACTTAATATGAAATCTGGAAAAATAACCATTAGAAAGGCCACCTTGAAAGACGTTCCTGTCATACTGGAAATGTGGAAGGAGTTCATGGCAGAACACGATAGTATCGTGCTAAAAGAAAACCCGAGGCTTAGGCCACATATAGCTAGAAAGAAGAGTGCTGGAATCGTTGAGAAGAAATTTGTTCAGAAGAAAATAAGATCAAAAAATGCCATGGTTTTTATCGCCGAGGTTTACACAAAACCGGCAGGTTATTGCCTGATTTACATTGAAAAACGCGCTCCTGTTTTTAAAATTGAAAAAACAGGACATATAGGAGAGCTATTCGTAAAGAAAGGCTTTAGAGGGATGAAAGTCAGCTCCAAATTCAGAGATGAAGCAATAAAATGGTTTAAGAAAAGGGACATAGAACATATCTCAATAACACTCTATAAAGAAAACAGAGATGCTCATTCTATCTATAAAAAATGGGGCTTCCACGATTATATTATAACAATGCACAAAACTGCATAAGCAACAATTAAAAACCTTCTTTCCAAGAAATGTTATAGACGGTGATAATATGGTGAGCATAACGCTCGACAATTCGGCCATGATATTCTATCACAGGCACCCGGTGATAGAAGGGCTGAAGAAGCTCGAGGAAGAAGGCAAGCTTCGGCTTTTCCACGCGCAGAACCTGAACCGTGAGCTTGCGACGCTCAGCAAGACCGAGGAGAAGATATACGAGCGCCTCAGGGAAATGGTCTTCGGCAGGGAGCGCGACCTGAACCTCATGGAGCACGGCGACCTCGTTCTCCTCATAAACCACATGAAGTCGAAGAGGGACTTTTTCGTAACGCTCGACAAGGAGCGATACGCCAATCTCGGCGGCCACAGGAACCTGGCCATCCGCTTCCCGGACAAAAAGTTCTTCAGGGAAATCGAGGGCCGGCTCGGCATCACAGCAGCACCAGCCAGGAAAGCAGCCAAAACCAGAAAATCCGGAAAAGCCCGTAAAAAGTGATGCCATGAAGGAATGCGTTAACAGGAAAGAGAACCTTAAACATTGTACGTGTTCTTATCCCGGCTGTTCGCGCAAGGGCATGTGCTGCGAATGCATACGCCACCACAGGGAGGCGGGCGAGGTCCCCGGCTGCCTGTTCACGAAAGACGGGGAAAGGACGTACGACAGGTCCGTCCACAATTTCGTAAAAACGCACATGTGATTCTTTAATCGGCATTGGACGGCACTAGCCCAGAACCTGCTTGAGCGCTTCTGCGAACGCCTTTGAAACGAATTCCATCTGGTCTTTTTTGGCTCTTCCTGCGCTCCCTAGATTCACGACCGCGTTTATTTCGGCTTCGAAGCCTTGCGCAAAGCCGTCGAAAAACACGAAGAACTTGTCAGGCTCGAAGCCGCGGCCTGGAGTGCCGATAATCTGCAGGTTCGCCTCGCCTGGCTGTTTCTTGGCGCCTATGGCGAACATGCACAATGCCTTGCCGTCGGAATTTATGTACACGCCCGTTTCCTTGGCTTTCCTCTTTTCGTAAAGCTTCCTCATCGCTTCGCCGAGCGCGAAGCCGGCGTTTTTGATGATTTCCTCATCCTTGCCCGTTTGTTTAGGAATCTCGAGGGCTATGCCCAGGCCGGAAAAAGCGGATATCCCTTTCAGGAGCGAATCGATGAATGCGAAGCCTGATCTGATATCCTGAGATTTTTCCGGTTTAGAGAAATCTAGCGCGGCCCTTATCAGGAAATCATCCGAGTACCTCTCGACTTCGACTGATTCTTTCGTTGCCTTTTTCACATTTGTCCTTATCTGACCGGTTTGTGCAGGCATATCAATTTAATTTCTGCGGCCAATGTTAAATACGTTATGAGGGAAATTTTTGTCAACAGGACCGATGGCTATTACAGGAGCCTGCGCAGCGCGGGCGACATGATCGACAACGAGCTCACGGTCTCGCACATGCTAAGATCGGCGAATGTGTTCACGAAATCCGGCCTGGCGTACGGGGCGATGCTCGCGAAAAAGCTCGCGCTCCCTCCGAACCCGCGCATTCTTGAGGTCGGGCCAGGGCTTGGCGATCTCGCCGCGAACTTCTGCGCAGCCCTGGGAAACGAAGCGGGCTTCAGCTACACCTTCTGCGACATCTCTTTCGACGTGATAAAGCATCTGCACTCGCGCTTCAAGGACCGCAGGTTCTCGTTCGCCTTAGGCGACTTCCTTGACGAAAAAACGATGTTCACGAGATTCGGCGGGGAAGGCAAGTTCGACCTTATAATATGCAACGAGGTCGTCGCTGACCTTCCTACGCTCGTGAACATGACGCTGGAGAGCCCGAAAATCAGGGAAGGCGATGCAGACGCGTATTACGACGCGGTCTCGCTGGTCAAGTTCTACGGGCTTGCGCTCCCGAAGGTCTCGAGCTTCAGCTACGGCGCGCTCAAGTTCCTCATCAGGGCGAGATCGCTTCTCGCCGAAGGCGGCAGGATATTCCTGTGCGAGCATTCGGCCGAAGCATCGAGAAATCTTCGTAAACCAGGCAGGGTCGGCGTCTTCGGCCACAGCGAGTACGCCGTCGACTTCGCCATGCTCGAGAAAGCCGCGCAGAGGATGAAGTTCGGCAGGATCGAAAGAGGGAGAATGAGCGGTTTGCTGGGAGTGAAGGACAGGAAGGCGGTCATCTTCTTCACGCAGCCTGAGCTCAAGATGCTCTACAATTTCCTCAGGAAACGGGGGATTTCGCTTGACCAGAGGGCTTACGAGCCCGTCGAGGTGATTGCCCTGCTGGAGAAAAACGGCGTTAGCGTGCAGAAAAGAGGCGCGTACACAACCTTCCTCGAGAGCAGGGCGAGGCCCCTGCGCGAGATAACGGACCAGTTCAGCTATTTATTGCTGGAATCCAATCATGTAGAAGAGGGTTGAGTATGTTTTTCGCCAAGAAAAAGAGATATTTCCTGCGCCTGAGCGGCGCGGCCCTGATAGCCGTCATAGCGCTCATGTTCGCGGCGGTCATATTCTTCCTGATACTCCCGCACATCATGACAGTGACGATGGTCTTCGTCGTGCTCGTGCTGATTTTCATCATAATCTGGATAGTCATCTACATAGCCATGGTCGTCGGGGCGGCGGTTTACAGGTATGCAATACCCATGAGCATGAAAGAAGCGAAAGAAAGCAAATCATGCGGCAAGAAATAGCCGTAGGGTATGCTCCTTTAAGCCGTCCACGTAAACTTCTATGCCGATGTCGTTTTCCATCCTCGGCGAGGCCAGCTCGTATTCGACGCGCCTGTAGCCGAAGCACTGGATGCAGATGCCGCCTTCCTTTGTTTCTATGTCAACCCTGATGCCGTCGCCCTGCTGCTCGGCATTTATGGAGGTGATCTGGTAGCAGGGGTCGACCGTTTCGAATGACGTTTCCACGAGTATGCTGCCGCCGCTCCATGCGGCCGAGGAGCCGGTATCCTGGCCGGAAAAGCAGACCGAGCTCTGGTTGGTTATGCTGACATCCAGCCTGGTCCTGACCATGTATTTCGAGAATGCAAAGAGGATGATTATGAGCAACACGATGGATGCGAGAAGGAAAAGTTCTGCCCTTGTGCGCCTGGCACGCTTCCTGCACTCGATGTCCCTTGCTTTGGCGAGCGTTTCTTTCGGTTTTGGCAGCCTTTTTTTCAGCGGCTTCCTTCTGGTAGCGGCTTTCGCGCGCTTCATGCTTATCTGATAATTTTTGGCTTAAAAAAGAGATTCCCTTTTTTCAGTTGAGCATCCAGACCGCGTAGTTGACGAGCGCGGCGAAGCTGACCCAGAGTATGTAGGGCACGAGCAGATACGCAGCTCTCGCGTCCAGGTCGTGGAACTGCCATATGGTCGCCGCGATCGCAATCCAGAGGATGACAATCCCGATCAAGCCGTAGAACGGCGACTGCAAGCCGAAGAACAGGAACGACCAGAGGATATTGAGCGCTAGCTGCAAGGCGAAGGTGTAAACGGCCATCATCTCGTTGTGGCTTTTCAGGCCTTTCTCCCATATGAGGTAAAGCGATACGCCCATGAGGATGAAAAGCGTGGTCCAGACCGGCCCGAAAACCCAGTTCGGCGGCGCAAAGGCCGGTTTAGCGAGCGTCGCATACCAGGTCGGGATCCTCGGCATGGTGAACAGCGAGCCCAGCACGCCGGCGAACTGGCATATAGCGATTGAAATTAAGAGTTTCTTGAGGTCGATTTTTTTGCTTGTTTTGCCGATTTTCATGCGCATAAGATTAATTTTATCTTCCCCGCCTTATTAATTTTTTCGGCCAGGACCTAAAGAAATGGAAGCCTGCCTCTGGCCTTCGTTCGCCTTGCTTCCAGGTTTGTTTTTCTTCAGCGCCCTGTATTTCCTGATCATCACCGTGAAGTTCAGCACTACGATCGTCAGGATTACGATGATGATCGCAACGAAGGTGAGATATACGTAATCTATTTTGGGCATTTCCCCGTACGGCTCTCCCCCTGTTTCTTCAGGGGTTTTTCCCCTGGCGGCGCATGCGCCGTCGCCGCAGAAGCCGCTAAGGCAGTCCGGATCGGCGGCGCAGCGTTTGCCGTTCTCGCACTGTCTCAGGCACGGCCCGCCGCAGTCCACGTCGCTTTCATCCCCATTCAGCATCCCGTCAAAGCAGGTCGCAGGGAGGACATAAGTGCAGCTTATGGCTTCGGTCTTGTCGCTCTTTTTGCATGTTCCAAGGTCTTTGCACACCCTTGTCTGCCTGCCGTCAGGCCTGCACGCGCCCCAGCTGCTGCAGCTCCAGTTTATGGCGCAGCCGATCACGGTTGCTATATAAGTGCCTGTCAGCGGAGATTGCGAAGGCGAGCTGGCGGCGTACTGCTGCACGGAAAAGCCGGAGAACGACGTGACGTTGATTATGAAATAATGGCCAGTAGTATTCTGCGTCGCGTTCGAGGTGATGTCGCTCCAAGAGCCGGAGCAGCTTCTCGCGGTGAAATCGTAGCTGTCGCACTTGTGGAGCTGCAGGCCGCTCTCGTTCGAATAGCCCGTGTCGTCGTAATATAACGTGACAGTCGCGCCGCTGAAGTTGTAGGTGTTGTTTATGCCGTAGGTGACTAGGTAGCCGCTTATCGACGTGTGCTTGTCCATGCCGAAGGTCCTATTGCTCTGGTAAGAAATGTTCACGCCCCTGAGCAGGGCCTCGACCCTGTCCGCATAGCCGCGTATGCCTATGTCGAAGACGGAGGACGCGATCTGGCCGGTGAAGCTGCCATTCGCGGACGAATTCGAGGAGAGCGTTTCGTTCCTGTAATAGAACGTGACGCTCGAATTGATGCCGCTCGAGTTGGAGCTTATGATGGTCAGGTTAAGCGTGACGGGCGCGAAGGCTTCGAAGTAGTAGCCGGTCCTGTTCACGAGATTGCCGCTGGAATCATTCGCGTAGAACGTGACGTTGTATGTTCCGGTCAGGCTGGTCTGGCTGAAGCTCGTGTTCGCATTGTTGGCGAGCATCAGCTTGCTGACGTTTGAATCTGGAAGTGTTATGTTGGCCCAAACCGAGGCGTAGCCGCCTGAAACGTAAACGGATATGTTCACGGCCGAGCCGTTGATTACGGCGTATGGATATATCCCGGTGGCGTTTATCGGGTTGGTTACTTCGAGCGCCTGCGTCGTCGAGTTCTGGTATTCGTAGCAGCTCTCGTTGCTTCCGGCCTTCCAGTATTGCGTACCTATAACCGATGTTGAGGAGTTGGGTTTGTAAGAAACCGTGCAGTAGCCGTTTGTTGTCGTGCAGTTCAGCGCCCTGGAAAAGCTGGCGCCGTTCTCCGCGATCCAGGCGATGCCGCCAATCCCGCTCGGGTATGTGCCGTTGCTGGAATCGTAAATCCTGAAGATGAGCGTCGCCGTCGCGTTAAGCATCGAGACGTTCGCGCTGCTCGAGGAGTTCAGCGAGACGGTGACGTTATAGGGAGTTATGTTGAATGCCTGCGGTGATGTTTCGTTTGTAAGGCTTTCCACATCAGTCGCATTGAATTTAAACTGGCTGCTGATTCCGGCGGGTGTCACGTTGGAACAGCCGAACGTCGTGATGTTGAAAAAATAAGTGCCCGGTGTAATGCTTGTGCAATTTTGTTGGCCAAGCAATGACCACGCATCGGAAGGCGTTCTCCTGTACCAGAGTTTCAGCGAGGCATTTTGTCCGTCGGCATCAGAACAGTTGATGTAGAACGTATGCGTCTCTCTCCAGCCGCCATTTCCGGTAGCGGTGTGGTTCGGGAACTCGATTCTCGGCGCGGTATAGTTGAGATAGAACGTGACCGAGGACGCGTTGACGTTGCCCGTGCTATCGTTCACGTAAACCCATATGGTATTAGAGCCGTATTGCGCGGTTATCGTCGTGTTCGGCCCGAAACTCTGGTTTCCGGCGCCGTTCAGGTTATACATCCACCCATACTGGCTGCCGTCAGAGGAGACGTTGAGTCTGATGGTAGAAGTGTTATATGTGATGTTCTGCGGCAGGACTATGAAGATGAGCGGAGGCGTCGTGTCCCTTACCCAGTACCTGGTGGTGGAGTTGGTATTGCCAGCCGAATCGTTCGCCCACAAGGTAATGTTGTGCTGGTCGTCCGAGAGGGACAAAAGAGTCCCTGTCCAAGGGGTTGAGATTGTGCAGTTTGTTGTGTTGGTTCCGCCATCCACCGAGTACCATGAGCAGTTGGCCAATCCGCTGTAAGAGACGTTTAAACTATCGGAATTGATGGTGGAGTTTATGGGGTTGTTTATCGTTATCGTCGGGGGGATTGTATCAACGCCAAAATAAACCAAGCTCGTGGAGTTCCAGTTTCCCGCAGTGTCGTTGCAATAAAATACGGCGTTGTATTGGCCATCGGACAGCGAGGCGTTGTAATGCCAGTTGCCTGATGAATTGGTCATGGTTTGATTGCCGGAGCTGTAATTCACAAGGCACGTGCTGCCGGGCTCGCTGAGCGTGACGTTGAACCAGATTGAAGAAACGTTGTAAGTTTGGTTCAGCGGTGTTTGTATATAGATTGTTGGCTTCGTGGCGTCAATCGTGAAGTTTATGCCTGTCGTGTTCGAATTGCCGAGGGAGTCGTTGCAGAAGAATTTCGCTTGGTATACGCCCTCATCCATTGAGCTGTTGATGTAGCTCCAGCTGAGGCCGGTGGCTGTCGTCATTGTGTTGTTGCCGTAGCCGTAATCGACCAGGCATGTGTCGCCGACCTTGCTGATTGTTATGTTGAAGGACCTGCTTGACACATTGTAGCTCGCGTTCTGAGGCAGGTTTATCGTGATGACAGGCGATGAGGAGTCCTTGGTGTAGTTCACAAAATCATAACCGAACTTGCCGCTGGTGTCATTGATGCAAATCGTGACGTTGTTCTGACCTTCGCCTGAAACCATGACCGTTCCATTAGTTTCGCACGAGGCGAGCGTGACATTCGCGGTCCCGTTGAGCGAATACCAGCATGTATCCGGGTTCGCTTCCACGTATGAGAAATTCAGCTGCGGATCAGTCGAGTAAGCCGTCTCGAGCGGCGAGACTATCGTGATAACAGGCAAGGCCACGTCCCTTCTCCAGTAGCGCGTGGTGGAGTTGGTATTACTCGCGCTGTCATTCGCCCATACTGTTATGTTGTGGGGGCCGTCTGAAAGCGACAGCGTGCCGTTCCATTCCAGGCCAGCGACGGAGCAGTTGGTCACGTTTGAGTTTGAGTCGCCGTCCACCCAATAGACAGAGCAATTGATGTGGTCATAGGCGAAGCTGAAGTTGTTCAAAGTCGTGGTCGAGTTGGGCGGGATGGTTATGGTTATTATCGGCTTGATGGTGTCCTTAGTGTAATAAACTACTTGGTTGCAGTTCTCGTTGCCCGCCGTGTCGTTTACGCAGAGCCGCACGTTCTGGCCTCCCTCGCCTGTCGTAAGCAGCGTGCCGTTGGTGGCGCATGAGGCTAGGGTGGTATTGGTGTTGCCGTTCAGGGAATACCAACATGAGTCAGGATGCAGGTCGTAAAAGGAGAAGTTCAGCTGCGGGTTGTAGTTGTAGCTCGCGTTTGCGATGGTGGCTATGGTGATCGCGGAAGGCGCAGTCCTGTCAACCGTGAAGTTTATTCTGGTCGTGTTCATGTTGCCGGTCGTGTCGTTGCAGTAGAACTTAGCTTCGAATGTGCCCTGGGGCATGGTAGTGTTGAGCAGGTTCCAGTTGCCCGTCGAGTTCGTCATGGAGAGGTTCCCTCCTGTCCAGAAATCGACGAGGCACGCACCCCCGTTCTCGTCCAGCGTCACATTGAACCAGAGCGAAGACAGATTATAGCTCATGTTCGCAGGCGACTGGATGGTTATCGTGGGCTTTATCGTATCCTTGGTATAAAAGACTTGGTCGCATCCCTGCCTTCCTGACGTGTCGTTGATGCAGAGGCGCACGTTCTGCCCGCCCTCTCCGGTCGAAAGGATGGTTCCGTTTGTGTTGCATGAAGCAAGGGTAATGTTTCCGCTGCCGTTTAGGGAATACCGGCATGCATCGGGGCGGGTTTCAACATAAGAAAAGTTGAGCTGGGGATTTTGCGGATATGAGATGTTGGCGGGAACGACGATGGTGACGACAGGGTTGGTGAGGTCTACGGTGAAGTGTATTGTCGTCGTGTTTTCGTTTCCTAGAGAGTCGTTAACGTAAACCGTTATGTTATTCGTTCCTTCCCCTGCCGTTATCGTGATGTTGGGGATGAAGGAAACGTTTCCTGTTGCGTTCAGGTTGTATTTCCAGCCGGCCTGGGCTTCGTCTGAAGTGACGTTCAGGCTGATTGTGGAGCTGTTATACGTCGTATTCGCGGGCGATATGACGAAAATGAAGGGCGGAGTCGTGTCAATGGTGAAGTTGTATACGCCGCTTACTGTGGAGTTGGCGTCGCTTGTGACAGCCCAGGCTCTCCAGTAATATAGCCCATCAGTGAGGGTTGAGGCTGTATAATTGTTTGCGGTTAAAACGTAATTGGCCTGGGAGATTGAGGCGAATGTGAGGCTTGTCGAAATCTCGATGGCGTAGGTGATGGCGTCGTTATCCGCGTCTGTTGATGATGTCCAGTTGAAGAACGGCGTGCTGTCGCTTGTTAACGTGCCGTTAGGCGGCAGGATTGGAGATACGGCTGTGGGTGGAGTGTTTTGTATCGTTGCCGTGTTGCTAGAGTTGACCCATGCCGACCATTCATAGCCGTCGTAGACCCTTTCCGAACATTTTATGACGTCACCCTTGTCGAGGCCGGAAAGGCTTAGGAGGATGGTTTGCGAAGCCTGGCCTAAGATTTCGCTGTCTCCTTCATACCACTTGTATCCCCTGTTCTGCTCCGTGTCCTCAGCGTCATTGTCGCTGAAAGAGCCATTAATACATAGGATGGCGTCGTTCGTCTCCGGCGTCGTGTCGTTCACGCTGAATGCGCCAACTGATGGGATCTGGTTTGCGACAGTAAACGTTTGATTTTCTGACCAGTTGCCGTTTCCAACGCTGTCGTTGGCAAACCAGGTGTAATTCACCTCGTCGTGCGCGGTGTAGTTTCCTGTTCCAACCGTGAAATAGTATTCAAGGCCGTTGCTGGTGGCGACGGTGTAATTCGTTTTCGTCCCGTTGTTTACCTCCAGGATTACCGTGTCAGGCGTCTCGGAAAGCGTCACGTTGACTTGGACGGCTTGGTCTTCACTAGGGGAAGCGGGGTTGTGTGCGTAACCAGAAAAATACGGATAAACGGTATCAAGCGTGAAGCCTATGCTGGTCGTGTTCCCGTTCCCCACGGTGTCGTTGCAGAAGAACACCGCCTGATACGAGCCGTCGTTCATCGAGGCGTTGTTGTAGTTCCAGTTCCCGCTGGCATTGGCCAGGCTCTTGTTGCCGTAGCCGTAATCGACCAGGCATGCGTCACCTACCTTGTCAAGAGTCACGTTGAACCATACGTTGCTGGACGAGTAGCTTTTGTTCTCGGGCAGGACGACCGTTATGGTGGGAAGCACCGTGTCCTTTGTGTAAAAAACCTGATCACAACCTTGCCTGCTTGATGTGTCATTCATGCAGAGGCGGACGTTATTTGAACCCTGGCTTGAGACCAGAACAGTTCCATTCGTATTGCAGGATGCAAGAGTGACGTTCGTCGTCCCGTTAAGCGAATACCAGCAGGAGTCTGGACGGGTTTCGACATATGAAAAATTCAGCTGCGGATTGTAATTATAACTGGTGTTCGCCGGCACAACTATACTGACAGCGGGGTTGGTCAAATCGACCGTGAAATAAACGCTCGTGATGTTGGCATTACCCACGGTATCATTGCAGAAGAAGTTTGCCTGATAACTGCCTTCATCCATAGAAGAATTCTGATAATTCCAATTTCCTGTCGAGTTTGTCATCGAGTTGTTGCCCCAGCCATAATCGACCAGGCAGCTGTCGCCGTTTTCGTTTAATGTAACATTAAACCACGCTGATGAGAGGTTGTATGTCTGGTTGAGGGGCAATTGTATCGTTATAACTGGTTTGGTCGTGTCCTTCGTGTAATAAACCTGGTGACAGCCTTGTCGTCCCGACGTGTCATTCATGCAAAGGCGAACGTTATTGCTGCCTTCATTTGAAGTCAGAGCGGTGCCATTTGTAGCGCATGAGGCCAGCGTCGTGTTTTGGCCGCCGTTGACCGCATACCAGCAGGCATCTGGATTGGTCTCTGTATACGAAAAATTAAGCTGGGGATTGGAAGGATAAGTTGTATTATCTGGAACAGCTATTGACACTACGGGGTTCGTCAAATCTATCGTGAAATTAATATCCGTTGTGTTCGCATTACCGACTGTATCGTTGCAGAAGAACCTCGCCTGGTAGCTTCCTTCATTCATTGATGAATTCTGATAATTCCAGTTGCCAGTGGAATTCGTCATGGTGTTATTATCAAAACCGTAGTTTGCAAGACAGGTGTCACCTGCTTCGCTGAGTGTGACGTTGAACCAGATTGAAGAGATGTTGTAAGTTTGGTTCAGGGGAGACTGGATGGATATTGCAGGCTTTGTCGTGTCAACCGTGAAGTTTATTTCTGTCGAATTGAGATTTCCGACGGTGTCATTGCAGTAGAAAATGGCCTGGTAAGAACCGTCATCCATAGATGCATTATTGTAGTTCCAGTTGTCTGTTGTGTTCGTCATCGAATTGTTGCCATAGCCGTAATCAACACTACAAGCGTCCCCGTTTTCGTTCAGAGTGATATTGAACCACCTTGATGAGAAATTGTATGACTGGTTCAGGGGCGTCTGGACGGTTATTATCGGCTTCGTCGTGTCCTTGGTGTAATAGATCTGATGGCAGCCTTGTCTGCCTGACGTGTCGTTCATGCATAAGCGAACGTTGTTGCTGCCTTCGTTCGATGTGAGAATAGTGCCGTTTGTATTGCAGGAGGCAAGCGTGCTATTGCCGCCGACGTTGACCGAATACCAGCATGAATCAGGTCGCGTTTCGACGTAGGAAAAGTTCAGTTCAGGATTCGAGGCGTATGTTGTGGTTTCGGGGACGACAATCGTGACAGCGGGGTCCGTAAGGTCGACCGTGAAGTAGATAGTGGTTGAGTTGATGTTGCCCGCGGTGTCGTTGACATAAACCGTTATGTTGTTCACATTCTCGGCAGCGGTTATCGTCGTGTTCGCAGTGAAGCTGACGTTGCCCGTTCCGTTAAGATTGTATTTCCAGCCGTCCTGTGTCCCGTCCGAGGAGACGTTGAGGTCCAAGGTGCTGTGATTATAGATGATAATGGTATTGTTCTGCGGGGAAACGACGAATATAAGCGGCTTTGCCGTGTCGCGTATCCAGAAGGCAACGGTCGAGTTCTCGTTGCCAGCTGAATCGTTGGCCCAGACCGTTATGTTGTGCTGGCCTTCGGAAACACCGACCAGCGTGCCTGTCCATTCGTTACCCGTTATGCTGCAGTTCGTGATGTTTGCGGTGCTCTCGACTGAATACCATGAGCAGTTGAGGTTGGTTTCATTATAGGTGAAATTGAAACTGTCGGAGTTGACGGTCGAATTGAGAGGGCGGTTTATCTTCGCAAAGGGTTTGGTCCAGTCAACAGTAAGGGTGTAAATGAATGATTGGTTGGTTTCGGTCTCGTTGGTGCAGT
>Ga0315295_10004022_pt1 | contig 12490 bp, 12 predicted proteins | sample YL17G14_0_MG_FD_204453 | JGI IMG/M metagenome (GOLD analysis project Ga0315295, IMG submission 204453) | Sediment microbial communities from Yellowstone Lake, YNP, Wyoming, USA - YL17G14_0 | ecosystem: Environmental > Aquatic > Freshwater > Lake > Sediment | place: USA: Wyoming | collected... | reverse complement strand
CGATGGTAGTTCCCCCTTCCTATTCTTGCCCTTCCCCCTTGATTATACCAATAAAAATGTGAATTTGCGAATCCTATCTATTATTATATTCTACAATACTTTTTATGTCATTGTGAGAAACGAAGTGACAAAACAAGCTCGCAAATCAGAATCACCTCCCAGTGATATCGGCTCAGTAATAATTTTATCAAAACATTTATGTATCCCGGATACAAACCCCTTTATGAAATAAATTTTGCTCTCAACAGAAAGGCTGTTCCCTAAAAATCATTTACAGTTTCAATCCTTGTTTTAATGGATGTTACTCTTCAACTCTTTTCCATTGTTTCTTATCTCTAGGATGTCTCATGTTTCAATCCTTGTTTTAATGGATGTTACTCTTCAACATTATTGAGAGGTTGGCAATATTCCACGGAGATAAGGTGTTTCAATCCTTGTTTTAATGGATGTTACTCTTCAACTTTGTTTATCTCTTTCTTCTTCTAACTTTTTTATTATGTTTCAATCCTTGTTTTAATGGATGTTACTCTTCAACTTTTATCTGGTATTTTCATATATCATCCTTTTATGAGTTTCAATCCTTGTTTTAATGGATGTTACTCTTCAACATAGAAGAATGTAATAGTGCCTTCGAACTAGCCAAGTTTCAATCCTTGTTTTAATGGATGTTACTCTTCAACGTTAGAGTGTTATAGGCGAATAAGAAGACAAGCGATGTTTCAATCCTTGTTTTAATGGATGTTACTCTTCAACGTATGCTCAGAATGCAATGAATGCAGACCTTATCGTTTCAATCCTTGTTTTAATGGATGTTACTCTTCAACGAAGCCCAAAAATCTATTACCACAGGTACATTACTTTCGTTTCAATCCTTGTTTTAATGGATGTTACTCTTCAACACGTTAAAAAGATAAGTGAAGAAGTATTAAGTAATCGTTTCAATCCTTGTTTTAATGGATGTTACTCTTCAACGAGCTTATTACCCCTACACTAGTAAGATATATTTTAGTTTCAATCCTTGTTTTAATGGATGTTACTCTTTAATGTGATGATGGAACTTGTGATCCGCCACCGGGATATGTTTCAATCCTTGTTTTAATGGATGTTACTCTTCAACGAAGCCCAAAAATCTATTACCACAGGTACATTACTTTCGTTTCAATCCTTGTTTTAATGGATGTTACTCTTCAACACGAGGATGGGTTTTGAAATATAATAAACAATTTTCGTTTCAATCCTTGTTTTAATGGATGTTACTCTTCAACATTCTTATTATATTATTATTTTATCCGAAAGAAAAAGTTTCAATCCTTGTTTTAATGGATGTTACTCTTCAACAATAAAAGGAGGGGAATGATGAATACAAACGAAAAGTTGTTTCAATCCTTGTTTTAATGGATGTTACTCTTCAACGCATAATATCAAAAAAATTAAATAATTCAATAACTTTATGAATATTTCCCATACTTACTTTTCTTTTTTTTAATATAATTTAGTTTTAAAAAAACACTTTTATGATACTCTTTACATACTTTTTGTAACCTGAAAATATTATAATATAATCCTTTCATGATTTTTTCCTCTCAAATACAAATATTTTTGTAACAACAATCAATACATTTGGATAAATATTTTGTTCCATTAGGATAATATCCTGATTGAATTATCCTTAATATATCTTCAATTATATCTAATGCTTTTTCAAAATTTCTTTCTTGAAAAGCTATTTCTTTCACTAAATTCTTACTTCGAGTATAACAAATATATCCTCGGTTTACATTCTTTTGGTAATTTTCTTTAATTAAAATTGCATACAAGGTAGATTGGATTTTATGGGTACGATATAACCTATCTTTATATTCAGTAAACTTATAATCAAATGGTGCGAGAGTACCATCTTCTAAAAATAAAACCTCATCAACTACCCCTTTTAAATGATACTTGCTAGAAGCCAAATAAACAGAAATATCTCTTTTAATGCAATATAGTTTTTTCCTTAAATAAGCTTTATTTAATTTAGCTTTTTCCTTGTGAATTTCCCTTCCCATTAGCACTTTATACCTTTGTTCTTCATGTTGGGGAATGGCAAGACAATTCATAAAGTAGATAAATCTCGGGCAATATAAATATTCTATTACTTCTGAGGGAGTAATATACACCCCTTCTTTTAAAATTTCCTCCATTTTATTTCTTTTCCTCTAAAAAAATTTAGCAATTATTTCATCTTTTACCATTTTTTTATCAAAAGCTTTACCTAAAAGTTTTACTTTTTTAAAATCCTCATCACACATTGGAAAAATATATACAGAATCCTCGTTCTTATCAATAATATTATCACATTGTAAGGATAACTCATCTATTTCATTCTTATTTAAAGTTCCCAAAAAAACACTCTTTTGAACTCTATAAAGTCCATAACCCTTACAATGTATTGCTACTCTACTTCTAGTTTTATTTTTTGCGATGTCATATATCACCCATACTAACATTAGGATAATCTCATTTCTGTTTTAATAAATTATTAGCAATTCGATGAGACTCAAACTGAATTATATTCTTATTTTTAATATTTCTTCCTCTATAACGAACTGTAGTTTCAAAAGTATCATTTAATTCATTTATTAATAATGCTTTACCTTCTTGATTAAGTGAAAGACCATTTTTAATTTTATCAAAGTATTCTTTTTTAACCTTTCTTTTACTGAATAAATACATCACAGTTTTTTCTGCAAATACCCTATACATTTCGATAAGATCAAATACTAAAGACTTCTTATTGTAATTGTCAGCATGGATAAATCCGATATAGGGATCTAGACCTGCAATAATACAAGATTTTTCTACCATTGAATAAAGTACTCCATAAGCATAGTTTAGCAAACAATTAAATTCATCTTTGGCAGGACTTCTACTTCTCCCTTTAAATTTGTACTGTTCAGGTATTATAAAGCTTAAGGCTTCAAAATATTCTTTACCGGCTACGCCCTCAATCGCCATAATATTGTTTCGCTTTTCTTCTATAGCCCCTTCTATTTTTGTTAACATAGATTTCCTTTTTTCTAAAGAAATTATATATTCATTTATGCGGTTTTCTTTTTTAGACCGGGAATTTTTTAAACTTTTAAGAAAATCAATCTGATTATCTATCTTACCAGTTATCCATTCTTTTGCTAAATTCAAACCCTTTTCGCCGATAGACACTTCTAATTGTTTCCTCCTAATTAAGGTAGTACTCCCCAATTTACAATGCCATACCCTTCCATAAGGATTGCCAAAATAATCTAAAAAAATAATATCAATATTATTATCCATGGCAAACTTAATAGCATCAGTTGAAATGTACGCACTAGTGGTTATTAAAATGCTTTCAATTTTTTTAACGGAAACTTCAAAAACTTTATCATCATTCTTAATTAGAAAACAATTATTCTGTTTTCGTAAATACGCACCTCTGGAATTTATAACTAATTGCATAATCTTTAATTTCTCTCTTTTGATATGATAAAATACAAGCAATTACATTTTTATTTCAAACCATTTTCCTTTATTTTTAATATTATTTCCTTTAAAATATCAATAAATTTTTTTATTTCTTCTTCCGAATAAGACTTATTAATTATCCATTTAGAGATTGATCCTGCATCTTTAAAATAACCAAAATCTTTAATTTGTATCTTGTAAAAATCAACAACTTCCTCTGAGTTATTAACTTTTTTAGTAATCATTTCAAATCCAGTATAAATGCTTTGCTTGAATGCAGAGTTAGGAGGATACCCAAATAATAGAGTTACAAGTTCATTATCTATCCCAACATTCAGGGAAAATCCTTTCGACCCCCACTTATATAACAAATCATTTTTCTTTCCAAAATCAAATATTTTTTCAAATACGTTTTTCCCATTTTCATCTAATGAATTTAAAAATTGCTTTTCGTCAATTTTAGGGAGGGAAGCAGTTTGAACTTTTTTGCGAATAAATTCTTCCTCGCCTACTATAAATTCAAGAGAAATTATTTCTTCTCCATTTTTAGTTTTAAAATATTTGAAACTTGCACAATAAATATCTAACCCTTTTTCTCTTAAAAATAAAGCTGTCTGGCGAATTTCCTTAGAAATCTCTTGAGCAACTATAATAAGTTTTGTAGATTTATTATATGAAATTTTTTCATCTAAATCGGATTTAAAATATTGTTGATGATATTCTTCTAAATTACTTTCTTCCCCAGAATAATCTTGAAAAATATCATTCAATTGAGAATAGTCCAGCTTTTCAACAAAGGAAGCATATTCTAATAATTGAGCAATTGTTTCCCGTGGGGTTTTATCCCTTTTTAACTCTATAACTACGGTATTACCAATATTATCAAGACCTAATAAATCAATAGAAGTATTTAAATTTGTAGTTATTTGTCTTCCTATTATTAATATTTTGCTATCTTCAAAAAGATATTCAGGATTATTCTCTAACAAAACTTCTAAATCAAACTCTTGATGTAATTCTTTAAAATTGTATTTTTTATACGGAATCATGTTCCCATTTTTATTAATAGTAAATAGTCTCATATTTTTTTCACTCCTTAAGCAGGTAGTTTATGTTGATTTTGCTTTATTTTTTTCCTGATTATTTATTTTTTTAATTGTTCCAAATCCGCGAGATACTGATTTACCTAATCCAATATAGTCTGGAAGATAGAAATTTACTTGGAAAGTACCGAAAAAACCTATTACATCTTCTCCTTTAAATTTAATCGAAGTTTCTTTTAAATTTGTATTTATTATTATTTTAGAATCTACAAAATACTGAAAAGTTTTAGCCATCGCCATAATATTTCGAATTAAAATGCTTTTCAGTTGATCGGCTCGCTCTGAGTAGTTATAATTTTTATATCTCTGATAATTTTCTTCATTCAAAGCAAACCAAGGTGAGAGAAATTCATATTTTATATTTTCATCAGGAGCAATTCCAAAATCTTCTTCTTTTAAAATTATCTCTTTACTAAATATTTTATAAGTATGTTCATTTAATACTATTTGATCATATTTATTACAAATATCTTGTAAAACGTTTACTCCTTCAGCTAATCCCAAAATAACTTTTACCTGATTAATGGTTTTATATTGTATTCGGGGATACTGATAAAGGAACTTATCTTTACCTAAATGATTATGTAATAATAAATAATTATTAAATTTATTGGCAAAAAATCCACGAAGTTTAGCGGAATCTTCCTTTATCAATTGGTCGGATTCCATTTTAAAGAGCATTGTCTTTAACTTCATTTTTTCTTCCTTTGCCCCTAATCAGTAAATTAACACTCCTCCGTTATTTTGCTTATCTCTTTTGAAGCCAATATCCTGGTCATAATAATGACCTTGTTCTATTTCTTCTTTAGAAATGTAACCCATATCCTTATCCTCAATAAAATCTGATGCATATTGATAAGGAATAGAAATAACGTACTCGTAAAAATTATTTCTTATTTTTAGAAATTCGTTTTTACGTTCAAAATTATTTTTAATCAAACCTAATTCTCGATATTTTTTATATACTCTCTGGGCTTCTTTATCAACTTCCACGAAAATATCTACCTTTCGATAATGGTCTTCAATTAATTTAAATTTGCTTAGTTCTTCAAAATTTAATTTTATTACTTCTTCTAGAATTTCTTTGGAATCATCATCTGCTTTTCCTCTACAAACTTTATCAAAGTAAAAATTATTTAAACTTAAAAAATCTTTTTCTTCAATTTTATTATTTCCTATTTTTTTAAAAGTATCCAAAGTATCTTTAGTTTTCGAAATAATGAAAGCATCGTATATAAATTTATAGTATTCTCTTTTCTCTTCTTCCTCTTTAAGGGTAAAAATTTTTACTAAACCTTTTTTATGGTTAAAATTTCTATTGCACCTTCCAGCTACCTGATTGATAGAATCGAGAGGAGCGAAATCACGATAAACAACATCCACATCTAAATCTACACCAGCCTCGATTAATTGAGTGCTAACAATGATTTTTCTTTTCTTTTTTTCTTTTTTACAATCTTTTATTCTTCCTAACCTAACCTTAGGGATTACATTGGTAGAAAGGTAATAATATTTTGTATATTCTAATTTTAAGTCTTTAACAAATTTATAAATTTCCTGAGAAGAATTTATAGTATTTAGGACAATTAAAAAATCTTTGGTGGGATTTTTAATTACATCTTTTTCTAATATATTTTTAAAATCGTTCAAGCAAAGAGATTTTAAATTCAAGGCTAATTCAACTCTATTTAAAGCGTTGAAATATTTTGTTTTATCCTTTATTAAAGATTTTATTTCTTTTTCTTCTTCATTAAAAAGCAACGGTTGCGTAGCAGTAAGTAATATGAAATAAATATTGAAATTTTCAGCCAAAAAATGCATCATTTTATTTAATAATAGCCAATAACGATGAGGAATTGCCTGAACTTCATCAAGAATAACAATACTATTTACTATATTGTGAAATTTCCTAATAGCTTTATTGCGATTAGAAATTAAACTATAAAAAAACTGTATAAAGGTAGTCACTATAATTTCTGAATTCCAACCCTCAATTAGCAAGATGTCTTTACTGATATCTTTTTGAGTAACATTTTCAAATTCTTCTTTTCCATCGTTGGTAGTAGTATAAAATAATTCGGAAAGATGATGATGTTTTAACAATAAATCTGAACTGGGGACTCTTCCTTTAGAGGAAAGCTTAAAAACATCTTCAAAAACAACGAAGTTCTGATCAATAATACTTAAGAAAGGCAAAGAATAAATAATTCTTGCTATATAACCTCTATCCTGTTCTATCTTTTTTCTTAATTTTAAAGCAAAAGATAAAGAAGTAAGAGTCTTACCAGTACCGGTAGGTACATTTAAGCATAATAGTCTATCTTTATCTAAATTTAAATCATTAAGATTAGCTATAACTTCATGATAAATACTATTTCTGATAATATTTATTTTATTTTCTTTACTTTTAATATCCCCAAATTTTTGCTTTATATAATCATCAATAATATTTTCATTTATATTAATCCTTCCCACTTCTATTAAGTTAGCGGCATCAGTTTTATCGGCATCTAAAAGTAAAGAATATAAAAGTAGAGTTATAGAATAATAAAAGAAAGTATTTTCTTCGTCAAGACTACTAATTAGTTTTTTCTCTTCACGATTTAAATGGGAAATATAATCTTTACGATATTCGCTAATTTTTCTATAAATATAAATAGGTTTGGCATTAAAGACATTATTTCGAAATAAATTACAATCAAATGTGAAATTAATTTTAGAAAAAAGTTTATTGTAAATATTGTTGACTATTTCAAAATCAATAGTATTAATCTGTTTCTCTAAAATTTTATCATCACTGGGATCAAGAATAACTTCGTTTAAGGCATCATCTAAATTACCATGATGCCTTTTGACTATTAAAAAACTAATTACTGGAAGATAGCAATAATACTTCTTAGATAATAATTCTTTAGTTAATAAATATTCCTTTATCACATAATAAGTAAATAAGGCAGAGATCAAGGAGTGATGGACCTCTGCCTTATTTTTCATCTCTAAATTTTTAAATTCATCTTTTTCTTGTAAGTATTCTTGAAAATAAATTGTAACCTTTCCAAAATCATGGGTTACTCCAATTAAATAAGAAATATCTTTAAGAATATTAAAATCTATGTATTCATCAATATTTAACTTTTTTAAGGATAAATTTTCTTGACATAAATCTCCTACTTTCTGTAAATGATTTATTAATAATTTATCCGGGTGAGAATACAATTCACTCAATGAAGACAATGCTTTCACTCCCTCCTTCCGGGTAGTTTATATTTGTAAACGATTCTATTAATTTAACTTTTATAGGCTTTCCATTTCGATCAAAAATAATATCACGATATTTAGTAACTATCCTTTCGGTATTTAATTCTACGGGCATCCTTATTGAAAAATATTCCCCCTCTGACTCAAACATTATCCCTTCCGTTGTTGATATTTTCTGCAAAGGTAATACTGAATCAATATAAATATAATCCTCTTCACGAGAAAGAATATTAATTTTAAATTCACCTATAAATTTATAGTTTGCTATATTCTCACTCAATCCCAGGCAGGGGGTATATACTGTTTTGTGATGTTGTAAATTAAGCTTTAATTTTTGATAAACAATATCCTCTTTATTAGTACAGTAGAAATATATCCTATATTTTTGATCTTTTAAAAATTCAAACCTTATTTGAGTTCGATTAGCAATTAAATTCATTCCTGGACCACGGGCGGTTTTCGTATCTATTAAATTTTCAGCAATTATAGTTTTTTTAATGGGATTTAATAATTTTAAGGCAATATGGGCGGATTCGGTAGAAAAATAATTTAAATAATCATTATCTTCTTTTTCTAAACCAATTATCGCTCCTATTAAACCACATAAAGCAGTCCGGGGAGGAATAGGAAAAGAAAGGGGAGAAGTAGTAGTATAAAATCTTCTAAAATGGGCGTAATCTCCCCATACATCAAAAACTAACATTTTATCCATTTTTTAAATCCCCTTTTCATAATTAAAAGACTAGGCTATTTATTTTTATGTTTGTATTAAGCCCTTCTAAATTAATCTTAACCCTATTATCAATTTTTAAATCAATACTATCAATCTTCTCTTTATTATTATTTAAAGTATTTATTAATTTACTTGCATCTAATTCGAATCCAGAAATATCTCTAATCTTTTCTTGACTCATTTGTTCAATATCTTTTATAGTAATTAGTTTATCCAAATCACCAATATGGTAATTTTGTTCTTTATAATTTACTTTTAGAAGTAAGCGAGGCATTTGCCCAACTTTACTTCGAGAAATTAAATTCTTGGTCCCATTCCACATTCCTTCTAACAAAAGAGAGATATCATCTTCTGTAAGTTTGGTATATTGAGCGGCATTTTCATTAATGATCCCATAAAAAGAAATTAAAGAATAAGGAAGTATATCTTCCTCTCTAAATGTTTTTTGTCTTTTATCTTTACCAGAGGCAAAAGCGCCTGTTCCTTTAATATGTTTTAATTCTACTTTATGAAGAGATCGCCCCATTCTAAATTGTACTGGTCCAGTTAAAGTAATAGAACCGGTAACATTTTCAGTTTTATTTCCTTTTTTTACTGATATATCAAGAGGAATAGTAGCTCCAAATAAACGGACATCAATACACTTTTCAAGTATTGCTTCTTTAATTGCTTGTTTTTGTTCATTAAAACGCCTTTCTCCTAAATCAACTTTTTCTAAAAAATCCTCTGCCCGAGCTTTTGCATCTTGAATTGTACCATCACTATTTTCTATCTCTCTCACAAATATTTCTTCTTCTTTAAAATTCATTAAATAATCTCTTATTGTTCTTTTCAATCGTACATCTGTAACAATATTTAATCCAGTTTCCTCATCTATTCGTGGTTTATTTTCATCCAAAGGATCTCCATTGGGATTGGCATCTTTAATATCGTAGAGAAATAATATTTCAGACCTGTTTTTTATTAATTCACTCATCTTCTTTACCTCCATTATTTTTTTCTTTTTTAAATAAATAAGATAGATTCATTCCTAATACAAAATAAAAACTTATCTCGTCATTAGTTACATTCCAACCACTTCCTGATGAAACAAAATAATTTGAAATAATCGATTCCAAATCCCGATAATAATTTTTTCCATATTCTTCTAATTTATTTTGTATTTCTGGTAGAAGCTTTTTAATTTGCTTTTCGTCTAATTTTAATCCTTTTAATTTTACTCTAAAGGGAGTAGCTTTTCTTTCTTGATATTGAATGTTTAATAAATATTGAGATAGCACCCCTACTAAAAAAATTGCTTTTTTTGCATTGTTGTTGAAGAAGTCAAAATATTTATTAAAAAACAATTCTACTTTTTCTTCTCCCTTCTGTTTTTCCTGGGCAAATAAATTATCTGTCTCCATTCTTACCTCCTTTTTAAATTTTAATATTTTTAATTCTTTTAGATAATTCAATAACATAAACGCTTTTAAGGCATTAATCTTGGTAGAATAATTTTTTACAAAATCGTCTCTTATTTTTCTTACTATAAAATTGAGCAAGAAATCGTATTCTACTGGTTTATCGTTAAATACTTTATTAGTAATATCTAAGAAATATTTATTATATGTTCTATTATTACTAACCTTCGGGAAAAAAGTCCGTAATATTCCAAAATTAAATTCTAATGGTTTCTCGTTATCTTTTTTCCCCTTATCATTAAATGTAGATACCATACAGTTTATAAAAATCTCTTCTTGGTCAATTATTTCTTTAACTTCAAACAATCTTTTTAAGCGAGAAGGAAGAATATCTTCAATATAAAGTAATATATTAAAAACTGCTCCATTAAAACCCTTAGGAGCACTATAAAATAAAAAGTTATTATTTAAGTAATTTTTTTGTTCACTTATTATTTCTAATACCTCTTTTTCATCATTAGTTAAAAGTTTTATTATTTTCTTCCCAAATCGAGGGTCTTTTTGAAGTTCCATTCCCTTAAAAATATCTTTTTGAATATCTTTTCTAATTCCTTTTATAAATTTTGGAATTAATAAATATTTAAAACCATAGAAATTAAAACTGAGATTATCACCCAAATATTTCTTGCCTTCTTCTAAAGTCAAAGCACAATTTAGGCATACAGGATAATTTTTCCAAGTATCTTTTTGGCGGAAACCTCCGCTGACAAATCCCGGTTTATCCACGGTATAAAAATTAAAAGTACTTACGAATCCATAAACTTCTTTAGTTTCTTTTTTACAAACTGAGCATAATTTATCTTTTGATTTTGATATTTTTCCAAATTTTTTATAATAGTTTTCTGAAGCATCATTAACTAAAATATTCCTAAAAATTTCTAAATCTCCTAAATACTTTCCATCAATTTTAAAACTAATGATATTATTTTCTTTTTCAAATTTATTTTTTAAATCCTGTAATATCTTTTCTTTATTTTCTTTTAATGTAAGATAAATATTTTGTAACATACTATTTTTTTGATTATTTTTGTCAGAATAATATTTTAAAAACCAATTTAATATTTTTATATTAAAAGTCTTTTCTATTTTAACTATCATTGAAGTTGGAGTAATATCTGTTCCATTAGGTGCGCCCTTTTTATATAAATATTGGTCTAATTTTTCTTTTGAATATTCTTCAATTTCTACATTTCTATATTTAAATTCTCCGTTCTCTTCCTCTAAATGAATAAATAAAATATTTTTTGTATTTTTATTTGCAGGATTATCAATTAATATTTTTAAAGGATCGCTAACACTTTTGTTTTCTTTTTCAAGTGCATATTCCCCAATATTTCTAATTGCTTCTATCATCTTCAACCTCCGAATTTAAACCTATTTGTTAAACGACATAATATCTTTCCGAACCATAGACACTATAGCTTTTTGTATTGCTCCAATTCTGAGCACTCATTGCCAAAAAACATATTTAGTAAATTTAATTAAAAAAATCATTAAATTTTTACTCTCTATTTATATCTCCGCTTCATCCCCTCAATCTCTTCCTGTATTTCCTGATGAAAAGTTTGTGGAGTAAGTACCTGGACACAATTTCCCAGGCTCAGAATCCATTTTTTAACTTCAAATAAGTCACTTACTTCAGTTGAGATGATAATGCTGCCGTCGGATAGTTCTGTAGTCTTCTGGGTGGGATTTCTAATTTCTTACTTTGCTTAACGAGAGATGGGAGTAAATATTTTTTTATTTAAAGATTTAAATTAAAAATTAGATTTTTTAGTCTAATACCACTAAATATACATACTCCATTTTTTTAAAAAACCCTCTTTTTTAATAAAAAATTTTGGGGAAATAGAAATTAAATTTAGATAAAAAATTAATCGATAAATTAATCTTAAGTTATTCCTTAGAGGAGATTGAAGAAAAATTAGAACTTCTGAAGATAAATAGGATCTTTGGTCTGATAACGGCTACATTACCATCATTAGAAATAAAAACTGTTTTATCATGATTATTTTCTACAACTTTAAGCGCATTTACTAAAATATTAAAAACCGCGGGAATTATACGTTGAAACTTATTAAAAATTTCACCAGGAGAAACAACGCTATTTACATATTTAATAGTTTTATCCATCCAGTCTCAAGAGCTATTTTTTCCAATTCATAAATATTACGTCCTGCAGCATAGGCAGCACCAACTATGGCTCCAAAACTTGTTCCTACAACAAGATCATAGGTATGTCTGCTTTGCATAAAACCTTAAGTGCTCCTATATGAGCGTATCCACGAGCTCCTCCGCTTCCCAGAACGAGTCCGATTTTGGTTGCTTTAGTATGCTGTAACTTTTTCCTCCTTTAATATATTTCTTTCATATAAGAATTTACCGTGTCTTCAAGAATTTTTTTATTTAATTTAATTTTTTTTGAACAAGAAATTGGCTTTCCAATCTTTACTTCA
>Ga0315295_10004021_pt1 | contig 12490 bp, 14 predicted proteins | sample YL17G14_0_MG_FD_204453 | JGI IMG/M metagenome (GOLD analysis project Ga0315295, IMG submission 204453) | Sediment microbial communities from Yellowstone Lake, YNP, Wyoming, USA - YL17G14_0 | ecosystem: Environmental > Aquatic > Freshwater > Lake > Sediment | place: USA: Wyoming | collected... | reverse complement strand
GATTCGGCTTCGTTTCTTGGGCGAACATCGAACGGGCACATGTAGTTCGCAAGGTGGTTGAGTCCTCCATGGACATCGAGGCCATATGGATAGATGCGGCACTCCATTGGCTTGTGATCGTGAACACTGCATCTCAGGGCCCCTTCTCTGTTCACCAGGAAGCAGCATCCACCGTCTTCTCTCCTAAGACCAATACGCACTTCGCCGGTGGAGAGGTTGATGATCGGATGCTTGTGGCGAGGCACAACCTCGTACAGTCTGATGAACGAACTCGGCGCGAGACCAAGGCCTGAGGACAGCCGCCTGATGTCCAGGTGCGTCAAATAGACTGTGAATTCCGTACAGCATCTGCCGTGACATTCCAGACAGAATCCCTCTGGCATTGGAGTCTCCGCTCTTTGTTCGAAATGGATAGTGAAAGGTTTAAAGAATCGCCTAGATTTGGGCCCGGGAGGGCCCATCTGCCAGTCTGCAGGGAACAGGTATTTGAACCATCACTAGTCGGGTGTTCTTTGATGGCAACAATTGTCAGCTGATTCCGGGACGAGAGATCGTCTGGCAAGCGTCAGCGACTGAGAACCTCGCCGTGTTCAAAACAAAATATGAGAAGAAGACCTTTATGTTGGAGGTACGATTCCTCCGCGGGGTTCGAATGGCGGCGCGGAGGAAGGTGGCGGGACTTGCCCTTGTTATCACTGGAATCATAGTTATCCTGACTAGTTCCGTTGTGATAGCCGGAGAGGAGACACTTGGGACAGGATTCATCGTCCAAGTCTTGGTTGGAGTCGCAGTAATCGTAGAGGGGGTAGTCCTGCTAGTCCTGCCTCGGAAAAGACCATAGGGGAGGAAAGGCGATTCTGTTCTGATCGAGGAACCTGTATGGATTACGAAAAAGCGAAGCTGCTGTTCTTGATGTTGCCGTTTATGGCACTTGTGGTGGCTGGAGCTATCCTAGTTTTCTTTGCTGCAACAGTTTTCTCGGAAGAAGGACGGGGGAGAGTCTTTGAAGATTCGCTAGGCGTTCCTGGTATTATAGCGATAATCGTTGGATTAGCAGGACTTCTGTTGTTGAGGCTAACCAAATAGGAGAATCAAGAGGTCTAGCTCCGTCCTCAATCCCAGCTGATTGATTCCGAGTTACGACCTACCACCTCCTCGGAGGTGCTCGTGGCGGGGATCATGTCGGCAGCCGACATGCCCGTTCCTGGCCCGTTGTCAGCGCCATGTCCCCTGACGTCCGCGAGAGCAGGCGGGATCAGGGCAACTGTTGCGACCGAACGGACATACCCCTAGAATCGAACAGCAACGCGTTGGTTTTCGGGGCTGCTCAGAGTACGGAACAATTCCGTTACTCGAGCGGAACATAAACAGGGAATGAGCGACATAACCAAGTTCGAGGCCAGATAAAGAAAAGAGTGTTTATGTTCCGCGGGTGGGGAACATAAACGTGCCAGGTGGAGGACATAAGCCCCTTTCTGTTCCCGTCTTGCGACGTTGATGGCATTCGACTATTGCACTCTACCCGCCGACGATGAGAGATCGATTCGGCCGTTTGAGCTTGCTCCAGTGGGGAGTCGCCGTTTCACCAAATCCCCGGGAGACTTCATCCACAGAGGAATCATCACGTTATCCCGGGACTGTGTCGTTTCTGCGCCCTTGCCAGGACTCTCGCCCTGCTGTTCTGACAGCCCACTTTCTCACGGAGAGGGGACTTTCCTCAGCTGGCCTGCGATGAACGCAGACCTACCGTCAGCCATCCGCCTTCTCCTGGCGGTCGGTATCTACGCAGTTGCATGTACAAAAGCCTTTGTGAGACTCCACGGTCAGGTCTGCGATTGTGATGATAGAAGAGATCCGTATGGAAGAGAAGGAAGAAGAGGGCGCAACTGCAGGGAGAATAGCAGGCACGGTACGGCAATCGCCTACAGTACCTTCACCGGCTCGAAGGCCGCCTTGATAGTCACGCGACCGTCTGATGTATCGAAGTAGGAAGATCGGCCACGATTCCCCCCGAGGTCCTCGGCAACGATCCTGATCATGAACTCCCTGAGTATGTTCCTGATGATCATGCTGTTCTCTCTGCCGATGTTCGCGATCGATAGGTTCAGGTTCGGAAACATCTGCGCCCCGCCAACCAGCTTAGCAACCACCCTCTCTTTCTTCGCGCCGTGGTTGAGCATCTCTTTGACGAGCTTCCTCGTGCCCGTATCAGCATACTTCCCCTCGTTGTCGCACTTGATTGGGGATTTCGGGAGCAGCACGTGAGCGACTCCGCCTATCCTGGCCACCGGGTCGTACAAGATTATTGCGACGCATGAGCCCAGTCCCAAGCAGACTATCTGCTCAGGCGCGTGGCACACCGCCATCTGTCCGATCCCGACGGTATGCGGCTGGTTCATCTTCGGGGCTCCGCCATCCTCTCGAGGATCAGTTTGAGCGTCGATTCTTCGGGAAGCATCAGGAAGTATCCCTCGAACTCTTCGTCGATCCCTTTGAAACATGTGTGGACCGCGAGGACAGTGTCGACCTTCTGTGCCAAGCTAGCCAGTGGAATGTCAAGGACGGCACCGAGCAGGTCCACTGCGGCGTCCGGGGGTGCTGGAATCATGTCGACGTCTATCATCTTCGAGACGGCGATGAGATACCAACAGAGGCAGATGTTGCCGATCTCCTTGAGTGCGGATTTCTGTATCTCTGTAAGCGAGGCGAGGTCGACTTTCTCCTTGGTCAGGTGCTCGAGCAATGTGACCGCGGATTTCCTCGGGAGAACGACGAGTATGCCGCTCTTGAGTTCGCCGCAGAGGTATGTGTACGTGCCTGCGACGATTTGGTCGGCGCCGCCAAGCCAATCAGATACCTTGGACATAGGGAGTATGCTGCATGAAGTGACTTCGTTCATGAGCTCAACATCCATGAGCGACGAGAGCGCGGTAGCAGCGCTGCCTGCGCCTATGTTGGCGAATTCCTTGATCACTTCCAAGACCTTTCCAGCCTTCTCGTCAATCACTGCTCTCATCCTCCGATTATGGAGTCGACGTCAAGTATCAGTGCTATCCTGCCGCTGCCAAGTATCGTTCCTCCCGAGATCCCCCTGACCTTCCTCAGCCGCCTGTCCAGCCCTTTCACGACTATCTGCTGATGGCCGATCAGCTCGTCGACCTCCAGAGCAACCCGTCTGTCCCTGCTCTGGACCACCAGGGTGTTCATGCCCTCCGGTGTCTCGGGAGGTCTCGCCATCCCGAAGAATTCCCGCATTCGTATGAGAGGCAGGACCTCTCCTCTGAGCTGCACGACCTCCCTGCCCCTGATAGTCTTGATTTCGTCCTTTTCAAACTTGTGTGATTCTACGATGGTGCCCATAGCGACTGCGTAGGTCTGGTCTGCGATCCCAACGAGCATCGCCTCGATTATCGCGAGAGTGAACGGCAGCCAGAGCGAGAAAGTGGTTCCCGCGCCTTTCGAGCTGGTCACCATCACGCTTCCGCCCAGTTCCTCGACTGCTCTTTTGACGACGTCAAGCCCAACGCCTCTTCCAGACACCTCCGTGACCAGGCTCTTGGTGGAGAAACCTGGATTGAAAAGCAAGTCAAGGAGTTCCCTTCCCGAAGCCGCGTCGGCTTGACCCTGGGACATCACGCCCTTCTTCACGGCAACCTTCCTAATCTGGTCGTAGTCAATGCCTTTGCCGTCGTCCGAGACCTCGATGAGCACATGGTCTTGCTGCTTCGACGCGACTATCCTGATGAGTCCTTTCTCCTTCTTTCCCGCACGGACTCGTTCATCTGTCGTCTCTATACCATGGTCGACGCAGTTTCGCAGCAGGTGCATCATAGGCTCGGTTATCCTATCAACGACAGTTCTGTCGAGCTCTATGCTTCCCCCCTCGACGAGGAGTTCTACCTCCTTTCCCTCGTTCTTGGATATGTCTCTGACCATGCGAGGGAACCTGCTCATTACAACATCCAGGGGGATCATCCTGATCCCGAGGACTTTGGACTGTATGTCAGAAGTGAGCTTGTCGATGAGAGCTGAGATCTCTTGGAGCTCGAAGTCGTCACGCGTGGAAGCTTTCTCAAGAAGCCTGCTCCGCCCGATGACAAGTTCGCCAACATTGTCCAGTAGATCGTCCAGTTTGTCCATCCCCACCTTGACAGTCTGAGCGGGGAGAACATCGGAAGAAGTCGCCGCAGCGCTAGACTCCTGCTTCGTCATCTTATGCCATTTCTCTCTGGGTTCACCAGTCATCCCGACGTAGACCTCCTCCACATCTGACATGGCAATGACACGTCTGAGCGCCTCGTGTAACTTCTCGGTAGGCTCGAGAACGACTGTCAACTCCTCGAAGACATGCTCACGATCGATGTCAGCCTCCGTTGGGCTGGATTCGACGATCTCGGAGGCTTTTCCTAGCTCCTTCAGGATCACCATGGCCCTTGCAGAAGGGAGTGAGCACCTTCTTCCCAGCTTTATCGAAACGGTCGTCGTCTTGGATTTGACTGGTTCAGGCTCGATTTCAGGAGTCCTCTTCTTGGTCGATGCACGTTCGCTGGCGCCGGAGAGCAGCGCTCGCAGCTGCTGTATCAGTTCTGGATTCTCCCTGATTTCTGCAGATGCTTCGACTGCAACGACCATGGCGTCGAGGGTGTCGAACCCGGTGAAGATGGTCTCCACGACATTCTCCTTGAGCTGTAGACGGCCGTCGCGGATCCCTCCCAGCACGTCCTCTATGGCATGAGCTGTCTCGACGACAGCCTTGAAATTCATCATCCCCGCCATGCCCTTGATCGTGTGCGCGGATCTGAATATCCGATCCACCAACTCCTTGTTTCCTGGGTTCTTCTCGAGCTCCAGCAATGCATCGTTCATGACGCGCAGGGACTCTCGCGATTCGGAAACGAACAGCTTCGAGTACTTGTTCAGGTCGATGTCTTTTGCCAAACCAGCTCACTCCTGAAGAAATCTGACTATCTCTTCCGCGATCTTCTCTAAAGGCAAGATATGGTCCACCAATCCCGCATCGATCGCGGATTTTGGCATGGAGTACGCAACTGAACTGTGCTCGTCCTGAACCACGACCCTGCCTCCGGACGCCTTCACCACCATCGCTCCCGCTGTGCCGTCCGCTCCCATGCCAGTGAGGATAATGGCCATCAGGTTCTCCCTGAGCGACTCCGCAGCGCTCCTGAACAGAACGTCGACAGACGGTCTGACGAAGTTGACAGGTTCGCCGTCGTCCAGTCTTATCACAAGGCTTGCCGCTCCTTTCCAGCCGAGTTTCAGGTGCTTGCCACCCGGGGCAAGGTATGCCACGCCTTTCTCGACTCTGTCGCCTTCGCAGGCTACAACGACCCTCGGACCCTTCGCAGCATCCAGTCTTTTCGCGAAAGAGGCTGAGAATTCTGGAGGGAGGTGTTGAACGACAATGAAGGATGCAGGAAGATCCCGGGGAAGGGATGCGAAGACTATCTCCAAGGCTCTTGGGCCTCCCGTCGATGCGCCAATCACCACGATCTTGTGGCCTTTGAAAGCCTCTTTCTTAACAGATAGAAGCTTCTTGGTGTTCAGAGGTTCCTTCGTTCTTCTCAGAACCTCAACCTTCGCTTCCGCAGCGATCTTCACTATCTCGACTATCTTGCCGGTGAAATGCACAATATCAATGGAAACGGGGCCGCTGGGCTTCGAGATGAAGTCGACAGCGCCCATCTCCAGCGCTCTGAGGGGAAGTTGGTCGTCAACCTTGTCCATTGCGCTGAGCATGACCGTCCTTGCGGCCGACTCCTTCATGATCCTCTGCAATGTAGCGATGCCATCCATCTTCGGCATCTGTATGTCGAGCAGAACGACGTCTGGAGCCAGTGTCTTGACTTTCTCAATGGCCTCGACCCCATCCTTGGCGCTCCCCACGACAGATATGCCGGCGTCAGACTCCAGCATGTCCTTGAGAACAACGCGCATGTACGCGCTGTCGTCGACAATCAAGACCTTGATCTTTTCAGGCATCCGCCCGACCTCAGATTTCCATCTGGAGCACGGCGTTCACAGACTCGAGCACGTCGTCTGCCGTGAAGGGCTTGATTATGAAGTCCACGGCGCCCGCCTCTAGCGATCGCATGACGGTCTTCTGATGGCCCAGCGCGGAAATCATGATGATCTTCGCCTTGCCGTTGGCCTCCTTAAGCCTCTTGACCGCCTCGATGCCGTCCTGCTTGGGCATCACAATGTCCATTGTGATCACGTCGGCACCTTCCTTACTGAACCTCTCAACGGCATCGTCGGCGTTTCTAGCTTCGATCACCTTGTGCCCCCCAGCTTCGAGTATGTTCCTGAGGACCTTTCGCATGAATTCCGAGTCATCCACAACTAGTATCTTGGCCATGTCAGCTACCTCCAGAACTGTGTCCAGTATCGTCAGACAGCTCTAGAACCTTGAGCGGGTCAATCAGCGTTATAAGCCTGTCTCCGTGCTTGGCGATCCCGAGGACGTATTGCGCCTCGATGCCACTCGCCACGTATGACGGGGCTTTCTCAACTGACTCCTTTCTGAACCTCGCGACCTCCAGAACCTCATCTACGAGGAAGCCGACCGGAGCGTCGGTCGCATCAACGACTACGATCTTCTTGTTGCCCTCAGCGGCAGGGTCCGGCTCCATACCGAATCTTCTCCTGAGGTTCACGACGGTCAGAAGCTTCCCTCTGAGGTTTATGACTCCTTCGATATGTGAAGCGCTTCTGTGGACCTTGGCGACTTCCTCGATGTTGTGTATCTCCCTGACGATGGCCACATCGAATCCGTACTCTTCTTTGCCTAGGCGGAAGACTACATATTGCAGAGTGTCGGTGTCCAGCATGGTTTTTACAACCTTCCAGCGCTTTACTTGCCCTCGCTTGCTTTTTGAACGGTCATGAAAGTTGCCTTCGCAGAATCGACCTGCTTCGTGATTTCGTTCAGTTTGTTCGCCAGATCCGCCAACTCATGGGCAGATGCCGTGAGCTCTTCCATCCCTGCTGCGAGGTTCTCAGAGGATACCGAAATACCTTCTGAGGAGGCCGAGTTCTCCTTCGAAATCGCTGCGACCTCGTCTAGGGATTTGGCCAGGCTCTCCGTAAGTGCCTTCTGCTCCTCGGTCGAGGCGCTGATCTCCTGCACCATTGCGGCCGTCTCCTCGACTGTCGCGGCAATGTCCTCCAGGGATTTTAGCGAGTCTGAAATGGTCCTCGAGCTCTCGGAAGCATCCTTCATTGTGTGTTCCATCTTGTCGGTCGTGTCATCGATATCGTTTTCGACGAGCTCTATGAGTTGCTGTATCTGGTTTGCCGCTTTTCGAGAACCCTCAGCAAGCTTCCTGACCTCGTCAGCAACCACTGCGAACCCTCGACCCTGTTCGCCTGCTCTCGCGGCCTCTATCGCAGCGTTGAGAGACAACAGGTTCGTCTGATGTGCAATGTCGGTGATTATTGACACAATCTGTGAGATCTCTTTCGACTTCTTGGAGAGAAGCTTCATCGACTCTGCAGTGTCCTCCACGTTTCTGAGCATCGAGTTCATCTTCTCCAGTGATATCTGAGCGGACTTGCTGCCGTTCTGCGCGACCTCGCTAGCGTTCGCAGATGCTCCAGCTGCATTCTGCGAGCTCTGGACCACATCGTAGATTGCTTTGGTCTGCTCCGAGAGCATCCTGACCATCTCATCGATTCTCATCGATTCAGCTTGAGCGCTCTTGGATTCCTGGGCGACAGCGGAGGATACCTGTTGCGTGTTCTCTGTCATGTGTCCAATGGTCTCCGCGAATGACGCGGACGAATCCTTGAGAGACTCTGCCGCTATCTTGATCTCGTTGGTAAGCTTTGACAGGTTCTGTCTCATCTGCTTGAAGGCATCGACAAGTGTAGCCAGATCGCCTTTCGCCGCGACATTGATCTCCCTTGTCATATCCCCTCCAGCAATCGCTTGTGCGCTCTCGGTCAGCTCTATGAGGGGTTTCGAGGTGTTGTCGATCAACATGTTCATCGATTTCACGAGGTCTCCCACCTCGTCGTTCGTAGCCTTGATTTCCAAGCGAGTTCTGAAATTGCCTTCGGCAATCGTCTTGGCCGTCTTCGAGACAGCTACAATCGGTTTCGTCTCCATGGATGAGAACACGAACGACAGAAGGACGACAGCAATAGTTGCCGCAGTAGCTCCAACGATAGTGTAGAAGATTGCGTTGTTTACTGTCTTGTGGATTACTGTGTCCATCAGCGCGGCAGCGTCATCGTTTACGTTGATGAGGTCTTCCATGTTCAGGTTGATGGTCTCCATGTGCAACGATGCATTCCTCGCCCCGTTGTATGCAGAGGCAGTGTCATCAGCGCGTAGCAAGCTGATGGCGGCAGTGGTATCGTCGATGTAGTTTTCCCATTCCGCCACGATAACACCATACGCGCGGTTCTCCTCCGTGATCAGAGCCATTTGACCCTGGTCAGCGATGATGTTGCCCATGTTCGGAGAGATATTTAGGGCGTATTGAGTTCTGTAGTCCCTGAGGAACTGCATAAATGAGGATTGGAAATTCAGCATGTTGTTGTAGAATACGCTGGCGCCCGACTCGCCATAGTCGAGCACATATGTCATGAACGATTCGTGTGACGATGCCAGGTCATTGCCGGCTCCTGCAATCACGGCGACGACCACAATCGATTCGTCGTGCAAGACCGTTGCGTCCTTCTGGATGTCGTACATTCCTTGAATCGACACGAGGCTGATGAATGCAATCGGGATCAAAGACAAGCACATGATCACGGCGACGAGCTTCGCCGTCAGCCCAAATCTCAATTGACCACCTTTCCAATTCTCTAGCCTTGGCTTCTGAGCCGGAGCTTCTCCAGCTCGTGGAAGCCATTCTATGCGTCAAAATCCGCCTGGGCCATATTAATATATGCCGTCTCATTATCAATTTTGGTAGCCAGTGCTCCTGACCCGTGTCTTCCGTGCATTTTTCTCGGGCAAGGAATATCTAGCCACACCCCCATGACCAGCCGACATGGAAATCGACGAGGATCAGTTCACGACGCAGGTCATGAAACACCTGTTTGAATCGCGAGGCATCGACCTTTCCGGATACTCTCAATCGTTCATGATGAGGAGCATTAGGAAAAGGATTGGCAGGAGCGGAAGATCGGACTATGCCACCTACCTACACCATCTCCTCAGCAGCGACGAAGAGACAAACGAGCTCCTCGGAGCCCTTTCAATAAACGTGACGGAGTTCTTCCGAGATAAGGGAGCTTTCGAGACGTTTTCCAGAACGGCGATAAAGCCACTGCTGGAATCGAAGACCGGTTCCGGAGGCCTGCTTCGGTTATGGAGCGCGGGGTGTGCCACAGGCCAGGAGGTGTACACGCTCGGCATCTGCGTGGCCCAAGAACTTAAGGGGCTGGAGCGTGAGCACAGGGTCCTGATATCGATACTCGGGACTGACATATCCTCCTCTGCCCTTGCGAAGGCCAAGTCTGGGGTCTACACGAAGGACGAGATGCGTGGCCTCCCAGACAAGTTCCTTACGGAGTATTTCGACCAAGCGGGCGGCAAGTACGTTGTGGGCCCTCAGCTGCGAAAGGGCGTCAGGTTCGCACGAGAGAACCTGTTGGACAAGCCCGGATCGAAGTTCTTCGATGCCATTGTCTGTAGGAACGTCATGATATACTTTTCGCGGGCGATGCACGACAAGGTGACTATGAACCTATATGACGCCTTGAAGACAGGCGGCTACCTGATGGTTGGACGGACCGAGACCCTGATGGGTCCTCCGAGAGCTGGGTTCGAAGTTGTCGATCTAGAGAACAGGATTCTGCGCAAGAAGTAGTGATGTGCCTGAGCACGGTCATGAGGCCATCATCGTCTGACGACACGCCTATGCGATTGATTCGACCTGCGACTCGCAGGTTTCCTCGAGGTTCACCAACTCTCCAAGACTGGGTACCTCGATGCCGCTCATGAATCCTTCAATATTCCGGTAGTTCTCGCTCAACTCGTCAGCAAGCTCGGCCTGCATGAGATCGAGCTCTCTCGGATCCAGGGTTCTCGATATGACCTCCGCTAGCGTGATGCCTTCCTTCTCTGCCTGGCTCGCAAGTTCTACTAGGGTCACACTTGCCATTTCTGTCCCATCCCTGCGTATGACAATCGTCAGACAGTATGGAACTCCATTCTATATAACACTTGTCCAGGCGCGGTCACTTGACCGGGTCCAGCCATCTCAGGTACTTCTTGTCCTTCCCCTTGACTACGTCAAGGAACTTCGTCTGGATAGCCTTGGTGACGGGGCCAGGTTTTCCCTCACCGACGCTCCTTCTGTCGACCTCGCGGATGGGCGTGACCTCGGCGGCTGTCCCCGTGAAGAACAGCTCATCTGCGAGGTAGAGCTCGCTCCTCGAGAAGTTCTGCTCGCGTACATCGTAGCCAAGATCGGCCGCCAGCTCCATCACGGACTCCCTCGTGATGCCAGGGAGGATTCCAGCATTCAGGGGAGGAGTCAGTATCTTCCCTTTGCGGACGAGGAATATGTTCTCTCCCGAGCCCTCCGCGACCATGTGCAACTCGTTGAGCATGATTGTCTCATCGAACCCGTTCAGCTTCGCTTCCATCACGGCGAGCGCGCTGTTAAGGTAGTCACCGCACACCTTCGCGGTGGCGGGAGCTGATCCGCTCGAGACCCTGTGCCAAGATGAGGTGTGGACTCTGATGCCATTCTTGAGGCCCTCATCACCGAGGTATGCGCCCATAGGGAACGCGATGACGAACGTCTCGACAGGGTAGCCCATCGGGTTGACGCCAATCCCAGACACGCCGTAGAACGCAATCGGCCTGATGTAGCATGAGTCGAGCTTGTTTGCCTTGACCGTGTCCTTGGCAGCCTTGCACAGCTGATCCGCTGTGTACGGAAGCTTCAGGTTGATCGCCTTCGCGGAGGACAGGAGCCTCTCCATGTGCTCTTTCAACCTGAACACTGCGGGGCCGTTGACGGTGCTGTAGCACCTGATCCCTTCGAATGCGCCAGTGCCGTAGTGCAGACCGTGTGTCAGCACGTGGACAGTCGCGTCCTTCCACGGCACGAGGTTCCCATTCTTCCAGATAACCTCAGTTGGCTGGATCTGCATCTTCTCCTCATCTCCTGCATGTTCATGGCGATTTAACTACTTGGTTTCTCAGGCATCCGACGGTGTCGAGTTCAACCTCAACGACGTCACCATCTTTCATCGGTGATATCCCTGATGGAGTGCCTGTGGCGACCACATCTCCAGGCTCGAGGGTCATTATCGAGGATATGTACTCCACGAGCGCAGCGTCTCCGAACACCCTGTCAGACAAAGGCGAATCCTGGACGACATTTCCGTTCAGCCTTGTGGTGACGCGGGTTGGAGGGGTTCTGGATATGAATGGGCCGATGGGGGCGAAAGTGTCGAACCCTTTTGCACGAGTCCAATCAACATCGTTCTTCTGAAGATCCCGCGCCGTCACGTCGTTCAAGCACGTGTACCCGAAGACATGACCAAGACCGTTCTTGGCGTGATGAGCGCGCTTGCCAATGATGATTGCTGACTCGCCTTCGTAGTCGACTCGCTTCGAGGCTCGCGGAATGATGATGGCGTCACCAGGCCCTATGAGGGCTGATGGCGGTTTGGAGAAGATCACTGGCACCTTGGGCGTCTCCCATTTCATCTCCCTGATGTGGCTCCTGAAGTTCAGGCCGATGCAGATGATCTTTGAAGGCTTGTCAACAGGGGCGAGTAGCTTCAGGCCTGACAGGATGTGCGTCGAATTCGTAGGTCTCGCTCCGTTCTCAATCGCATCCGTCATCGATGATGCCGTTGTCTCTGTGACATGGTTTCCGCTAACCTGACCGACGAAGATTCTCTTGCCCTTGGAGAACTTGCCAAGCTTTGAGCCAGAATGCATTTCCTCACTCACTGAGCTGTCGAAGGGATCACTCGAACATCTTCCTGATTCTCTTCCCAACGACCTCTATCTGCGACTTCATGCCTTCATCTCTCATCTTCGTCAACTTAGGCATCCCGGCATCATGCTCGGCGACCCACTCAGCGGCGAACTTGCCAGTTTGTATGTCCTTGAGAATGCCTCTCATGGTCTCCTTGGTTCTGGCGTCGATTATCATGCCTCCGCGTGTTCTTCCGCCATATTCGGCCGTGTTCGAGACGCCATCCCACATGCCTTCGATGCCGCCCTTCTGTACAAGGTCGATGATGAGCTTGAGCTCGTGCAGTACCTCGAAGTACGCGATCTCAGGCTGATATCCTGCTTCCACTAGGACGTCGAAGGAGGTCCTGATGAGCGCACTCGCGCCACCGCAGAGGTCTACCTGCTCGCCGAACAGATCGGTCTCCGTCTCCTCCTTGAACGTGGTCTCGATGACCCCTCTCGAGGTCGCCATCAATCCCTTCGCTATTGCCAGAGCCGTCTTCTTCGCATTGCCCGAATGGTCCTGGTAGACTG
>Ga0315295_10004019_pt1 | contig 12492 bp, 13 predicted proteins | sample YL17G14_0_MG_FD_204453 | JGI IMG/M metagenome (GOLD analysis project Ga0315295, IMG submission 204453) | Sediment microbial communities from Yellowstone Lake, YNP, Wyoming, USA - YL17G14_0 | ecosystem: Environmental > Aquatic > Freshwater > Lake > Sediment | place: USA: Wyoming | collected... | reverse complement strand
CTCAACACGCAATCGCCTAACTATAAGGCAAAGCATCTGTTACCCCAACAATCCCCAGTGCAGCCGTTCCATCAGATTAGGCACCTTGACCTTAAGCTATATAGCTTCACTACCGGGAGCCTTCTGGCCAGGGCTTTTCGCCGAGGGCAATGCGGCACAGGTCAGTGATGAAAATCTTAGGCAGACCAAACTGTGAACTGGGTCTCCAGAGCACTCTGTCACATATAGGGCAGGAAGTTATGAGGGCATCGGCGCCGGATTCGATGGCATCCTCGAAGTTCTTCTTCTGGATGTCAACGGCAAGCTCCCTATTAGTATAGATAATGGGACCGGTGCAGCAGACGGCGTTCAACCGCTCATATTGCCTGCGTGGCCGTTCCACGCCGACAAGCTCGAAGATCTCATCCAGGAAGGCATCATGCTCAGGTATCCATCTGGTGGCGCAGTTGGCCTGGTAGGCGACCTTCTTGCTCAGCCTGGTGACGTTATCTTTGTGGTTTCTTAGATAGTTGCGCAGGTATTCGAAGAGGTGCATGTACTTGAAGGGAACATTGAAACCGTACTCCTTGGCCTTGAAATCCGCCAGAACAAAGCCCTCATTGTGGAGGTAGACGATGTCTTTGCCCAGGCTGGCCAGCCTGTCAATTACAACCTGCCCGTACTTTTTGACGAAGCTCTCCCCACCCATATGCACACAGCCGGCGAGGGACATATATTCACCGCCTCTGACTACAGTCATGCCCCTGAATATCTGGCTGTCAAGTGTGCCCTCGGGAAACTGTTCAAACTGGAAGGAGTCGAGTGACAAGACCGGCTTATCAGGGTCGCCCGGTATCAAATGCCCTGGTTCTCCCCGTCCTTGGAGTGACCTGGCTAATTCAGCAAGCGCTGGTTTGCCGACTACCACTATGGGGCAGGTGCCTATCTTCTCCTGCATGCTGAAGATGAGGTTAGAGGGGTCGGCTCCCGTCGGGCAGTAGTCATTACAGGCGATGCAGGTAGTACACTTGCTCAGTATGTCGGCGTCTTTGCCATCCATGAGCAGCTTAATCTCAGCGACCGCCCTATCCTTATCATAATCGACATAACGACAGTTCACCAGACAGTCGCCGCACAGGTTACACTTTGAAGAATCCCACATTCTTGCTCTCCTTTGTATTTAGTTCCCTGGTTGGATTGTATGTTCATAAACATTAGCTGTCAAGGCATTACAAATACTGGCGTGAGCCGGACATTAAACAGTCTCGCGTAGTGTGTAGCCCGATGATAAACTAATGCGCGATTTCCTCTCGAGTATTTAGACTCGGCAGTTCTCCAGCGATTGCGGTCTAGCTCTGCGGTTTGAGTGGCTCAGCATTAGCAGGTGAAGGCAATTTTGAATGCGGCAAACGTGGAGATTGACTCATATATCCACTATGAAAGGGCACTTTCAGTGGCTCAGTTTATCGCCAAAATTTCTGGCTATCTGCCTATGTTACTATCATCTCATACTTTGGAACCCCGTTTTCCAGGTAGAAAATAAATTTCACTGTTCTGCCTTCCACAAGGTACTTCTCCGACTCCTGGCGAAGCTTCCTGAAGTCCATTGTCTCCATGAAGGTCCTCAAAAGTTCTATCCTTTGTTCCAGTTCGTTGTTTTCTTTGGGTACCGCGAGCAGCTTTGCAGTGGCTTCTCTGTACTCTCTTTTGGCCACCGTTTCAATGCAATGGGAAAGGTCTGGGACTAACTCAATCTTAAGCATCTGATATTTCCCTGCCGACTACGGCAATGTGAACCGAGTGCCCGCATTATTCAGGAAGAACACTTTTTCAAACTCTTGAGCTAGTCTGGCCGAGGCGCGGAAGCCGGTGCAATGAGAAACGCCCAGCTTCTGGATTTCCATTTGCTTAAGGTCGGCTATGGTCTGACCTATACGTTCCTCGGAAGCTCGAAAAAGGTGAGTGCCGCCAATAGCGGCGTAAACTAGCTCTTTCCCGGTGAGACTTTGGGCGCGGCGCAGGGTGTTAACTATGCCCCGGTGAGCGCAGCCGAGAATAACAACTAAGCCAAAGTCGGTATCAATAAGCAGAGCAAGATCATCGGCTAACTGGTCTTGATGTAGAGCGTCGCCCTCTTTAATGAAGAGGTTATTTTCAACTTCCTCATACCCTGAAACCATGGGAATCTCTCCTGTGGTCATGACATTCTCGCCGATGCGGATTGGCTCTCTTGTCAAGTTGAATCGGGCGCCCCGGCTCTCCAGCTCCTCCCGTGAGAAGGGTATACCGCAGCACTTTACTCCTTCCTGGTCGCGCTGAACATACTTAGCGGTAAATATGTCAGGGTGGGCAATTATCTCTACTACACCCTTCACTTTCAATACATCTCGCAGTCCGCCGGTGTGGTCGGCATGGCCGTGGCTGAGCACTATCTGGTCAATCGTAGAAAGGTCGACTCCCATTAGCTGGGCATTGTGTACCGCAGAAAAGCTCGGTCCGGTATCCACAAGAATCTTCAGATTGTCTACCTCGACCAAGATACTGAGCCCCCACTCAGCAAGATAACCGTAGTTTGCAGTATTCTCACTTAATGTGGTTAGATGGATTTCCATAAACGCTTCCTGCTCAACTTCTCCTGTAAGCCCTTTTCCACGGCTCTTTCTGCAGATTCATATATTCAATAATGGCTTTTTCAAAGTTAGGGAGGCTAGTCCAGCACATGGAACCCTGATTTTATACCCACTTCCTTCAAGATACTCATTGGGGACAGGATAAAATCGCGAAACTTGTAGGTTAAAGACATAAGTCTGAAATCAAGATTGGACTTTGGCTTGGCTCTGGCTTCTCGCATTGGCATTCTATTATTCACCAATTTGTGCACTTTTTCTCATTACAAAGAACACTGAGCGATAACGTTTAGGCTCTTGCTTAAATGTATCTATCTCACGCTGGTCATTATCCATTATTGTCACAGTCTTCACGTTGCTGGCGTGCTTTATCCAAATCTCATTAAGTTTCTTATCCAGTAGGCTATAGTATTCATTCCACCAGATATCCTCACTTAAGACAAAATGGTTGATTAGCTCGTAGCCGCATTGGGATATTTGTCTTCGTTTCTCTGTAAGGTCACCCAGGTCGTCATGGACTACGAGAAACCCCCCGGTTTTTAGGAGTCGCCGCCACTCCTTGAGTCCTTTCTCAAAACCTATTACAGCTATAGAGCCTTCTGCCCAGATGATATCGAAACTTGCGTCAGGTAAGTCTATATTGAGCATGGAGCAATTCTCAGCCCTGACCCGAGCAGCTAATCCTGCTTTCTTAATCTTACCAGCCAGTCTATCCAGTGCAGTCTGGCTAGTATCAATGGCCACTATTTCTCCATCACTCAATTTTGCCAACTCCATAGTCGGAACTCCGGAACCACAACCAATATCCAATATGCAGGGAAAAGGTCTTTTCGGCAGCATCTTGAATGCCTTTCTTGTGTACTTGACCAGGCCCTCTCTAAGTTGGTCTTTATATGCTTGGAGTTCCTCTTTTTCCAACCCGTAACCTTCCAAGCTGTCCTCGCATCATCTACGTTCTAGTTAATTGTTCTCTTTTAGTGTAGCCGTTCCATGATGTTGGGTAGATTGCCCGCAAGGTAGAGCTTGACCGCCTCATCAATGGTCTCAACATCGGTCACAATTGGCTCGATATTGCGGCTCTTCAGGCTGTCATAAGCACCCCAACCCATTCCTCCGGCAATGAGCACCTGGCAATCATCGATACTCTGAGCCATAGTGGCGTGCCTTACTTGCGCACCGGCATCATAGCCGTGCCGTTCTCCAGGTGCTGTATCAGGATGCTGGTTGGCGGCGAAGGTGTGGTGCCCTGCCTTGGCTCTGGTTTCTTTGCTCACGACCTTACCGTCTTCCACCGTCACCACAACATAAAGCGGCGCCCGGCCAAAGTGCTGGCTGATAGTAATTCCGTCTTCACTTATAGCAGCAATCTTCATTAGTTCTATCCCTCCTAATCTACATTTAGTTCGTATTTTGGTTTGCCGGCGGCAAAGGACAGTCTGAGCGCAACTTTCCTCAGCTCCGAGTGGATGAAGCGGCATGAAGTCTGGCGTATTACATACTGGACAGAGCCGAGGCGGCGCACTGATCATTGTCTCAAAGGGGACTCCCCATTCATGCCCACTCAGACACTTGAATCGGCTGAAAGCCATCTCGAAACTTCCGCCTTCGATTCTTATTGCTTTGCCGTTAAGTAACGCATCAGCTATTTTCCGCCGACTCGACGCCAAAACCCTCTGAAAAGTTGGGCGGGATATATTCATTCTCTCGGCACCTTGCTCCTGCTCAAGACCCTCGATATCTTTCAGGCGCATTGCCTCAGCTTCTTCTACTGACAGCCGCACCTCTTCAAGAACCCTCAGTGGTATGCCAGCCGGCTTGAAATAGGTTGCTCCTGGCAAAAAAGATACCCGGCGACATTTTAACGGTCTAGACACATCCACTCCATATTATGAGCATATGCTCATAATTATTATAATCCTAGACATTGTATAAGTCAAATAAGCAATCCATTTCTTGGAGAAGCTAATTAATCTTCTTTATTTCAGAGCGATACATCGCTTGATAAATTACGCGATGTTCCCCTTGACACACGTACTTATTTGTGCTACTATTGAAGTATAGGTAAGGAGCGTGTGTCATGAATAAGTATAGCACAAGAGACTTTGATAGAGATTTCCCCGATAACGATGCTTGCCTTGAATGGCTTAAAAACATCAAGTATCCGGATGGTATCTTTTGTCCAAAGTGCCAAAAGGTAACAAAACACTACCGTATAAAGGGTAGACCCTGCTATTCATGCGAGTTTTGTGGTAATCATGTCTATCCAATGTCAGGTACTATTTATGAAGCTACTAAATTTGACCATCTTAGATTATGGTTTAAAGCTGTAGCATATATGGCTGTTACTCGCTGCGGTATCTCTTCTCGACAACTAAGTCGTGACCTTGGCGTTACTGTCAAAACAGGATATCGAATGTGGAAGGAAATCAGGTCTACACTTTCTGAAGGTGAAGGTATCAAGTTTGTTGGCGAAGTAGAGATTGACGAAACCTATATAGGTGGCAAATCAAAAGGTAAGCGTGGTAGAGGCTCGGAGAATAAAACCATAGTCCTCGGCATTGTACAGCGCGATGGTAGAGCTAGAGGTATCGTAGTTCCAGATGTAAAAGCTAAAACCTTGATTCCGGCAATTCGGGCAAATGTATCAAAAGATGCTACGATTTATACAGACGACCTTCCGAGCTACAATGAGTTGGATAATCTAGGGTTTGACCGTAAGACTATTGCGCATTCACAGAAAATTTATGTGACAGCCAAAGACATTCACACCAATACTATAGAGGGATTTTGGAGTCAACTAAAGCGGAGCATTGACGGCACATACCATCATGTAACGGCAAAACAATTACAAGGGTATGTGGACGAATATAGCTTTAGATATAATCATAGGAAAGATGAACAACCGATGTTTAGAACTATGTTAAAGCAAACTATCGCTTCTTTGCGGTAGCAACACGCCTTAACGCTTTGTGTACTTCATCCCTGCTAGCACCTGGAGCATAATCTTCTAGACGATGAAGGTCACCCCTATTCGATTCACTTGTTGATGGCGTAGATTCAACATTTACCCCAAAACCTTCGGGACTAGTAACTATATGCCCAGATAAGAGAGTTACGGAATATATTATCCCGGAATGCATAGGAATAATTGGCCCATGTATAATGTTCTCGTTTTTCATATTAGCCTCCATAAAAACTGTCACGTAGAGATTTAGCTTTCGTTAGATTACTACTTTTGATTTTTTCAACTTCATCGTCAGTTAATTCCTTTGAACCAGTTGGGGTGACGATTACCACTCGGATTGGCCCTCCAACTTTACCATCTTGGCTTGCTGTCTCAGAAATGGCATAAACTGCAAGATGAGCTAACTCTTCTTCTGCCTTTCTATCCGACTCACAAAGGCGATTTAGGAGATAAAGGGCATATGTTGGGACACCGGCGACAGCAAAACCATAATCATGAATCATGGGAGCAAAATTGAGGGCACTATTTAATTGATAAATGGCAGGACGAGTAAAGTTACCATCCTGATTTTTATCATAGCCACCAATGATAAAAGTCAAATCAGGACGGCCAATTAGCCCCCCTGTTTGAGGACTCGGTAATGCCACCTGGGGGAGACTAGGAAACCAAGCATCATAAGAGGCACGTGCTGTCTTATGAATTACGGCCACAACACTTTCAACCCCATCTATACCTGGTTGTTTTGCTAATGCATCCTGGACTTGTTTAAGAATCATAGCCCCCAGCTCAGCACTTCCAGCTTGGATAGCGGCAACATGACTTGTGAGAATAAAAGCTTTACGTATTGAGTCATTCTGTGCCGTAACTCCTCTTGGGTCACCAAACGTTCCACGGCTATCCGCTGCAAGTACCATCCCATCAATCCCCTTCACCGCAATAAGTAGAGTCATAATTTTACTTTCTGATTATCTCTTTATCAACACCCAAAAGTAAAAAATTACGCTTGTTTAACCATTGGCTTTTAACCAAGTATAAAAATCCTCTAGTTTATAGCCTTCTCTCTCTAAAAGAGGTTTCATACATTGTTTGGTATAGGGGTGGGAATAAAATACTGTGACTGGTATGTATCCTATTTCGAACTTGCCTGGTGGTATAAGAGCCACTCTCCCGAATTCTTCGTATCCTAGAGTATACCCCTTGCCTCGAAAGAATTCGTAGAACTTTATGCCCAGTACATTGTCTACGCCATCTACCGTTGGGAAACTCCTACTAATAGCGGTTCAAGGGGCCGGTTATCAGCCGTTTTACGCTTGGGTTCTATTTCATAGTCGATTCCTCTCTTGTCGAGGGTTTGAATTAATACACCCCTTTTATCAAGTGCCTTAAAGCTTGTTAGGATAGTATCTTTTAGGTTTTGCCTTGCTTCGGCTTCCCCAAGACCGCAACCCAAAAGTTGCAATTGGTCAGAATGGGCAATGTAAAAATCACCATCCCTTTCAATTCTTGGGTCCTCCAGCCAGACTGTAATATTTATCCTTGCCACCACTCACCCCCTTTCATTTCTGCTAAAATTAAGCTACCAATTATACCACTTTTAACACTTAGTAACAAGTGTTACTTATAATAATGCTACGCAACTGTGGCATTTGTCAATACCCCGTCAACTTTAACCCTAGGACTTTAGTCATCCCCCATCAATACGTGCATCTAGGGGAACATCGCCATAAATTATTTTCCTGGTACTCGAAACATCACATGTATTGCTAAATGAATGATAATAGCGAAGGGCTCGCAAGAGTAACACGTGAAATAGATAAAAAAAGAGGATGACAGCTTTTTATCTATCACCCTCTTTTAAAAATAGGTAAATTATCACCATTTTTCTTGGGATAGTCTGGAAGTAAGCCAGCTACGTAGGGGTTCATCCAGCATACCGACTCTAGATTCCAGCCAGCGGACATCTCCGCTCTCCAAGGCGGCTTTTGCCTCCGGCGTTAGATTATAAGCCTTTAAAGCCCCATTGGGATTCTCAGATAATTTAGCCATAAACCTGGTATCATCTCTAGCCCTGGCCAACACTGATATAAGAGTCCTAGTCTCCATGTCTGGATAGCCAACCGGCTCAGTTTGTAGCCGCGACGTAGAAAGCACACCTGCCAACCAGGGTCTGGCGGTCACTGCTTCAGCAACACGGTCCCTACGCAGGTATATAAGCCAATAAATGCTACCTACAAATGTGCCGCCAACGATGTTGCCCAGCGTAACTGGAACCAGATTACCAATAAAGCCATTAAGATTGAGATTAGCCACCTGGCTTGCAGTAAGGCCAGCGACTTCAAGCACTTTGGCCTGCCCGGCCATAGCTATACCCATTGGAATGAAGTACATGTTGGCTATGCTGTGCTCGAAGCCACAAGCCACAAAGGCTGTTATGGGGAAAAGGATGGCGAATATCTTATCGACGGTAGAACGAGCGCTGAAACAGAGCCAGACCGCCAGACAGACAAGCGTATTGCACAATATTCCACGGGCAAAAGCTGGCCAGAAAGCCAGATTTACTTTGGCATTGGCGATTGATAATGCATTTACGCCTACTTTGAAGCCATCTAGCGCCCAGAACTGACTATAAAACACTACGACTACTAAGAGCAGCGACCCAATGAGGTTGGTGAAATAGACTATACCCCAGTTTTGAAACAACTGGGACAACCTAATCTTGCCGCTGGCCCGGCTGCCTACCATAAGAGCATTTCCGGTAAATAGCTCAGCTCCAGCCACTACCACCAGTATTAGTCCCAGGCTGAATACAATGCCACCAACAAGTTTGGTTAAGCCGAAACCTATCTGGATATCTGTGGTAACCAAGGTGGCGAACATCGCCCCCAGGCCAATGAAGAACCCGGCCAGTATTCCTAGAAGCGAGATAGTCCAGATATTCCCATTCGCCTTGGTTACCCCCACTGCTTCCATTTTCAGCGCCATTTCTGCCGGCGGTCTACAATCAGTAGTGGCACAGCTTTTCAGCTCCTCCAGCGCCGTCTGTAAGCGAGTTACCTCAACAGATTGATGCCTCTCAGTTTCCATTTTTTGTATTTCCTTACCGGATAATTTTAAGTCTGCCATAGTTGCATTCCTTTACCATTTCTCCTGAGATAGACGATACCATAGCCAGGTTGAGAGGCGCTTGTCCAGCTTGCCAACCCAACTCTCAATTTTCTGGATATCACCACTGGCTAAGGCTGCTTTCTCCTCCTGAGTCAGTGTGTAATACTCCTTGAGAGCTTCATGAGGGTCCTCTGCAAGGCGGGTCATGAAATCGGGCTCATCAGCCGCCCTTGCCAGCACGGAAAGGACTGCCCACCTTCCGGCTAAGCCCTCCTTCGGGACAACTGTCGGTGCACTGATGAGTTTGTCAAGAGTTTCAGTGCCTTCTTCGAGCTTTTTACGAACGTGTTCAGCCATTTTTTGTCACCTCCTTCTTTATTTGAATTTCTATCTTAAATTTAGCAACTAGTAACGTAACTATCATCGGCCCCCAGCCCTAATTTCGATGAGGCTTTGGGTATGTCCAAAAGTATTATGTAAATCTTGTTTAAAAGTCTCGAAATAAGTGTCTTTTGGCCATTGGTACTAGTTCTCTTAGACTTCACAATTGATACTGGTTAGCTTGATTTGTGCATGCGAAAAAGAAAACCGGAGGTTTAACCTCCGTATTCGCATTCCGTTTTTACCTAAGCCTATTTCCATTAAAGTGATATAAGGGATTAGGGCTATGCTTGAAATGAAAAGGGGGCGGGCGGTGGCAAATTTGGTGGCAAATTGGGGGCAGTTCGGTAAAGCTAGGAGTTTGGGCAGATTAAGGTAAAGATTTAGGGTATCTGCCACAAAAAGTGATTGCCACCGCCCACTCGGCACCTTCCTCTATTAAGGCATCCCACCTTCAAGTTGTAGTAAATTAATGCCACCGAGTTTATCACTTAATTCTGTGTGACCTAGCTCAGAGCTACTATATCTTTCTAACAGTAACCTCCTTATTTCCTGGACATCACAAGCTTGGTTCTAACCACCTATACTAAGCTCTTTAACCATTTTATTTTGAAATCAAGCCGATGGGAAACACCCACCTGCCGAACCTGTCATTCAATACCACAGCTGCCGAACCATAGGCTGCCGCCGCACCACAGCACAGTCCTTCCACTCCGGCTACCACCGCTGGTAAGCGACCAAAAAATACGGCGGCAAGCAAGAAGAATAGTACGGTTAAACTTACGAACACGAAAATGTGCATCACCGACATCTTGAAGGTACCTATGGTCATATAGCCTGTAAATATACCCCAGCATACAAATAACCAGGCCAGTCCAGAGCGCTCCATTTCGACTACGCCCGTCCACTGTAGTAAAAAGTAAAAACTCAATCCTATCCAGAACAAGCCATAGGAAGTGAAGGCGGTTAGACCAAATGTATCGCCACGGCGAGCATCGATTATGCCGGCAATAATCTGTGCTATACCACCCCAGAAAAATCCGTACACCAGAGGTAAAGTACTTTCGATCAAACCTAGATTGTGAATCTGTAACAAAATCGTATTCAGGCCAAATCCGGCTAAGCCTAAGGCGCCCGGATTCGCCCACTGAACCTCGTTTTGAGTAATCACCTTCGCCATAAAATTACCTCCTGTGTCACCATAATATTACGTTCGTTCGCGCCGGAGAAAGGCTAAGCGCAAACCATAAAAAACCCTTAGCATCTTTCCTTCACTAGCAGTTCAACTACAGAGGGGTCAGCCAGCGTAGTAGTGTCGCCCAATTGCCCTACATCGCCCGCAGCAATCTTGGTCAAAATTCTTCTCATAATCTTGCCGCTCCTCGTCTTGGGCAAACCGTCAGCAAATTGAATCTTGTCCGGTGTGGCGATGGGACCAATCTCCTTACGGACATGGGATATCAACTCTTTCTTGAGCTCGTCAGACTTTCCCACGCCGGCTTTTAGAGTAACGAAGGCATATATGCCCTGCCCCTTTATATCATGTGGCATGCCAACAACGGCAGCTTCTGCGACATTATCATGAGAGACCAGAGCACTTTCGACCTCGGCCGTCCCTATGCGGTGCCCTGACACATTTATAACATCGTCTATACGACCCATTAACCAGTAGAATCCATCTTCGTCTACTCTGGCTCCATCTCCCGTTGTATAAACGCCGGGGAACCTAACAAAGTAAGTGTTCTTGAATCTCTCCGGGTCGCCATAGACCCGACGCATCAGACCCGGCCAAGGCTTTTTAATAACCAGATAGCCGCCTTCATTCACATCAGCAACGGAACCATCCTCTCTGAGCACCGCAGGCTCGACTCCGGGAAATGGCAATGTCGCTGACCCTGGTTTAAGAGGAGTGGCACCAGGTAATGGTGTGATTGATATCCCGCCCGTTTCTGTTTGCCACCAGGTATCTACAATTGGGCGCTCATTCTTTCCTATTACATTGTAGTACCACATCCAGGCCTCGGGATTTATGGGTTCGCCCACTGAGCCCAAGAGACGCAAGGAGCTCAAATCATGCTTATTAGGCCATTCATCTCCCTCTCTCATTATGGCGCGGAGAGCAGTAGGCGCAGTATAGAAAATACTGACCTGATATTTTTCAACGATATCCCAGAACCTATCCGGATGAGGATAGTTTGGCACCCCTTCAAACATAAGTGTTGTTGCACCGTAGGACAAAGGACCATAGACGATATAGGAGTGCCCCGTCACCCAGCCGATGTCAGCCGTACACCAGAACGTATCTTCTTCTTTCATATCAAAAATCCATTTAAATGTCTGATAGCAGTAAAGAAGATAGCCCGCTTGCGTGTGCAGAACCCCTTTCGGTTTGCCGGTGCTTCCACTGGTATATAAAATGAACAGTGGGTCTTCAGCATCCATAACCTCCGGCTCACAATTTGCTTTAGCGCTGTCAGCCGCCATTTCATCATCCCACCAACAATCACGCCCTTTCTTCATAGCCACTTCAATATTAGCTCTCTTGACCACTATTACATCTTTCACTTTAGGGCAGGCTGCCAGGGCTGCGTCTGCATTATCCTTACTCCGTATAATCTTGCCACCACGATAGTAACCATCGACACAGATGAGCACTGTAGAGCCGCAGTCCAGCATTCTATCTTTTAAAGCATCAGCACTGAAACCGCCGAAAATAACACTATGAATCGCACCAATCCTGGCACAAGCCAGCATAGCTATCGGCAGTTCTACAATCATAGGTAAGTAGATAGATACCCTGTCTCCTTTTTTAACGCCATGTTTCTTAAGCACGTTAGCAAACTTGCAAACTTCTCGATATAGCTGTTGGTAGGTGAGTACCTTGCTATCACCGATGTCGCCCTCCCAAATCAATGCAGCTTTATTCTTTCTCCACGTCTTAATATGCCTGTCCAAGCAATTTTGACTAACATTGAGCTTACCCCCCACAAACCATTCATGCTTCCCCTCCTTGAAATCCTCGACAAGCACCTTATCCCATTTCCGATACCAATCCAACTGACCTGCCATCTCGCCCCAGAACCCCTCAGGATCGTTGATCGACCACTGATACACGTCTTTATACTCGACCAGATTCCTTATGTACGCCCGTTCACTAACTTCTTTTGGAGGATTGAATACTCTTTTTTCCCCCATCATTGAGGTGATTATTTTAACATCTGCCATGATTAAACTCCTTTCTAGAATTAGAACTTAAACTAGTGCGGTAACACCCAGTAACTGGGCATAGGCTTGCCGTAGCCTGCTAGCTACCACACGAGCGATTCCTCTTGAAATCCTGCAGCCTATCTCAGGTTTTGTCACGCACAAACCTGATAACTCCTGCCCATCAAAAGCCAATACTTTTGTATTCTCTAAAGCTTTTACAGTAGCAGT
>Ga0315295_10004018_pt1 | contig 12492 bp, 13 predicted proteins | sample YL17G14_0_MG_FD_204453 | JGI IMG/M metagenome (GOLD analysis project Ga0315295, IMG submission 204453) | Sediment microbial communities from Yellowstone Lake, YNP, Wyoming, USA - YL17G14_0 | ecosystem: Environmental > Aquatic > Freshwater > Lake > Sediment | place: USA: Wyoming | collected... | reverse complement strand
TGACGCGCGACGAGCGCGGCGGCCTGGTCCCCGGGTCGGCCACGGGCAACCGGACGACCCTCGACAACAAGAACCTGGTGGACCTCATCCATACGGGGCTGCGCCGCGAGGTCTTCGCCGTGACCGAGGTGCCCACCGGCAACCGCATGCTGTTCCGCTCCGGCATGGCCAACAGCAATCTCCGCGACCTCGCCGTCATCACCTGGACCGCGGACGACAAGTCCCCCTATTACTGCATCGACCCGTGGATGGGCCCGCCCAATGCGGCCGAGACCAAGGTCGGGTTGCACACCGTGGCCCCGGGCCAGACGCAGAAATTCTACGTCGAGATCACGCTGGGCTGAACCCACCCGTCACCTCATGGATCTTTCCCTCGCCTTCATTGAAGGACTCGGCGGCCCGGAGATGCTGCTGATCATGTTCATCGTCCTGCTGCTGTTCGGCGCCAACCGGCTGCCGGAACTGGCCAAGGGCTTGGGCAAGTCGATCCGCGAGTTCAAGAAGGCCGCCGGCGGCGTGGAGGAAGAGGTCCGCCGCGCCATGGAGGAGGAGCCGGCCATGCCGGCGCCCAAGCCCCCCGGCACCATCGAGCAGCAGGCCGGCACGCCCCCCGCCCCGCCGCCCCCCGCGGTCGATTGACCCGGCGTCGCCGGACGGCGTCACGGCGAATGCCCGGAGGCAATTCCGGCCACCGCCCGACCTTGGATTGTCCCATTCGCGGGAACCGCTGATTTCATCTTCGTGCCGGCGGGCGTGGTGGCATCCGGGGCGAAAGGGGCGACGAATATTTCTTTTGCCTGATCCGGTGCCACTTAAGCACCGACCTGCAACTTGGCACAACGCCTGCGTGTATGTAGGGCAGAAGAACTATCATCATGAAGACAAACTCCCTCCTCTTTATCGCCAGTCTCACGGTGCTCACCTCCAGTGTCAGTGCCGCCTCGGATCAGACCGAGCCTGCCTCCATCGTCCTCCCCACCTACGTCGTCACCGCGCCGCGTTACCTGCCGGTCGAGCAGCAGATCAACGCCAGCCTGAAGGAATTCAGCCGGCAGGCCGGTGCGCCGATGGCCATCGCCCCCGAACTCTCCCAGCCCAAGGCTGAGGCCGCCCAGCACAATCCGCTGGCCGTCACCTCGGCGCCGCAGCCCATGCACAGCGCGAAATCCTAATTTGGTAGTTCAACTACCGTTCTTTGCCCGTGTGTGTGTCAAAGACCCGCCCCGAAAGGGGCGGGTTTTTTGTCGCGCCTCCGCCGACCGCGACCAAAATGGCGGCATGCCCGACGAGCCGCCGCCGGAACCGATCGCCATCCCCATCACGGGTGAGCTGGACCTGCACACCTTCCGGCCCGCGGAGATTGCGGACCTGCTGGACGATTATTTCGCCGAGTGCCGAAAGCGCGGCATCCGCCGCGTGCGCGTGGTGCACGGCAAGGGCACCGGCACGCTGCGCGAGACCGTCCATGCCCACCTGCGGCGCTCGCCCGGGATCGCCGGTTTCTCGCCCGGCGACGAGACCTCCGGCGGCTGGGGCGCGACGCTGGTCACCCTGAAACTTGACGGTCCCGGCCGTTAAGACCGCTCATCCTGCGCCTGCGCCGCCGGTCATTCCGCGGTTGTAGTCCGGCACCCGATGGCCAAATCTGCCGGACATGAGCACGAAATTCATCTACGCACTCACCCTGACCGTCTGCGGGGCGGTTCTCAACCTCCTGCTTTATTTCACGGGCTTCCAGACCGAGAAGCTGGCCACCGGCCAGTATATCCAGTGGGTCGGCTTCGTCATCATGATTGTAGTGCTGACCCTCGGCATCAAGGCAGTGCGCGAGGAGAACGAGGGCAAATATCTCACCTACGGCCAGGGCGTCGGCACGGGCACGCTCATCTCGCTGTATTCGGGCCTGATGAGTTCCGTCTACACCTACATCCACTTCAGATTCGTAAACCCCGAGTTTGCCGACTACCAGCTGGCGCTGATCCGCACCAAGTGGGCGGCGGCGGGCCTGAGCGACGCGCAGATGGAGCGGGCCGAGGGCGTGACCCGGATGTTGATGGGGCCGGGCGTGCAGGCCTGTCTCGCCCCGATCTTCGTGGTGCTGTTCGGCCTGATCCTGTCGCTCATCATCTCCGCCTTCCTGAAGCGTAATCCGCCCCCGGAGGGCACGGTGGGCTGAAACAAGCGGGGCCGCGTTCGCGCGCGGCCCCGGCAACCGGCATTGCACACACCGGCGCGGCCCCGGCCGCGCCGAATCGTTTCAGAAGGGCCGCAGGCTCCGGCCGGCCGCCCGGCCCAGCTCGCGGCTGATCTTGGTCTTGGCGGGCTCCGGCGGCAGCGGCACCGTCTCGGGCTTGAAATCCTTCCCCACCTCGAACTCGAAGGTGTCCCGGTCCAGGACCTCGAGGCGCTTCTTCACTTCGGCGGGCAGCTGGTTGCGCTCCTCCTCCGTGCTGATCGGGCCGGTGAAGGTGGCCTCACCTTTCGCATTCTTTACCGTGAGGCTGCGCTGGCCGTCGGTGGACTTGATCTCGATCGCCCCGTCGTCGTCCGCATAGGAGATGTTGCTCTTGGGCAGGTCGAGGATGGTGGAGCCCTTGCCCTTGCGGCTGAAGATGTGCACACCGGGTCCGGCGAGGAGGGCGCCGTGCTCGCGCTCGCGGCCGATCATGCGCAGAACGTCCCGCGCCTCGTCCAGGCCCATGCCCGGCAGCTGATGCAGCCGTTCGAGGGCCGACCCCGGGCCACCCGGCAGGAACCCCTGCCATTCACCAGCGCCGGGGCCGCCGTTGTTGAAAAAAAACCCTTCGGCCAGCTTCGGCACCTCGCGCACGGCCAGCTTGACCTTCACGGTCAGCTCTTTGCCGCCGCGGATCACGGTCAGCTTGACCTCGTCGCCCTCCTTCTTGCCGCGCACCAGCACGCCGAGCTGCTGCGGGTTGACGAGGAGCTGGTCCTCGAAGCGGGTCAGCACGTCGTCCTCCTTGAGGAGCTCGGCGGCAGGACTCTTGTCGAGCACGTTGTGCACCACCAGGCCGGTGTCGCGCGGCAGGCCGAGCTGCGCGCTGAGCGTGCGGCTGACCGGGGCGGTCTCGATGCCGAGGTAGGTGACCTTCTCTTTCTCCACCGGGCCGTCTTCCCGGTTCTTGTGGATCACGACGCGGGGGGCGTCGACGTCGAGGCGGCGGATGACCACGTCCTTCTCGGCCCAGGCCTGCGGCCCGAAGGCGAGGAGGGCGAGTGACGGTAGCAGGAATTTCTTATGGGATGTCATGGTGGGATGTTGGTGGGATATTTCAGTGCAAACTGGCGGGCAGGACGCGGATCTCGTCGCGGGGCACGCTCCATTTGAGCGAGGAGTTGTTGCGCGGATTCTTCCAGGTGTAGGTGTCCATGTAGCGGTAGCGCAGGCGGCGGACGGGCGTGTCGCCGTCGACGTTCACCAGCCCCTCGTCCTTCAGGTCGTAGAGCACGTTGGTTGCCGCCACGGGCCGGAATTGGTCGCGCTCCATGGCCGGGGCGGGATTGACCGGGACGGAATCCGCCACGGCCAGCCGGGCCGGCGGCTCCGGCGCGGCCGGCGGTGCCTTGAAAACCACCCAGACCAGCCCTGCGCCCAAGCCCAGAGCGGCGGCCGCGCCGGCGGCGCGCCAGCCGAGCCATGGCCAGGAGCGGAAATCCGCCGCAGTGGTGTAGCGCCGCACGGGCGCCGCCAACTCTTCGGTCTCGGCGGCCAGCTCGCTGGTCAGCCGGTCCACCAGCTGCGGCGAGGGGCTGCGCAGGCGGAGCGACTTCAGTTCGTCTTCGAGTTGCTGGAGGGACTCATCCATGGTGCACGGGCTTCAATTCCTTGCGGAGCGCGGCCAGGGCGTAGCGGTAACGCGAGGCGGCGGTGTTGGGTGAAATGCCGAGTGTCTCGGCAATCTGTTCGAAGGTGAGCTCGTTCCAGATCTTGAGCACGAGGACTTCGCGCTGCTCGCCGGGCAGGCGTTGCAGGGCGGCCTCGATCTCGCGGCGGCGCTCCGCCGCCTCGCCCAGCTGGGGGGCGAAGAACGCCTCGCGTTCCGCCAGGCCGCCGTCGGCCTTTTCCTCGCGGGCGGCCCGGCGGGATTCGCGCCGGGCATGGTCGATCGCCGCGCGGCGGATGGAGGTGACCAGCAGCGCCTGGGGATCGCCCGGCAGCTGCCGCTGGTGCCGCCAGTAGCGGACAAAGGCTTCCTGCACCACGTCCTCGGCGTCGGCAAGCGAGCGGGTCCACTGGCGCGCACAAAGCAACAGCTTGGGGCCGTAGGCCTCGAACCAGAGTTTCCAGGTGTCTTGAGCATGTGCCGCCTCCATGAAATTCGTCAGGGACTAAGTATTACTAAAGAGCGTCACGGTCGGCGGGGTTTGTCTATTCTGCACCAGGCGGCCCGAATGCAGACAAAAAAAGAGGCCGGGGGTTCATACCCGGCCTCTGTTAGTTACTGACGGTTAAAGGATCTCCGGTTCAGCGCGCGGCGTGGTTCTTGTTGATCCGGCGATAGTCGACGGCCGCCACGGCGGCAATGATCGCCACTGCGGAGTAGCTGACGCCGGCCGCCAAGAGGCTGAAATCGAACCCGCTCTTGCTCGTGACAGCAAAGCCGATGACGACTGCAAATACGCCGGCGAGGATTATGTGGATGGTGTTGGTTTTCATACGGTAAGTAGGTTTGGGTTTATTTTGTTTGGCACCTGTCTTGGTGCTGGCCGGAGTATACCTCACGGCTTGCAATAGCTATAATACTTCATTTCTATGTTAACCATCTGTTTTAACTATGGAATTATACCAACTTCGTTACTTCTTGGCAGTCGCTGAGTCCGGGAATTTTACCAAGGCAGCCCAGCGCTCGTTCATCTCGCAGCCTTCGCTCAGCCAGCAGATTTTGAATCTGGAGGAGGAGTTCGGCCAAAAGCTCTTTCACCGCCTTGGACGCAAGGCGGTGCTGACTGAGGCAGGCCAGACCCTCGTCGAAGGCGCCCGGCGGATCCTGGGCGAGGCCGACCAGACCCTGGCGGAATTGAAGGATGATCCGCTGCGCGGCCCCAAGATCCATGTGGGCGCGATCCAGACGGTTGCCCCGTTCTTCATCCCGGCGGTGCTGGCCTACTGCAACGCCAACAACGTGCGGCTCAACCTCCACACACACGAGGACTTCATCCGCCCGCTGGTCGAGGAGGTGTTCAACGGCAAACTGGACTGGGCTGTGGTTTCGATGCCGCTGCAGGAACCCCGGCTCTTGGTTGAAAAACTCTACAGCGAGCCCCTCTGGCTGGCCGTTGGCGCCGGGCACCGACTGGCCCAGGCCGAGCACATCCGGTTCGCCGATCTGCGCGACGAGACCTTCATCCTGATGGGCGACGCCTCCACCCTCACATCGCAAATCCAGCGCTTCTGTGGCGAGCACGACTTCGAGCCGCGCATCGGTCACCGCTGCGGCCAGCTCGCCACGGTCAAGGCATTTGCCGCGATGGGTCTTGGAGTGAGCGTGCTGCCGCAAAGCGCCCGCAGCGCGACCGACCCCGCCGGTCTCGTGTTCCGGCGTTTCACCGGAATCTCCCCGTCGCGCGATATCGCCTTGGTGCGCCACCGGGGTCGCCATCTCGGCCAAGGGGCTGGCTTGTTCGCCGAGGTCGCCCGGGCCGTGGTCGGACCGACCCCGGTCGCCGGTTCAACGCCGCCCTTCCGGCCACCCTCAACCTGAGTTGCACCCCGGGTTTTTCTGTGAAACCGTCGCCGTTTATGTCGGTCCACGCCTCGCACGAACTGCCCCCCGGCCGGGAACGCGCCACCCTGCTCACGCTCGGGGCGGTGCAGTTCACGCACATCCTCGACTTCATGATCATGATGCCGCTGGGCGCGCAGCTCATGCAGGCCTTTGCCATCTCCCCGGCGCAGTTTTCCCACCTGGTCGCCTCCTATGGCATCGCCGCCGCGGTGAGCGGGTTCGCCGGCGGCTTCGTCCTCGACAAGTTCGACCGCAAGCGCGCGCTGCTCTTCCTCTACACCGGGTTCGGCCTGGCCACCCTGGCCTGCGGCTTCGCCCCGAATTACCAGGCGCTGCTCCTCGCGCGGCTCGCGGCGGGCGCCTTTGGCGGGCTCGCCAGCTCGATGGTCACCGCGATGGTCGGGGATTTTATCCCGCCCATGCGGCGCGGCCGGGCGATGGCTTTTGTGACCGCGGCCTTCCCTGTGGCCTCGGTTCTCGGCGTGCCCGCCGGCCTGATGCTGGCGGGACACTTCGGCTGGCACGCGGCCTTCTTCCTGCTCGCGGCCTGCGCCGCCGCCAACCTCGTGCTCTCCTCGCTGGTGCTTCCGCATCTGCGCACCGCCGTGCACGGCCACCAGTCCGGGCGGCAGATGAAGGAAATCCTGACCCATGGCGTGCACCTCCCCGCCTTTGCCGTCGGGGCGATGCTCGGCATGGCCGGCGGCATCCTGGTGCCGTTCCTGGCACCCTCGCTCATCGCCAATGTCGGGTTGAATGAGCGGGTCCAGCTGCCCCTGGCCTACGCGGCCGGCGGGATCGCCACCGCCATCAGCACGCCCATCGTCGGCTGGCTCAGCGACCACATGGACCGCCTGCGGCTGCTCCTCTACATGTCGGCGGGCGCGGCGGCGGTCACCCTGGTTATCATGCGCCTCGGGCCGTCCCCGGTCTGGTTCGCCTGCCTGATGATGGCCCTCTTCATGGTCAACATGTCGGGCCGCTACGCGCCGGCGATGACCATGATCACCAATGCCGTCGAGGCCCGGTATCGCGGTGGATTCATGAGCATCATCTCCGCCCTGCAGCTGGCCGCCAACGCCGTCGCCAGCATCCTGGCCGGCCTGTTCGTCACGCGGGACCCCGCCGGCCGCCTCCTCGGCCTGCCCATGGTCGGATATGTGGCGACGGGGTTTTTCGCCCTTACCCTCCTGTTCGCCCTGCAGCTTTGCCGCGTGGCGCCACATGTCGCCATCCATCAGAAAAAGGATACGTTCCCGCCGCCGCCGCCGCCCGACGTCGCCTGAACGCCCTCCTGCCCATGTCCACCGCTCCCGCCTCCCAGGTTCCCCCCGCGCCGGTGTGCCCCGAGTTGCTGGCGCCGGCCGGCGACTGGGAGTGCGCGAAGGCCGCGGTCGAGAACGGCGCCGATGCCATTTACTTCGGCCTCGAGCGCTTCAACGCCCGCATGCGCGCGAAGAACATCACCACCGCCGACCTGCCCGCGCTCATGGAATTCCTGCACCGGCGCGGCGTGCGCGGTTACGTGACGTTCAACACGCTGGTGTTCGCCGACGAGCTCGCCGCCGCCGCGGACTACCTCAAAGCCATCATCGCCGCCGGGGTGGACGCCGCCATCGTGCAGGACGTCGGTATCTGCCGCCTGATCCGCGCCCTTTCGGCGGATTTTCCCATCCATGCCTCGACGCAGATGACGGTCACCAGCGCCGCCGGCGTGGAGTTCGCCCGCAATCTTGGCGCCAACCTCGTCGTGCTCGCCCGCGAGAACTCCCTCAAGGAAATCGCCGCCATCCAAGATGCGCAAGATAGGGCGGCGACTCCGTTCGCCGCCGCAGGCGATGGCGCGGAAGGGACTCCGCACCCTACCCCCATGCCGCTCGAGGTCTTCGTGCACGGTGCGCTGTGCATTGCCTACTCCGGCCAGTGCCTGACGAGCGAGTCGCTCGGCGGCCGCTCCGCCAACCGCGGCGAGTGCGCGCAGGCCTGCCGCATGCCCTACGAGCTCGTGTCCGACGGCAAAACCGTTGACCTCGGCGACCGCCGCTACCTGCTCAGTCCGCAGGATCTCGCCGGCCTCGACGTCCTTCCCGACCTCGTCCGCGCCGGCGTCGCCTCGCTGAAGATCGAGGGCCGGCTCAAGAGCCCCGAATACGTCGCCAACATCACGCACGTCTACCGGCAGGCGCTGGATGCCGTGATGCAAGAGGTGGTAGGGGCCGTTGCCCCCAACCGCCCTGGGTCACCCGGTGCGCTCGAAAGGCCGTTGGGGGCAACGGCCCCTACCTTCGATCCCGCCGCCGCCCGCTACGACATGCAGATGGCATTCTCGCGCGGGCTCTACCCCGGCTGGTTCCGCGGCGTGCAGAACCAGGAGCTGGCCCACGCGCGCTTTGGCACCAAGCGCGGCGTCTTCCTCGGTTTTGTGACCCGCGTCGGCGCGGACAACGTGACGCTCAACCTCGAGGGACCGGCCAAGCCGGGCGACGGCATCGTCTTCGACGCGGGCCGGCCCGACGAAAAGGAGGAGGGCGGCCGCATCTACTACGTGGATGAGCGCAAAGGCGAAACGGTGCTGCGCTTCGGCCGCGGCGACATCGACTTCGCCCGCGTCCACGCCGGCAACCGCGTGTGGAAGACCAACGATCCCGAGCTCGACCGCCGCGTGCGGCAGACCTACGAGGGCGCCCAGATCCGCTTCCGGCGCGAGATTCAACTCGAGGTGCACGGCCACGCCGGCGCGCCGCTCACGCTCATCGCCCGGGACGAGACCGGCCATACCGCCCGGGCCGATTCGGCCGTGCCCCTGGCCCGCGCAGAAAAACAGCCGCTCACGACGGAGCGCCTGACCGAGCAGCTCAGCCGGCTCGGTGGCACGCCGTTTCAGCTCGGCGCGCTGCAGAATCACCTGGAAGGCGATGTCATCCTGCCCGTCAGCGAGCTCAACGAGCTCCGCCGCCGGGTGGCCGCCGACCTCGAGGCCCGCCGCGCCGCGCCGCTGCGGTGGAAGATGAATGAATTGCCGGTAGGGGCGGTTGCCCTCAACCGCCCGGAATTTAATGCCTCAGCCCAAGGGCCGTTGGGGGCAACGGCCCCTACCACCGATCCCGAGCTCATCGCGGTCATCCGGGAGCTGCACCAGCTGGAGGCGGCCTGGAACGCAGGCGCCCGCACCATTTATTGCGAATTCGAGAATCCGAAAGCCTACCGGGACGCCGTCATTCGCTTCCGGGAACTTCAAATCGAAAATCGAAAATCAAAAATCGAAAATCCCTCGCTCTGGGTCGCCGCCCCGCGCGTGTTCAAGCCCGGTGAGGACTGGATCATCACGCAGGTGCTGGCGTGCGCGGCCGACGGCTACCTGGTCCGGAATTACGACCACCTGAAAGTCTTCGCCGGCCGGCGCGTGCGCGGGGATTTCTCGCTCAACGTCGCCAACCCGCTTGCGGCGGACTACTTCATCAACCATTGCGGCCTTGAGCGCGTGACCGCCTCCTACGATTTGAACATCAGCCAGCTCGACGCGCTGCTGCGGGGCGCGCCGGGCGCGTGGTTCGACATCACGCTGCACCAGCACATGCCGATGTTTCACATGGAGCACTGCGTGTTCTGCGCGTTCCTCTCGACCGGGAAGGACTACCGCGACTGCGGCCGGCCGTGCGACACCCACCGCGTGGCCCTGCGCGACCGCGTGGGCGCCGAGCACCCGCTCAAGGCCGACGCCGGCTGCCGCAACACCGTCTACAACAGCCGGGCGCAGACCGGCGCGGAATTCGCCGCGCATCTGCTCGCGCTCGGCGCCCGGAATTTCCGCATCGAGTTCCTCAACGAGACCGCGGCCGAGGTGCGGCACACGGTGGAGCAATACCGGCAGCTGCTGGCCGGCCGGCTCAGCGGCGCCGAATTGTGGCGCGAGCTGAAGCTCATCAACCAGCTGGGCGTCACCCGCGGCCAGCTGGAGTCGCCCGCCCGGGTGCTCCCGCGCAAGGGGGCGTGAATTTAAGGGTAGGGCGAATCCTCCCGCCGACGCCAAGGCTATGGCGGACAGGCCGGATGAGCCGCGGCTCGCCGGGACGAATCGCCCTACCCCTTAATGCTTATCCCCCCAATGGGCTAATTCCTCCCCGCCGGTCCAAATATTGTCGCCTCCGGTAAAAGCCGCCCCCTAGGCTCCGCGCCACCCTGACATGACCGTGCCCACGAAGAACCCCGTCCCCGCGCCGGCGCCGTCCCCGGTCACGTCCGCCGAGCTGGAAATCAAGGACGCCCGGATCATCTTCGACCCCATCTGGGACGACCTCGAGGCGCATTTCGGGCGCCAACACCTCCGCTTCCCGAAGGAGATCATCCTCCTCGGCGGCGCGCCCGGCGCCGGCAAGGGCACCAACACCGCCTTCATCGCCAAGACCCGCGGCCTGACTTGCGCGCCGATCGTGATGAGCTCGCTGCTCGACACGCCGGAGATGAAGAAGATCAAGGACGCCGGCAACATGATCGGCGACCGCGAGGTGCTCGCCGTGCTCCTGCGCCGGCTGCTCAAGCCGGAATACCGCGACGGCGTCATCCTCGACGGCTTCCCCCGCACCAAGACTCAGGTCGAGTGCCTGAAGCTGCTTTACGAGCAGATGACGCAGCTCTGGCGCGAGTTCTACGGCACGCCGCTCGCTCTGCATTTCCGCCAGCCCGTGATGCAGATTGTCGTCCTCTTCGTGGACGAGAAGGAGAGCGTCGAGCGCCAGCTCAAGCGCGGCCGCGAGACCAAGCTGCACAACGACGAGATCCGCCGCACCGGCACCGGCACACTCAGGGAGGAGCGGGTGACCGACTTCGACGGGCAGCTCGCCCGCCGCCGCTACCGGGTGTTCAAGGAGCAGACCTGGGACGCGCTGCTCTCGCTCAAGGACATCTTCCACTACCACCTCATCAACGGCCAGGGCACCTTCGCCGAGGTCGAGCAGAACATTGTCGAGGAACTCAAGTATCAGAGCTCCCTCGAGCTGGACCCGCGCACCTACGACCGCCTCCGCGCCCTGCCGCTCGCCAGCGAGATCGTCGTCCACGCCCGCCAGGAGCTGGTCAAGCGCCTCGACGGCTACGAGCTGGGCAAGCCCGAGCTCTTCCAGCGGGTCGTCACGCTCATCGACAAGAAGATGATGCCGATCGTCACGCGCCACGCCCTGTCCGGCCACGCCAACATCAACAGCGAGGACCCGGTCCTGAGCGAGCCGGAGGCGCTGGCCATGCTCATCGACATCTTTTCCGAGCGCGGCTATCACGCGGTCGTGGACATCCACCGCATTGAGATACCCGAGTCCGTGGACCTCGCCACCGGCAAGATCACCTGCCGGGTGAAGAAGGTCTACCGGACGATCATCCGCTTCAAGGGCTCCGAGATCCGCCGCGGCTAGCTTCCCCGGGGCGCAACTGGTCCAGCAGCTGACTGCGGCGCCGACGCTGCCCCCGACCGCCCCCAGCCGGCCCTGTCTGTGTCCGGGCACAATGCGCGCAGGCAGGTCTGGCCCACCTCTCATTGCTGACGGCCATTGCACCAGCGTGCTCCACCACTCCCCTCCCGCGATATGTGTAACGTATTACGTTACACATTTCCGGGCACGGGCGGGGCCCCCGGCTTGCGGGACGGCCGGCCCGGTCGGACGACGGGCGTCAACTCGCCACCTCGCTGGAAAAACCCGAGCCAGCCGAGCAACAGCAGCGTGCGCTCGGCGTCCAAGCTGGCTGATCCGGCCTTCAGGCAGTCCTGCAGCCGCTGCCGCGGCAGGCCGAGCAGCCGCGCGAGCTGCGCCTTGGCCCCGTATTTCCGCAAATGCGGCCGCATCTGCCGCACCAGCTCGCGCCACAGCGGCGTGTCCGGACCGGGTCGCAGTGTCAGACCCCGGCGGGGCGCCCGGTGCCGGCGCCGCGCCGCCTTCGCCCGGGCCGCGGCCGCCTCGGCCGATGCCTTCGCCGCGGCAGCGATCAACATCTCCAGCAGTTCAATCGCCGATGACGAGGAGGTTCCGTCCACGGCCTGTCTGAGTGAGGGCATGAGAAATGTGTAATATAATACGTTACAGGTTTCCGGGGCGGCTCATCCCGGCGGCGACGCTTCGAACGCGTCAGGATTGGGCGCGGGCATGGGAAATGTGTAATATAATACGTTACACATATCGGGATCAGGACTGATCGAGCGGGCTGCGCACACCCAGCCCCGGCTTTTTCATGACGTGGGTGTAGATCTGCGTCGTCTCGACGCTGGCGTGGCCGAGGAGCTCCTGCACGGTGCGGATGTCGGCTCCTCCCTCCAGCAGATGCGTCGCGAACGAATGCCGAAAGGTATGCGGCGTGACCCGCTTGGTCAGTCCCGCCTTGTCCGCCGCGCCCTTCACCATGCGCTGAAAACTGGTATCACTGAGATGGTGCCGGCGCCGGATTCCCGTGGCCGGATCAAGCCCCGGACTTTTGGCGGGGAACAACCATTGCCACTCCCAACTTACTCCCGCCCTCGGGTATTTCTTGTTCAATCCCTCCGGCAGCCACACCCCGGGTAATCCCTGCTCCCGATCATTTTTCCACAATTGCCGCAAGCCTGTCACGTGTTCGCGCAAGGCCGGCACCAGTTTCTCCGGCAAGACAGTGATTCGGTCCTTGTCGCCTTTGCCGGCGTAAACCTGCAACCGCAGACGCTCGATGTCCAGGTGATGCACCCGCAACCGGAGCAGCTCCATCAACCTGAGCCCGGCCCCGTAGG
>Ga0315295_10004017_pt1 | contig 12494 bp, 9 predicted proteins | sample YL17G14_0_MG_FD_204453 | JGI IMG/M metagenome (GOLD analysis project Ga0315295, IMG submission 204453) | Sediment microbial communities from Yellowstone Lake, YNP, Wyoming, USA - YL17G14_0 | ecosystem: Environmental > Aquatic > Freshwater > Lake > Sediment | place: USA: Wyoming | collected... | reverse complement strand
GGTAAACCCTAAGAATGCCCTCCCGTTCTTTCTGCAGTGCCTCACGATCGATATTTACAAAGCCGACATCATCCGCACCCACTTCCAGGCAGATCTTTCTCAGGTCTGCCGCAGAAAATTGTCTCATCTCTTTTTTTCCATTCAAATCACTCATTTTGCCCTCCTAAAAGATTTCCCGCTCCTTGGCGTTCAACTTCAATTTTGGTGTTTAGGCACAGCCGATTCATCACTTTCGCGGGGCCGCCTGGCTTCAAGAGTTTGCTTCGCCGGCCCTCCTCCAATCTTCCCTAAGACCCAAGCGACCTACTAAGGAGTCCATAATTGATCAGACATATTCTTCCGAAATCTCCCCTAACCCCTCTTTGCCAAAGAGGGGAATTCCTCCCTTTGGTAAAGGGAGGGAAGGAGGGATTTAGTCTTAAGCGTCTATACAATTATGGGCTGACTAATAACTGCGAACCGTCCCTTCGGCCTCTTGCCGAGCTCGCGCTGGAGCAAAGAAAGAGTCCTATTCCATTCAAAAATCCGATAAATGGCTCCCTGTTGTCAAGTAAAATTTCAGCGCTTCCCCAACCCATCCTAAGTTAGGGCTGTTGTCGCGAATTATTGCCAACTAGCTTTCAATCGGAAACTCCCTCTCCCCTCGCGAAAGAGGGGCGGGGTGAGGCGGAATAGAAACGAAACCCCTTGATATCCCACTCGTTACCACCCCCACCCTACCCCTCCCCCGTCAGAGGGGGAGGGGAATTCGCGGGTTTCCGGATGATAGCCAGCTAGCTACCGACAGTTGAAGAATGTAGTTTTGGGGACAGCTTGCCCGATCACGAAATCATGGAAAGGTAACGAGGCGGGGATGAAAAAGAAACTTGACAAAATATTCCTTTGTGATATGAAAATCTTCTATGCCTTTCCAGGCTTCCACTACGAGGAGATATCTGCTTCATTTCCTTTTTCAAACCTAATGATGCTGTAAGGGGGGGGAAGAATGAGAGCAAAAGTTCTGGCTATTATTTTTATCGGTTCCGCATTTTTGGTTGGCCTTGGTTCGGGCATCGGGGAGAGTGCTCCCCCAAAGTTCATATCCCTTGCCACGGGAGGGACCGGCGGCACCTATTACGTGATCGGCGGGGGCATGGGAAAAGTCATTGAAAAGTACGTTCCGGGGATAAAGATATCGGTCGAGAGTACGGCCGCCTCCACGGAGAACTGCCGCCTCGTCGCTTCGAAAAAAGTTCAGTTCGCGATCGTGATGCCCGACAGCGCCTATTTCGCCCATAAAGGCGGTAGAGAATTTGGCGAGAAGAAATATCCCGAAATCCGGGCCCTGATGGCGGGCCATACCTCGATCATGCACTTCATCGTGAAGGCCAACTCGGGCATAAAATCGCTGGCCGATCTGAAAGGCAAGCGGGTGGCCCTGTCAGCCCCGGGAAGCCCGTCGGCCTTCATTGCCGAGGCCGCCCTGGAGGCGTACGGTCTGCCCAAGAAAGATTACAAACCAAAGCTTTTAACTTACGCGGAACAGGCGGATGCGCTTCGCGACGATACCATAGACATGGCCTGTGTTTTTGCCGGCGTGCCGGCATCTTCCGCCCTGGATATCTCTTCCACCCACAGCGTTATTTTCCTGACCATGGGGCCGCAGGAGGTAAAAAAGGTCACCACGAAGCACCCCTACTGGACGGAAGGGATCATCAAGGAAGGGACTTATAAGGGACAAAATGCTAAAGTCATAACTCTGGCCAGCCCTGCCATGTTGATTACCCATGCCGAGGTAGAGGCCGACCTGGTTTACGCCGTGGCCAAAGCCCTCATGGAGCACACGCCCGAGCTCAAAGAGGTCCATCCCCAGGGAGCGGAGTGGAACCTGGAGGATGCGGCCGAAGGGGTAGCGATCCCCTTCCATCCGGGAGCGGAAAAGTTCCTCAAAGAAAAAGGAATTATCAAGAAGTGATGCCTTCGTAAAAAGTCAAAAATACTCCCTCTCCCTTGACGGGAGAGGGTCAGGGTGAGGGTGAAGGATCAAGAAATTTCAACAAGTTATTTATCCCCCTCCCCATCATCCCCTCCCGCCAGGGGAGGGGAAATTTTACTTTTTACGAGATCATCAAGAAGTGATGCCTTCGTAAAAAGTCCGCAAATTCGTTTTTCTGTCATTCCCGTGAAGCTTGTCCTCGCGCAAGCGGGGAACGGGAATCCAGTCTTTTCAGTGAGTTCTGCGGATTCTAGATTTCCGCCTACGCGGGCCCTGTATCCCGCTCCGAGCGGGACTGGTGCAGGGCGGGAATGACGACTTTTTGCGGGATTATCAAGAAATAGGCCTTCAGGAACTTTCTGCGAATCTCGATTCCTTGAATATGTTTTCCCGGCGGAGTGCATGGAGTTTAGGTTTTATTGCCGCTTCCCTCATTGCGGCTGCCTTAATTCTAACCGTTTCGCCATATACCCTGCGCCTCAGGGCGTCGGCAGAAGGAAGAGATCTGGCAGCGATCCCGGTGGCTCGGGGGACCGCCTGGAGGTGCAGTACACGCACTCCATGTTCGGCGTACCGCAAATTGAAACCTTTTCGATTGGTCCCAACCGGCTTTTTCATCTGGAAAAGGTTTCTTTTGGATCGCAGGCCGCAGCACTTTATTATGATCCGGATCCACCGCAGCAATTGACCTTTCAGGACAACCTTTGGGTTTTGGCGGGAAACGGAAAAAATTACCCCGTCCTGCGATACCGGGTAAGCCCGGGAACAGGCCATGTGTTCATGGTGAAGGACCGGAGGGTCGATCTCTCCGGGCAAGCTGCCGCCCCCGGAATGCCGGTTGAAGTGAAGGTGGAGGAACGGTCGCGAATCCTGGGAGCTTTTGCCGCTCTATGGAAAAATTAGGATAGACTCACACTTTCGATATTATTAAGGGGAGCATAAAATGGTTTGTATTTTTCCCCCGACATCGGTTTGATCTGCCTTGAAAGTCCCCCTTTGACAAAGGGGGATTCAGGGGGATTTTCCCAACTTCCAAATCCCCCCCACCCCCCTTTTCTAAAGGGGGGATGTAAACAATCAATTAACCTAAGTAGTAATTCCGCACTTGAGGCACCGACGGATCATGGAAGACGTCTCCGGTCATCTCCCAGAGCCCCCAAAAACAGATGAAGGGGGCCTGCTGCGCCTCACGGCCCGTGTAGCCTCGGTGATCGCCGTTTGTTTCGCCCTTTTCCATATTTACACCGGGGGCTTTCGTGCGCTAGTCGCTTACGAACAGCGAGGAATTCATCTAATCTTTGTCCTCGTACTGGTCTACCTCCTTACTCCCTACAGAAAAGGCCGGAAAATATCCTGGCTGGACATCTCTCTGGCGGTTTTGGCCGCAGCTGCCGGTGCGTACCTGGTCATCGAAGCCGACGAAATCACGGAACGCATGGGGATTCCCACTACCTTCGACCTTATCGTCGGGGGGGCTATCGTATTGTTGGTCCTGGAAGCAACCCGTCGCGCGATCGGAGCTGCCATCACCATTATCTCGGTCGTTGTCCTTCTGTACGCCTACTTCGGGTACCTCGCTCCCCTTGCGATCGCCCATCGGGGCTACTCCCTGGAGAGAATCATCAGCCAAATGTCCCTGGCCACGGAAGGAATCTTCGGTATCCCCCTCGGGGTATCGGCGACTTTCATCGTCCTTTTTACCATCTTCGGGGCGGTCCTCGAGGCTTCTGGCGCCGGCAAATTTTTTGTTGATTTTGCCCTCGGATGCATGGGCAAGAGCCGGGCCGGGGCCGGCCGGGCCGTGACTCTGGCCTCGTTTCTGCTGGGCACCGTCTCCGGCAGCGGCGCAGCCACCGCCGTAACGCTGGGGGCGGTGGCCTGGCCCCTGTTAAAACGCTCAGGGTATGACAGGGAATCGGCTGGCGGGCTGCTGGCTGCCGGGGGCATCGGAGCCGTCCTTTCCCCGCCGGTCATGGGTGCCGCCTCCTTCCTGATCGCCGAACTCCTGAGAATCTCCTACCTGGAAGTTTTGATCATGGCCTCCATTCCGACGATCCTTTACTATGCCTCCATCCTGTTCATGGTAGAGGGGGATGCCCGGCATCTCGGTCTTCAGCAGGTCTCGCTCGGGAAAGTCGACGTGGGGGCCCTGGCCAAGCAGTACTGGTTCCACTTCGCCTCGCTGGTGACGATCGTCATCTTCATGGCCCTGGGCTTTTCCGCCATCACGGCGGTCTTCTACAGCATCCTGATTGCCATGGCCACCAGTTTTTTGAACCGCCAGTCGGCCCTCTACCCCCGAAAATTGATCAAGGCCCTCGCCTCCGGCAGCCAACAGGTCCTGGGTGTAGCCGCAACCTGCGCCTGCGCCGGCATCATCGTCGGGACCATCAATCTCACCGGCATCGGGCTGAAGTTTTCAGGCATTATCATCGATATCGCCGGCGGCCACCTGTTTCTGACCCTGATTCTCACGGCGTTTATCCTGCTCATCCTGGGGCTGGCCCTGCCGATCACCGCCTCCTACATCATCGCCGCCGTGATGACGGCGCCGGCCCTGGTCAAGCTGGGGGTGCCGGAGGGGGCCGCGCATATGTTCATCTTCTACTATGCGGTGCTATCGGAGGTCTCACCGCCCATGGCGCTCACTCCCTTTGCCGCTGCGGCCATTACGGGCGGCAATCCCTTCAAAACCACCATGCTGGCCTGGAAATACACCCTGCCGGCATTTATCGTCCCCTTTATGTTCTGCGCCTCGCCGGAAGGGATCGGCCTGTTGTTGAGGGGACCCGTTTTGAATATTCTGCTGGTTACGCTTACAGCCCTGGGTGGAGTCTGGGCCCTTTCCGGCGCTGTCGGCGGATACCTGATTGGCCCGCTGGGCCGGATTGAGCGCGTCGCCCTGGGCGTGTCCGGGCTCCTGCTCTTCTATGCCGGCACCATTCAGGACCTCATCGGCGCCTCCATCCTGGGCCTGGTCTTCCTCCTGCAGCTGGTTCGCAAGCGGGCCCAAAACAGCAGGGGCTCACGGGATCGAAGCGCCTGAAATTCGCTCGCCTCAGGTCAGACAATGGACTTCAGACGCCAGACTTCAGACCTCAGTCTGGTGTCTGAAGTCTAAGGTCCAGTGTCCGGATCACTGGGAAGTCTTATTTCTCCCTTGACAGAAAAAGAAGATTCGTGGTACCCATATTCCAAACTTTGCGGTTCACATTATTGTTGACAATATTTTTGGATCGAAGCCTTGAGAGCCGAATTTTCCCAAAAAGTTTCCCTTCGCAATTGCCCCCCAATCCGTTGGAACCATTCCCTCGAACGGCCGTTTCTTTCGATGGGTTCACAGCGCGGCCATCGTTACGCTGCCCATCGTGGTTCCCATGATGAAGAAGATGGGCGTAGACCTCATCTGGTTCGGCATCGTCATCGTGATGCTGGTGGAATTGGCCCAGCTGCATCCCCCGGTGGGCATGAATTTGTTCATCGTCCGTAACATCAGCAAGGGGAAGATTGAAGATGTCATTATCGGCTCGGCTCCCTTCCTCATCGCGATTGTCGCCGCGCTGCTGCTGGTCACCGTCTTCCCTTCCATCGTCGTCTATCTTCCCCGGCTGATAAAGTATTGAGGTCCTGGCCAAATGGCGAATTTGAAAATTCCCTATGAGATTCCGGAAAGGCCCGGCACCTTCCTGGAATTATCGGTACCCGATCAGAACCTTTGGATCCAGTGCCTTCCTTCCGAACCCAAAGCCATAGCGGAATTATCCCGGGCCGTGGAAACAGCGGTCGAGTCACCCCTTGCCGGACCCAAGCTCTCAGGCCTGCTTGCGCGGGGACGAAAGGTGACCTTCATTACCGAAAACCAGTTTCGTGAGGCCCCGGCTCGGGACATCCTTCCGGTCTTGATCCAGAGGGCGAAACAGGCCGGCTGCGAGGTTTCCATCGTCGTCGGCTGCGGCGCCCTCCCCCCGTTGAACCCGCAGGAAATGGAAAAAAAGCTCGGTTCCGACCTGGTACATTCAGGAATCCCCATTCTTTGCAGCGACGTCAATGCCCCCGAGCAATTTCGCTTTCTGTCCACCACCAAAGCCGGAACTCCGGTTTTCCTGCACGAGCGGGTGGCCGACGCGGACGCGATCGTCACGATTAGCACCACCCAGGCGACCGTGTGGGGGTACGGCGGATCCGGGATGATCATCCCGGCGGTTACGAATAACGAAACCATCGAGATCAACCACCTCATGTCCCTGGCTCCGGATTGCATTCCTGGGAACAACGACTGTCTCATGCAGCAGGATAAATATGAAGCCCTGGAAATGGCCGGAGTCCAAATGGGCATCAATGTCATCGTGAGTAATCAGGGTGAGGTGATATTTTTAAATGCCGGGGCGCCCGTGGAGTCCCACAAGCAGGCCGTGCAGGCCTACAACCAGATCTACCAGTTCGTCCTGCCGGAACTGAACCGGAAAAGGGCGGATATCGCCATTGCCGGATCGACCTCCGTAACGGATCATCTTTTTTTCCATAGCGGCTGGGCGGTGGCGAACTGTGACCCGGTGGTCCGGGATGGGGGCATCATCATCTTCGCTTCGCCCTGCCCGGGGTACGGCAATTGGCCTGGATTTATCCGCATGGATGTGCTGAAACCCTATCTATCCTCCCCGGCCCGGAATCAGGCCAGGGCTCTGAAGGACTTTTATCGGCAGATTGTCTCCGGCAAGAAGAGCTTCGCCTGGTACAAGATCTTTGAAGTCATGACCCGCAAGGAAGTATGGATGGTCACCGATCCGGTGAACCTGCCGGTTTGTCAAGAGATCGGCCTCACGGCCTATACATCGATAACGGAAGCTTTCAGCCGGGCGATGGATCATTGCGGAAAGAACGCCCAGGTCGCTTTTATCCCTTACGCCCGCTATACGATCATCAAAGCCAACTGAGGAGGAAAGTCATGGAACGAGTAACCGACAACGTTTATGCTGCCACGGACATTAGAGGATGCAACCCGGGGTATGTGGTGACCTCAAAGGGAGTCGTGGTGATCGATACCCCCCAGCTCCCCACAAAAGCGGTCGCCATGCGCGAAGAGGCCTCGAAAAAGGGATCTCTCCGTTATCTGATCAACACGGAGCACCATATCGATCACGTATTCGGAAACCTTTTCTTCGCCGGCCGGGTCACGGGGATTGCGCATGAGCACGTCTTGAAAGAGTACTGGGTGCCCGTCCGTGGGGTCGACCTATACTCCTACGCAACGGGGATCACAAAGAAGGACGATCCCCAGGGGTTGCCCCTGTTGCCCAAGAAGGAAGCTTTCGGAGCGGACCTGCCGGCCATCACCTTCAGCACACGGCTCACCCTTCGCCTGGGGGATCATGTCTTTGAGCTCTTCCACACCCCCGGGCACACCCGAGGGCAAATCGCCGTCTACATTCCCAAGGAGAGGGTCATATTTTCGGGGGACACGATCTTCTGCGAATGTCAGACCTGGTTTCATTCCGCGGACCCGGAGAGCTGGCTTCGGTCTCTGGACTTTTTGCGAACGCTGGAGGCCGACCATATCGTCCCGGGACACGGGCCCGTTTGCACCAAAGATTATATACTGAAGCAGAGCGCCTTCATTCGCGAGTGGATGGCCGCCGTGGCTGTCGGCTTGGCCAAAGGCTGGTCCAAGGAAGAGTGCGTTCAAAGGATCAGCTTTCTCGACCGCTTCCCGATGGATGTAGGGCAGGCCGATATGGGACCCCAGGTCCAACGGATGAACGTGGAACGCCTCTTTGACTTTCTCCTGGGAAAGACGGAAAGATTCTCCTAAAAGGATCGGGGAAAACTCCACTCCGCCGTCACTCCCGCGAAAGCGGGAGTCTAGAAGGCGTTGAAAAGACTGGATTCCCGCTTCCGCGGGAATGACATAACAGGATACAAAAGGACTTTTTCAGCACCCTGCTAAGAGTTGCGAGCGCGCTAATTTATTGAGCGTCGCAAAAGTAATGGAACATAATACATGTCATAACGCCCCCTCACCCTCCCCTCTCCCCCGATTACGGGGGAGAGGATATAGGTGAGGTGGAGAAAGCGAATGATTCAGGAAAAACATTCCATCTCGGACACCTCCCCGCTGGGGAAGAGTATTCCACGGATCGACGCCCTGGACAAAATTTTGGGACGGGCCAAATTTACCGCCGACCTGTGCTCCCAATTTCCGGGGCTGCTCCATGCCAAGGTGCTGCGCAGCCCTTATGCCCACGCTAGAATTCTGAGCCTCGACATTTCCCGGGCCGAAAAACTTCCGGGGGTGAAAGGAGTGGTCACGGGCAAGGACTGCCCCGACCGGGTGAGCTGGATGGCTCCCCGCATCCTGGCTCTGGATGAGGTGATCTGGGCCGGGCAGGGAGTGGCCGCGGTGGCCGCCGAGTCACCGGAAATCGCCGAGGAGGCTCTGGAGCTGATATCCGTGAAGTACGAACCGCTTCCCGCTGTCCTCGACGCCGAAGAAGCCAGGAAGCCGAATCCGCCGGTTATCGTGGATCGCGATCTGGGACGATACCGGGGAAGCCCGCAGTTCAGCCCCGAAGCCCCGAACGTCACCGGCCATTACAAGCTGAGGGCCGGAGACATCGAAAAGGGCTTTGCCCGGGCTGAGGTCGTTTTGGAAAATCGGTTTTCCACCTCCCGGGTCAGCCACTCGCAGCTGGAACGGGCCTGTTGCATCGTTCGGGCCGAGCCCGAAGGCGGGATCACCATGTGGACCAATGGCCAGGGGGTTCACGTAATTAAAGGCCTTCTATGCGACCTTTTCCAACTGCCCGGCTCCAAAGTCCGGGTGATCAATCCTTATCAGGGGGGCAGTTTCGGCAACCGGCTGCGTTATTACGTTGAGCCGTTAGCCACGCTCCTCGCCCTGAAGGTCAAGGGGACGGTCTATTTCAGTTACTCTCGCCGGGAGATGTATATCGCCTCGCCTTCCCGCCTGCCGGTCAACACTACCATCAAGACCGGAGCGAAAAGAGACGGCACGATCGTCGCCCAGCAGGTGGAGGTCGTAGTCGATAACGGGGCTTCTTACGCGTGCCTTCAGGACGGGCGGGCAGCGGGTTCAGGAGCGGTCTGCGTCTATCGCCTCCCCAATTTTTTTATGGACACCTACGGCGTGAATACCAACACTCCCTGGTCGGGGGCTTACCGCGGATTGGGAAGCCCTCAGGTCTCTTGGGCCGTGGAGAGCCAGATGGACATGCTGGCCGAGACATTGGGGATAAGCTCTGTAGAGCTTCGCCGCAAAAATGTATTGCGCAAAGGGGAGAAGAACGCCTACGGCGAACGGATGGAAAGCATCGGTGTCATGGGTTGTCTGGAAAAGGTGTCCCAGGAAATAAAGCTCAACGAACCCAGCATTCAGGAACCGGGGCCATGGCGCAGGGGCAAGGGCGTAGCCATGGGGGGGAAGCAAAATACGCCGCGGGGGCGTTCAGAGTCGGAAGTATTAATCCATGGCGACGGATCCATTGAAGTCATGATCTCCTGCGACGAACAGGGAATGGGATCGGAAACGGTCATGGCCCAGATCGCCGCAGAGATGTTCAAGGTCTCCCCCCACCAGATCCGCATCACCCGGGGGGACACGGCGTTGACTCCCTATGACATCGCTTCGGCATCCAGTTTCACGGTGTACAACACGGGAAACGCGGTGCGTCTGGCTTGCCAGGATGCCATCCGGCAGCTTTTTCAGGCCGCCGCCGAAAAGATGGAGGCCCGGGTCGATGACCTGGAGCTGGACCGGGGAAGGATTATGGTTAAAGGGGTGCCGCAGTCCGGGAAACCGATCTCCGACCTTTTCGAACCTTTTACCCTCTTTTCCGACCAGGCGAAACCGGGCCTGAGAAAGGGGACCCCGGTTCGGGGCAGGGGAATTTTTGCTCCCGGCCCGGCTGTCCCCTGGGATAAGGAGAACGGCCTCACCCCCAGAATGTGGAACTGGTATCAATATAACGCTTGCGGAGTGGAGATCGCCGTCAACACCGAGACGGGGGAGATCCGGGTCGTCAATGCGGTCATTGCCGCGGATATGGGATATCCGATTAACCCGAAAATGTGCGAGGGGCAAATCGAAGGGGGCCTGTGCATGGCCATTGGAGCCTCCATCCTGGAGGAGTACATCTACCAGGATGGGTTGATGATCAACAGCAGCTATGGAGATTATCGCATCCCCACGATCGGAGAAGTTCCGTTCCGGGAGAAAGTCATTACTGCCTTTGCACCGGATCCCCTTCCCGACGGGCCGTGGGGGGCAAAAGGAATTGGGGAAGGCACGATGGTATCGGTCGCCCCGTCCATTGCCAACGCCCTGTACGCTGCCGTGGGGCTCCGGGTTAAGGATCTTCCCCTTTCCGCTGAACGGGTGCTCCGGCTCCTCCAAGAAAAGAAGGAGAAGGAATAAGAGACAAAAATATTCGAAACTTATTTGCCACAGAGGTCACCGAGGCCACAGAGGGATTTACGTTCAAAAACCAAAAGGAAAAGGCGAACGCTTGCGGAATCTGTTTTGAGGGTGCAGGGTCAAATTCTTTTCCATTTTCTGCTTTCATAGCTCTGTGCTCTCTGTGACCTCTGTGGCTAAACAATTTCAGAATTTGGAAGTTAGTGGCACAGAAGGAACGAGCGGGGATGAAGCAAAGAATCGAGCTGCGCGTGAATGGAAGAGACTACGAGTTGTTCGTGGAGCCCTGGAAGACCCTTCTGGATGTACTCCGAGAAGACCTGGGCCTAACGGGAGCCAAATCGGGCTGCGATGATGGCAATTGCGGCGCCTGCACGGTGATCCTGGACGGCAAGGCAGTCAAGAGCTGCTTGCTGCTGGCGCCTCAAGCTCAGGGGAAAGAGGTCCTGACCATCGAAGGGCTGGGAAAGGAAGGGGACCTGCACCCCCTGCAACAGGCTTTCATCGATCATTTTGCCGTGCAATGCGGTTTTTGCACCCCGGGGATGATCCTGACGGCCAAGGTTATCCTGGATGAAAACCCCCGCGCCACCGAAGAGGAGATTCGCCGCGGGCTCCATGGAAATATCTGCCGCTGCACGGGTTATGTGAAGATCGTGGAAGCGGTCGAAAGCGCCAGAGACCGGATGGCCGCGAAGGATGCCGCTCCCCCAAAACGCCCTGGCGGCAAGGGGGCGCCTCATGAGATTTGAGTATCTCGAACCCGGGACCCTTCGGGAGTGCGTCGAAATGCTCGGCCATTATGGCTCCGAGGCTCGCCTCTTGGCCGGGGGAACGGACCTGGTTGTGAAACTGCGGTCGGGAACCTTGCGGCCCCGGGCGGTGATCACCCTGGGAATTATAAAAGAACTGCGGACTCTGAAAAGGAATAGCGACGGGTCTGTGGAAATCGGGGCCATGCAGACACTGCGGGAAGTCGAGCGTGCGGACCTGTTACGCCATGACTTTGACCTGATCCGCCGGGGGGCTGGATGCGTTTCCTCCATGCAGGTTCGCAATGTGGCCACCCTGGGGGGTAATTCCTGCAATGCTTCTCCCGCAGCAGATACGGTCCCGGGCATGATCGCCGCCGGCGCCCAGGCCCTGATTATGGGGAAGGAAGCAGAACGAATGCTCCCCCTGGAGGAATTTTTTTTGGGCCCGGGGCAGACCGCCCTGCAGAAGGATGAAATTCTGACCGGGTTCCGGGTGCCGGCTCGGCCTCCCCGTAGCGGGGGTAGTTACAAAAAGTTCGCTATACGGGGCGAGGTTGACCTGGCCATCGTGGGAGTGGCCGCGAGTCTGGTTTTGGGGGGCGCTGGCCATTATATCAAAGAGGCTCGGGTCGTTTTAGGGGCGGTCGGACCGACACCCCTGAGAAGTCGGAAGGCAGAGGAGATGCTTTCCGGCAAACCTACCACGAAGGATTTGTTTTTCGAAGCAGCCCGGATTGCGGCCGAGGAATCCCAGCCGATTTCCGACCAGCGCGCTTCCGCGTCCTACCGGAAAGAAATGATCAGGGTCTGGACCCGATATGCCCTGGAGGAGGCTTTCCAGGCCGGGACGGCTGGGAATTAAATTAATTGGGACGCAGATTTTCGCAGATATTCGCAGATAAAAATTTCAAGCCAATTGCTCCCAGGATGTCCCAATGAATCTTTGATCATAGGGTCAAAAAGGAATTTCCTATACAATAAATTTAATAGGACGAAGATTTTCGCCGATAACCACAGATAATTATTTTCTTTTTCGTTTATCCTGATAATCTGTATTCATCCGTGTCCAAAAAAGGAATTTCCTATACAATAAATTTAATAGGACGCAGATTTTCGCAGATGAACACAGATAATCATTTTCTTTCGCCTATCCTGATAATCGGAATTCATCCGTGGCCAAAAAGCAATTTCCTATACAATCGAGAGATGAAAAACAGGTGAACATATGAAACCGTCGAGTAGAGAGCAGGCGCGCATAGGAGCAGATCAATGACTTCCAGTGTATCCATCGTTTCCGACTTCGTGGCAAATGGTCATCAGATCATCCCTAACG
>Ga0315295_10004016_pt1 | contig 12496 bp, 7 predicted proteins | sample YL17G14_0_MG_FD_204453 | JGI IMG/M metagenome (GOLD analysis project Ga0315295, IMG submission 204453) | Sediment microbial communities from Yellowstone Lake, YNP, Wyoming, USA - YL17G14_0 | ecosystem: Environmental > Aquatic > Freshwater > Lake > Sediment | place: USA: Wyoming | collected... | reverse complement strand
TTACGTGCGGCTTTGTTCTATCGAATTTTGCTTTAGCTTCGCCTGCCATGTTTTTATTGTAAATTAATCTAACTGCTTTTACAAACACAAAAGGGCATAAAAGCCCTTACTGTGAGCGTATTATAGATGGGCACAAATAAGAGTGTCAAGAGGCAACAGCTTTACCGCTTTTTGCCACAATTGCTTCGGCAATATTTCTGGGAACTTCCTCATAGTGGGAAGGCTCCATGTAATAGCTTGCTCTTCCTTGGGAAATCGATCTTAGCTTTGTTGCGTATCCGGACAGCTCTTCAAGAGGGGCCGTTGCCAAGATTATGGTCATCATTCCTCTTTTTTCAGTTCCTGATATCTGTGCTCTTTTTGAAGAAAGATCCCCTATGACATCTCCCATAAATTCTTCCGGGGTTGAAACCTCAACCTTCATAATAGGCTCAAGAAGAACCATGTCTGCGTGTCTTGCGGCTTCCTCAACCGCTAAGGACCCTGCTATTTTGAATGCAATTTCCGAGGAGTCTACATCGTGGAATGATCCGTCGTAGACTGCAACGAACATATCAACCATAGGAAATCCCGCAAGAATTCCGTTATCCAGCTTCTCTTTGACTCCTTTTTCGATTGCCGGAATATATTCTGCGGGAATTGATCCTCCTTTAATCTCGGATTTAAATTCATATCCTTCTCCTCTTCCTTTAGGCTCAACCCTAAGAAAACAGTGTCCGTATTGACCCCGGCCTCCGGTCTGGCGAATATATTTCCCTTCTCCCTCAGCAATTTTCTTTATAGTTTCCTTATAAGCAACTTGTGGGGCGCCGGTTGCGGCCTCTACATTAAATTCCCTCTTCATCCTGTCTACCAAAACCTCAAGCTGCAGCTCTCCCATTCCGGAAATGATTGTCTGTCCGGTTTCGAGATTTGATTTGATTCTGAAGGTGGGATCTTCGTCAGAAAGTTTATTTAAGGCAAGTCCCATTTTTTCCTGGTCGCTTTTTGTGGCAGGTTCAATTGCCAAAGAGATAACCGGCTCCGGGAATGAGATCGACTCCAAAAGAATTTGGGCATTGGGGTCACTAAGGGTGTCCCCCGTGGTTGTGTCTTTTATGCCTACCGCGGCAACAATCTCTCCCGCAAATGCGTTGTCTATAAGTTCCCGCTGGTCCGCATGAAGAAGTACCAACTTACCAATTCGCTCCTGGGTCCTTTGGGTTGTGTTATATACGACCTGGCCCGCACCAAGCTTGCCCGAATAGATCCTAAGATATACAAGTCTTCCTACGTGCGGGTCTGTGGTTACCTTAAATGCAAGTGCAGAAAAAGGAACATCGCTTCTTCGCTCTCGTAGCGCCTTTTCTCCGGTTTTGGGATCTATCCCTTCCGCAGCGGGCATATCCAAAGGAGAGGGAAGGAATTCTACAACGCCGTCTAGAAGTAGCTGTACCTCCGCGGTTCTGTTGTCTCCCCCGAATATCGGGAAGAATTTACCTGAAATTACTCCCTTTCTGATTGCCCTTTTAAGCTCAATCTCCGTAGGTTCTTGGCCTTCAAGGTATTTTGCCAAAGCCTCGTCGTCGTATTCCGAGACTTTCTCGATAAGCTCTTTTCTGTATTTTTTGGCTTGCTCGAGCAAATCCGCCGGAATTTCTCCCTCGATAAGAGTGTTGTCCTCGATCCCTTTGTAGGTAAGGGCCTTCATTTTAATAAGATCGACCACTCCCGTGTGGGCGTGCTCAATGCCAACGGGGATGGTGATAGGAGCCGCATTAGCGCCAAGACGCTCGTGGATGGATTTTATTGAGCCTTCAAAATCCGCTCCGATAAGGTTTAGTTTATTAAGAACACAAATTCGAGGAACTCTGTATTTGTCTGCCTGTCTCCAAACGGTTTCGGACTGAGATTCTACTCCCGTTCTTCCGTCAAAAACCATTATCGCCCCATCCAAAACTCGTAAACTTCTTTCAACCTCAGCCGTAAAATCTATATGGCCCGGAGTATCTATTATGTTTATTCTGTAGTGGCCGTTTTCAATAGCCGAGGCCGTTTGAAGATCCCAGAAAGTAGTAATTGCGGCAGAAACAATTGTAATTCCCCGCTCCCTCTCTTGAGCCATCCAGTCGGTAACGGTTGTTCCTTCATCAACACTTCCTTGTTTATAGGTTTTCCCGGTTTCAAAAAGAACTCTCTCTGTGGTTGTGGTCTTACCCGCATCAATGTGTGCAATAATGCCGATATTTCGGATTTTTTCCAAAGGAACTTCGCGGTCTTTGGTAACCGTCATAACCATTGCACTCTTTTTCTTTGCAGCTTCAGCCGGCATAGTTATATCTTAACAAAAAAAACGAGAAGCTTCTCCGCTTCCTCGAAGGATTTTATCAGGCTTTTCCCTTCAATTCAATGGTACCGCTTGCAAGGAATACCTATGGCGCAAAGTGGAAGGGCTGGGCAAACTGTTCAATTCAGAAATTCAATAGAATCAACGAGATTATCAAACTCTTTCTGATATTTAGATAGGCCTGACTGTAATTCAAGAAGAAGGATTTGGTCCCTTTTTTTCAGAAAATAGTAGGTAATAATCTTTCCTCCCTCTGCATCCGACAATTTAACCAAATATTTATAAAAGGTTCCCCCCGCCGCAACTCTGGACTCCTTGGAAACAATTGTACGCCTATACTCCGAACCTCTTTCTCCACAAGAGTTATCTATCAAATTCTCTTCTATCGTCGGAAAACAAAGGAAATACTGATGTATAAAAAGTAAAAGTTGTTCGCTAGTCGGAGTAGGATTTTTCCCCCCAGGTAGGTAGTTATATGTCGTGATTATTATGTCGTTGAATCTTTCATTAAGATACCACGTCTTGGGATATTCAAATTTTATCATTAGGTCCAGACTAGTATAACTTTTGAAATTAGATACCGCAGGGGAAATAGGAGTATATATAAAAGAATAGGCAATTTTATCAAGATCACTCCAAAATTCTGACGAAGATGCGAATATTGTGTACGCCCAATTATCAATATAAAATATATACTCCTTACCTCCCTCTCCCAACTCACCTTTGGCATTTAAAACTCTTATTACCGCATCGTAATTATTTATTATCGTATATACCTTTTTATAGACACTACTTTGACTCCTTTCATCAGAATCCTCCAAATAATCTCTAATATTACTGAAATTAGTCTTATTTCTAGTTATTTCGATATTTGCACGCTTTCCTTTTAGGGTAACCATGTCCCTTCCCTCCTCAATCTCATACGAATTATACGAAGATGGGACTTCTATCTTAAATTTCATTAACTTTGACTCATAAATATTAGACGTCGGGGACGTGGTTTTATATGTTGTCGTGTTATTGAAGCCGGCATGATATTTTAAATAAAGTAGAAGGGAGAGACTCGCACACACAACCATTACCAGAAGAAAAGGTGCTCTAAAAACAAATAATGGAATGTTCTTTCTTACTTTAGGTTTTTTCATTAATAATACTGATTCAGATTACCTCTAGGGGTAATTGATTGCAATTAATTACGGGGGTGGCGGAAGGACTGATAAATCAGTTGGCAAACTTGAAAGATTGGAGCATTTCTTCGAAGATTGACATAAGCTCAGAGTCGGCTGGAGTGACCGAAATCATATAAACAGCTGGTCCTTTTGGTAAATACACTATTCTCGCTCTCGGCTCACTGTCAACAACTAATTCTTTCCCACTAGATCCTGCAATGCTTAATTTCTTTTCTGAAAGAATTTTGGGGGGGGTTGGAAAGTTTATAAAATCTTCTAGTGTCTGATTTTCAAATAATGAATTTCTAACGACAATAACTCTAAGCTGTTTATTACTGGTTTCTTCTTTCATTAAATTTTCTTTCGAAGATCCAAGAATTACGGTTGCCTCATCTTCGTAGACAAACCAGTTTCCTGGATACTTTATAGAAAAATCAAAAAACTCATTGGTGTATGTTTCCCAATTAGAAACAAGGGTGCTCTGGCTAGTTAGTGTCTCCTTTTGAATAAACGTATTTTTTGTTACAAAAATACCTAAAACCAAAGCGATCAGTAGAAGTGGGATCAGGACTAGTCGATTCATACTAGTATGCAATTTCAAGATTACCACTATGGGTAATTAGATACAAGAGAACTAAGCCGTCTCTTATCTCTTTCTTTTTCTCTTTCCCAAACTCCTTTACAAAGATCGTACTTTTATTATTGCTGCTAGAATAATTTATCCAGATAACCACATCACCTTTATCAAACCAGCTTTGCGCTAAGGATTTAAGACTATTTACTCTTTTCTCTATCCAGTAAACTACACGGAAAAAGTTTCCGTCAAACCTTATCGGTGGATCATTATTATATGCAATTGATTTTATGTAAAAGAAGCTATTGTTCATTAATTCTAGCTTGCCACCATTAATGGCTAGTTTATTGCCGGCTTTATCTGTCACAAAAATCTGTTGAGTAAGTTTTCCCTTGTTCTTGAAGTTAATTTCTGTCTCCCCACCTTCGTCGATACCCAAGATTTTTATATCGAGAGAATTTGGATCAAATAGAAATTTGGCTTCGGGCGATGTTTTATCAATATTAAATGTAATCGAATGAGAACTCTCTACATTTCCTCCTTTGTCAATTGAGTGGGTATATATTGTATATGCTCCTTCCTCACTAAAAACTAGGGGTGAAGAATAAAGTTCCCAATCAGTATCATTCCCTACACTAAAGTATGTATACTCAACTCCAAGCCCTTCTGTATTATCCTCTGCATTAAGAGCTACTGAAACTTCCGACCTAAACCAATTCTCTTTTCCCTCTTCTCCTATAATCTCAAATTCCGTCATTGGTACAACTAAGTCCCTAGCTTCTCCCATAAGGACAAATAAGGAGGCGTGTGTTAATTGAGTGCTGGCTATGTTATTTTCGGTATCAAGCGAAGTAGATATTGGTTCCCAAAGGTTATCTATGGGGTTAAACCAGAAAACAGAGAGGGTACTTTCAATAATATTTTCTAAATTTGCTTGGCCGTAATCGATTATAAAGTTAAGAGGCCGGACGAAATTGGAAACGACGTTTCCTAGAGCGTCTAGGGCACTAATGTTAAACGTAGGGCTTACGCCTCTCAAAGACGCTGATGCGTTGGAGGATGGCCCGTCGTCAATCGTAAAGAATAAATCTCCGCGATCTGGGTCATCTGGAAAAATTAGAGACAACCACCCAGATATCAGGGAACCACCTGACGAAGGAACATGCCCAGTAGTTGGAACGACAGGATTAATCCATAAATAGTAGCTGCTACTTCCCCCATAACTTACCCAAGGGTCCGTAAAATCTCCACGCCATTTAAATGGATCTACTAAGCCGTATGGGTAGTCACTTCCGAAATCCAATACTCCATCTCTATCTAAATCTCTTATTACGGAGATGTGAAGATGAGGTCCTGTTATATTGCTCCCAGTGTTTCCTACTCTACCTATCTGCTGGCGCTGAGAAACATTAGTTGGCTGCTCTCCTGGCCCAACAACTAAATTGTCTCTTCTTAAATGCATAAACCACGTAAAAAACCCGTTTAGGTGATCAATTATTATCGTATTGCCTCCTTTATCGTCCCAAAGATACGATGCAATACCTGGTGCTGGAGCTAACACAAAATCCCCATCTCTCAATTCTGCAAGTAAACCATAGTCATAACCGTTATGGCCACTATATTTTCTTATGACTTCGCTGCTTTCAACTCCCGTATAGATAAGTGTTTTCCCAATCCCCTCTGCTGGTTCCGAAAATAGTAAAGGATATTTATGATCAAAAAATGACCCTATCGCTCTTGCAGCAGTACCAAAATCCATTCCTTTTCCCTGATAATCCCACGGCAAATCCAGGAAAGGTGCGGGTGCGAAGGGAGAATCCCAATCCACTTTCAAATAGTTCCCTAGATGTGGAACGATTAAATAGGAGACGGTCAGACTTTGGGAATAACCATTATTGGGTATAGATGCTGAAATAACGGCAGTATTTGAATTTGAATCCTTGTCTAGCCAAAGCTCAGAAGAGGGATTTCCGCTTAAGTTCACTATTCCTATTCCGACATTAAGATCTGGCGCTTCAAGGTCTATCCAAGTTTGTTTCCATCCCCCCGGACTACAACTATATTCACACGTCTCATCGCTTACTCCTACAGTTCCATCGGTCTTTTCCCAGGCATAACGGGTAAAATCGTCTCTGTGGTATGCACGTATCAAATATGGCACTAGTCGTGACGGAGGAAGATTCCAATAGCTAAACCCAAATGTGCGTGTAACTTTAAATGAAGGACTCCCTGCGGTAAAGTCATAAACTGTTTCAACCGGAATGCCATTTTGATTACCCGAATGAATCTCTATTCGTGCAGTTTGCCCGCTGATAGAATATTGCCAAGTACTATTGCTATTGGAAGAGCCCACCAACGACACATCTTGTATATATTGTGTGGGGAAAAACGAAGCGGCGTTCCCGAAGAATTCATTATCTTGAGCACCCGATAGGTTCCAGCTTGGGCTAAAAGGTTTGTAGTAAAATTCCCTGATTCTCTCTGCATTTGCTAAATCCCACCTTATTTTGATACTGGAGTTTTCGACCGTCCTTGTTGTGGGATCTACGGAAATGACCTGCGCAAGAGTAGTTTTTGCAAAAAAAGTAAGAAGGGCGAAGGCGGCAGTGAAAACTCCTAGAAGAATTTTGATCCTAAACATTTACGTTTAGGGCAATTACTGTCCGATAGTACATCAACGCCTTCGAAGAATCAATTACCAGCGAAAATGACTGAAGGCTCTATTGGCTTCTGCTACTTTTTCAATATCCAATCTTTTCTTGACTGCAACCCCTTCTCCATTTGCGGCGTCTAGGATTTCAGCTGCGAGTTTCTCCCCATACGAGTGGTATTCTGAGTTTGAGCGTGAATTTGCGGCTGCTATAAGCCACCTTATTCCCAAAGATTCCCTTCTTGGTCCTCGTACCGAACTTGGAACCTGATACGCGGCTCCTCCCACCCTTCTGGATCTAACCTCCATTGTGGGTTTTACGTTCTCGATTGCCTGATTGAAAACTTTTGTGGGGTCCTCTCCCGATTTTTCTTTGATTAGGTCGAATGCTTTATAAACTTGCTTCTGCACAACAGATTTCTTCCCGTCCTTCATTGAACGGTTGATAAGCTTTGCCACCAACCTACTTTGATAAATAGGATCAGGCTCGATTTTTCTTGGTCTTGCTTGTCCACGTCTTGCCATATGTTATTGGGCGGGTACTTCCGGTTGTGCAGGTGCAGCTGTAGCTGCGGGGGCTGCCGCACGGGGAACCAGGCCTCCTTTCTTTGCTCCATATCGGGATCTTGCACTCTGTCTTCCTACAACTCCAGTCGTATCGTATTTTCCTCTAATTACTTGGTATTTAACTCCCGATAGATCCTTAACCCGTCCTGCTCTAACCAGGACTATAGAATGCTCCGCAAGTTCGTGCCCTTCTCCCGGAATGTAGGCCGTAACTTCCTGTTTATTGGAAAGCCTTACCCTGGCCACTTTTCTAAGGGCTGAGTTTGGCTTTCTGGGAGTCATTGTTCTTACAGAAAGTACAACCGCTCTTTTGAAGGGTGATGGATGATCGCCAAATTTTCTGTCCTTGGCGTTAAACCAACGACGAAGAGAGGCCGTTTTTGTCTTTTTTGTGAGCCTCTTTCTTCCTTTTCGTATAAGTTGAGATGTCGTTGGCATAACTTCCTAGGTTTGGGTATTTTACTACTTTGCCGCTCCTTCGGGCAAGGAAGCAGTTTTTTCCTCTTTTATTTCCGGTTGAGCTGTCGCTTCTTCTGATTGTCCCGTTGGCAAAGCCGCCCTTTCGGCAGATACTGGAATAAGCCTTCCTATAATCACGTTTTCCTTAAGTCCCAAAAGTTTATCTTCCCGTCCTAGGGTTGCAGCATCTGTTAATACATCCGTAGTTTGCTCAAATGATGCGGCAGACAACCAGCTTTCCGTAGAAAGTGCTCTTCTTGTGATTCCGAGTACAACCTGCTGGGCGCTTGCCGGCTCTCCGCCTGCGGCTAAAACTTTTTCGTTTTCCTCTTCGAATGTTGCCTTATCCAGTAGGTCTCCGGGAAGAAGAGGGGTATCGCCCGAGGTTAAAACCTTTACCTGGTCGCTCATCTTTCGCACGATCACCTCAAAATGCTTATCGTTTATGGGAATCCCCTGGGACTCATATACTTTTTGAATCTCGTGAACCAGATACTCTTGGGCTTCTCTTAATCCCCTAATCGAAAGAATTTCTTTTATGTCCAACGACCCCGCTGCGAGCTGTCCTCCGGCTTCAATAAGCTGTTTATCCTCAACCGCAAGTTTGACCGTCTTGGGAATAAGATAGGCTCTTTCCTCTTTGGGAGCACCCGATATTGAAGTGACCGTTAACTTCCAGCCTTCTTCGGCCTCAACAACCCTTACTTTTCCGGCTATTTCCGAAAGGGGAGAAAGGACTTTCGGGGTTCTTGATTCAAAAAGCTCTTCCACTCGGGGAAGTCCCTGGGTAACGTCAAGCCCAACAATTCCCCCGGAGTGTTTGGTCTTAAGGGTAAGTTGGGTTCCGGGCTCTCCAATAGACTGGGCCGCAATGACACCAACCGGGGTTCCCAACTCGACTACCTCTTTATTAGAAAGGTCCCAACCGTAACATTTTGCACACATCCCATAGCGGGAAATACAGCTAAGGGGAGAGCGAACCATAACTTCGGCTACACCCTCTGCTTCAATCTGGGCAACTTTTTCCTCGGTAATCATCTCGCCTTTGGCAACAATAACCTTCTTGCCTTTTGGAGAGACAATATCCAAGGCCGCAAACCTTCCGAAAATTCTTAAAAGAAAGATATTGCCACGATTCGATTTCTTAATGGTAAAGCCTTCGTTAGTTCCACAGTCTTGAAGCCGAATTATAAGGTCGTGGGCAACGTCAACCAGCCTTCTTGTAAGATAACCCGCATCCGCCGTTTTAAGGGCCGTATCGGTTAACCCTTTTCTCGAACCTCGGCTTGAGGTTACGTATTCATAAACAGAAAGCCCCTCCCTGAAGTTTGATTTGATGGGAAGCTCAACAATTTTTCCAAGAGGGTCGACAATAAGACCCCTGATTGCGGCAAGCTGCTTGACCTGGTCTCGGGAAACTCTTCCCGCCTTGGCGTTTATAACCATCTTAATTGGATTAGAGGGGTCCAAAACCGCCCAAGTTCTGTCTGCCAAATCCTCGGTAACTTCAATCCAGACCTCCTGGTTAAGTCTTTTTCGCTCCTCTTGGGTAATTAACCCTTTGGAGAAATTGCTTTCTATATCTCTAATATGTTCCTCTGCCTCGTTAAGAAGTTTCTGCTTTTCGGGAATAATTATTGCGTCGGAAATCCCGAAAGATAGTCCGGACATTGTTCCCGCGGCAAACCCAAGGGTCTTAATGGCATCAACCATAACAACCACTTCCGGCTTTGAAACGCTTGCGTAGGCTTTACTGAAAAGTCCCTTGATGACCATCGAGTTTACCTCTTCGTTGACGAATGGGAATCCTTTGGGCAAAACCTCGTTAAAAAGGATTCGGCCTGCGCTTGTTTCCAGAATCTTGCCCTCGATCCTTAGGGAGACCTTTTGCCTAAGCTCGATTTTTCCTATCTGGTAAGCCAGGATTGCCTCCTCTTTATCGGCAAATATTGTTTCTTTGGCGGGGATTCTTTCGTCGATTGAAGTAAGGTAATAAACTCCCAAGGCCATTTCCTTACTGGAAGGCGTTGAAACCGGAGTTCCGTCTGCGGGTCTTAGTAAGTTGTGCTCCGGAAGCATCCTGTCTCTTGCCTCTTCAATTGCCTTACCCGATAAAGGCACATGGACCGCCATTTGGTCTCCGTCGAAGTCGGCATTAAATCCTGCGCAGATTGCCGGGTGAATTCTAATGGCGCTTCCTTCAATCAATATAGGATAAAAAGCCTGAATTGAAAGCTTGTGTAGGGTAGGAGCTCGGTTAAGAATAACCGGGTGGTTCTTGGTTATCTCTTCTAAAATATCAAAAACCTCCGGGGGTTTCTTCTCAAGCATGTTCTTTGCGGATTTGACGTTGGGCGCAATTCCCCTTGTAATCATTTCTCTTAAGACAAAGGGCTTAAACATTTCCAAAGCCATATCTTTGGGAAGACCGCACTGGGAAAGCTTAAGTTCCGGCCCGACTATAATTACGGATCTTCCCGAATAATCGACTCTTTTTCCAAGAAGGTTTTGTCTGAACCTTCCCTGTTTTCCTTTAAGCATATCCGAAAGGCTTCTTAGGGCCTGTTTGCCTCTGCCTTTTCTTGTTGCTTTTCGCTGGGATGCGTCAATCAAAGAGTCTACCGCTTCCTGGAGCATTCGTTTTTCATTTCTTAAGATTATTTCAGGAGCCGCAAGTCCAATTAAATGCCTTAGTCTGTTGTTTCTATTGATTACTCTTCGATATAGGTCGTTTAAATCGCTTGTTGCAAATCTTCCTCCCGAAAGCTGAACCATGGGTCTTAAATCCGGAGGAAGAACCGGAAGGACTTTAAGAACCATCCAGGAAGGATTAATCTTTGCCCGCCTAAGTCCGTCTACAAGTTTTAGTCTTTTTGTGATTTTTATGTATTTTGAGGTATTGCCTTTAACCTCCTCTATTTCTTTTCTAAGAGAAGCCGCAAGCTCTTCGATATTTATCTTCTCGATCGCCCCTGCCACCGCGTCTGCCCCCATCTTTGCGACCATAAAGTCGGATGCACCATGGCTTGCAAGCTCGTCGTACTCCTCCTCGGTAAGGATGGAAAGAGCTCTTAGGGTTTTGACAAGGGAAATCAAATTCTCAAAAAGCTCCTCCGTTCTGGTCAAAGCCAGCTTTTCCTCTTCCGAAACCGCTGCTTCCTTCTTTCTGAAATCGAGTTCAATCTCGTTTATTGCAAGGGCTAATTGCTCCTTGTCTTTGATTTTGTCCTGAACCTTGGTTTTGGCCTCTTTGGCCTCGGTCGCAAGTGTTTCTTTTCTTTCGGTAAACGAATCCCGGATGTCTTTTTGTCTCTCCCCTTTTACTTTGTCCAAAACTTTAATCGCTGCCGTTTTCTTGGCGTCATCCACCTCAACCACCAAATATCTGGCAAAATAAATTACCTGCTCGATTGCTCTCGGCGCAGCGTTTAAAAGAAGCGAGATTTTGGAAGGGGCCCCTTTAAAAAACCAAACGTGGACTGCGGGGGATGCCAAGGTAATATGTCCCATTCTTTCCCTTCTTACTCTGGACTGGGTTACCTCGACTCCGCACTTGTCGCAAATTACACCTTTATACCTTATTCTTTTATACTTTCCGCAGTAACATTCCCAATCTTTGGTGGGTCCAAATATTCTCTCGTCGAAAAGTCCGTCTTTTTCGGGCTTTAGGGTTCTGTAGTTTATGGTCTCCGGCTTGGTTATCTCGCCTCTTGACCATTTGCGGATATCCTCGGGTGAGGCAAGCCTAATTACCAAGCTTTTGAAATCGATTAGTGTCCTTAAATCCGAAAGTTGTTCCATATTTAAACTACCTCCTCAATTTCCATTGGCCCTTTGGGTGAGACTAGTTCTTTGGTTGCAACCATTTCGGCACCTGAGGCTTTGGCCAACCCCTCGCCCTCCCCAGAAGCTTCCTCTTCCTCGTCAACAATCTTGGCCCCTTTAGCCTCCAAAGAAAGACCCAAAGAGTTTAATTCCCTAACCAATACCTTAAATGATTCCGGAACAGTTGCCTCGGGAATATCCTGGCCTTTGACAATTGCCTCAAAAGCCCGGGCCCTGCCCAGAATATCGTCCGACTTAATTGTCAACATTTCCTGAAGGACGTATGCGGCCCTATGTGCCTCAAGTCCCCAAACCTCCATTTCCCCAAGGCGCTGTCCTCCCATTTGTGCTTTTCCTCCCAAGGGTTGTTGAGTAACCAAGGAGTACGGGCCTGTTGAGCGCGCATGGGTTTTGTCCTCAACCATGTGGGAAAGCTTCATAATGTAGCTTATTCCTACAACGGTATCTTCCTTAAAAGGCTCTCCCGTTCGACCGTCAGAAAGTCTGGATTTACCGCTTATCGGAAGGCCAGCGTCTTTAAGTTCTTTGACAATAGTTTCCTCTCCTATTTTGTCGAAAACCGGAAGGAATCCTATTTCTCCCTTTTTAGCAAGTGCCCAACCAAGATGACTCTCAAGAAGCTGTCCCAGGTTCATTCTGGCCAGAACCGAAAGGGGAGAGATGACAATATCAATCGTTATCCCATCGGCAAGATACGGCATATCCGCAACGGGCATTATCTTGGCAATGACTCCCTTATTCCCGTGGCGTCCGGCGACTTTGTCCCCAACCGTGATCTTTCTCATCTGGGCAACCTTGATGATTACTTTTTTGATAACCCCCGGGCCCATCTCGTCTCCCTTGTCCCTGTCTAAGATATTTACATCAACAACAATTCCCCGCTCTCCATGGGGAACTCTTAAGCA
>Ga0315295_10004014_pt1 | contig 12499 bp, 11 predicted proteins | sample YL17G14_0_MG_FD_204453 | JGI IMG/M metagenome (GOLD analysis project Ga0315295, IMG submission 204453) | Sediment microbial communities from Yellowstone Lake, YNP, Wyoming, USA - YL17G14_0 | ecosystem: Environmental > Aquatic > Freshwater > Lake > Sediment | place: USA: Wyoming | collected... | reverse complement strand
TAAATCTGGCTGATGGCTTATACTATTTCAATGCAACTGCTTATGACTTGGCTGGCAATGGCAATTCAAGTGAGACAAGAAATGTTACTATTGACACGATTTTACCATTGATAGAATTTGTGCCTCTGACTGAAAATTCTGGTTTAGTCTATCACAGAACAAACATAAGAGTTAATGTCTCTGTTAATGATACAAATCCTGCGAACATAACAATATACTTGTACAATTCAACTGATTTGATTAATTCATCAATATCAGCTGGAAACATATTCTATTTGAACTTTACAAATCTTGTTGATGGAATTTACTACTTCAATGCAATTACTTATGATTTGGCTGGGAACTTTAATTCAACTGAGATGAGAAATGTGACTATTGACACAATTAGTCCGAATGTTACAATTATTTCTCCTGAGAATGCGACATTTACAAATGAGAGCGCTGTTAACTTTACAATAAATGCGTCTGATAATACCGGATTGAGAAATGCAACACTCTACATTTACAACCAGACAGGATTGTATAATCAGACAACAATAAATCTTGGAGGAGTTTTGCAAACAACCATAAGTGTTGTTGTCTGGCTGGCAGATGGAGTGTATAACTGGTTCTGGGAAGTGTTTGATATTGCTGGCAACTTGCTGAGCACTCAAACAACGCCTGGAAATTATACGATTACGGCTGATATGATAGTACCATTGATAGATTTTGTGCCTCCGACTGAAATATCTGGCTCAATATACAACAGAACTAATGTTGATGTGAATGTTTCTGTAAATGATACGAACTTTGCCAATGTAACTATTAATTTGTATAATTCAACTGATTTGATTAATTCAACAACATCAACTGGAAATGTATTTTATCTTAACTTTACAAATCTGGCTGATGGCTTATATTACTTCAATGCAATTACTTATGATTTGGCTGGCAACTTTAATTCAAGTGAGACGAGAAATGTGACTATTGATACAATTGCGCCAGAGTATTCAAACAATGCAACTGAACCTGCAAGCCCTGTTACATATGTTCCTGGAGCAAATTATACGTTTAATATAACTTGGAGTGATTTGAATGGAATTTCAAGTGCAATATTGAACTTTAATGGAACTGACTATACAATGAACTTTAATGGCATTAATGAATATAATTATACTCTTAGTGATATTGGTGTTGGCAATTACAGCTATTATTTCTGGGCTAATGATTCTATTGGAAATTCAAACCAAACAGTTTTGGATTATTATCTTATAGAAAAAGCATCTCCTAATTTGCTATTAAATATAACTCCTTCAAACTCTGTAACTTCTGGCACAGAGACAAATGCTTCTGGAACAGGATGCCCGAATCAATTGAACTGCATGCTTTACAGAGATGATGTTAATGTCAGCAACCCCGATGTTGCAATTTTGGCTGCAGGAACTTACTTGTATGATTTTAATACAGCAGGCAATGAAAATTATACCTCTGCAAGCATAAATGAAACTCTTATTGTTGCTGCCGGCGGAGTTCCTGGTGAGGGCGGAGGATGCAGCAGCACAAAATGGAATTGTTCTGATTGGGGCAATTGCACAAACAATGAACAAGCAAGAGAGTGCATATCTAATTGCGGCACATATAGAAATGAGACAAAGGCATGCGTTTGCGTACCAAATTGGAGTTGTACAGATTTATGCACTGATGAATATATGTTAACAACTTGCAGAGATTTGAAAAATTGCGGAACAGATGAGGGGAGACCGAAAGACAAAAAGACCTATTGGGAATTGCCTTATCAGGAAGAGCCTTATGAGGCTCTCAAATGCAAAAAAGAATATCGTTTCACTAACTGGAGTGAGTGTATTTATGATAATGATGCCAACAAAATCATTTTGGGAGTTGTAACTCGCAGTGGAACTAAGAGCAGGGAATGGTTTGATCTCGATGGATGCAGAAGGAACCGTACAGAATATTCCCATTGCACTTCTGACGTGCTGGTAGAATTGGAAGAGAGAGAGGTTTGCAAAAAAGGCGTGATCACTATTGTAACTGCAATAGGCCGCATACCTATAACAACTATTGATTTGGAAGCTTGGAACGCTAATAGATTGGATGTTTCATTCATACAAGGCAAAGTCACATATTGCGCATCTTGTTATAATGGAATCTTAGATGGCAGTGAAGTTGGGATTGACTGCGGCGGAGAATGCAGAGCATGCAAGCCAGAAACTGAATTCCCCTTGTATTTAATTATTGGGTTGTTAGTTATAATCGCATTATTACTTGTTATTCCGATATTGAAATACGCTTTTGAGGATTACGAGGCTATATATGAAATTAACTCTTTGGTTAAGTCTGGAGAAAAATCCTTGAAAGATGGTGATAGAAAGAGAGCTGTGGATAATTTCAGGAAAATGAAGATGCTGTATATTCGGATGGAAAACGCTGCAAACAAAAAGGTAATTCTAAAGGAGATTCAAAAATATCAGAGAAAAATAAAAGGATTTACAGAATTTTAAAACTTAATTCTTCTTCTGTTTTAACCAAATAAAATGTTTTGATAATAATATCGATATTTGTAAATAATTAATGCTGCTAACAAAACAAAAATGCAATCGTCATACTTTAATTCTTTATTGAGTCTTATTGTTCAATAAGACCTCTATCTAAACTGCGCTTTAATTGGCATCGGAGGCAAAGCTTGCGTGAGCCTTTTTTCTATAAGGAATTTTGTACCAATAAATTCTGAAATGACTGCCGTTACAATAATATTCTGAAAGACAACTTTGAATAATCCCGGGAGAAGGGGTATTTTTGTTTTTTCTGACATGTCTTTCATGAAATCATTAATCTCATTTGAGGTGAATGACATTTGCGTTATTTGCGGAATGCCCATTCTTAATATTGTGATGTTTTGATTTGGACCAGGGCAGTTTATGCTTTGAACTGAAGGATCTGCCAATATCGGGTTCAATTTTTCCATGACTGATATTTTAGGCCTTTCTGGAATCTGCTGAGGCATTGCTCTTTGCATCATTGGCTGCTGAGCTATTGGCTGGGCTTGTATCATCTGCAATGGCTTTATTATTGTCTCTCTTGCAGCTTCCTGAGGTTTTATTTCTATAATTTCCTGTCCTGCTTTTTGCTCTGCTGGCTTCTCTTTCTTGAGAAGTTCTGGTTCAAGATGAGGAGGTGTTTCTTGCAGGGGCTTTATCTCTAATTTTGGCGGAATATATGAAACTTTATCTAATTTGCCAAGCAAATTCTCTCCCTTTTCAAATCTTGGCTCTTTAGGCAGAGCTTTAATCAGCAATCTTTTTACAAATTCCTCAAAAAATAAAGTTCTAAAGTCCTGTGAAGCATTCATTTTAGATTCAGACTCTTGGAAGTGAAGGCAATGGCTTTCCAATCGCACTTTTTTCTATTGCATCGATTCTGTCTTCTATATAGACAACGCCCTTTGCAATTACCTTGTCTTGCTCCAAAAGCTGGTTGATTTTATCCAAGAATTCCTTGTCTCTTTCTGATGTCAAGACAGCTGGATTTTCTGCGAATGTTTTTGCTGTTGTTTCAAATAATTTCAATAGTTCTGATATTTGCTTTGTTAATGCATCTAACTTTAGAGACAAATCTGCCTGGACTTTTTGCAGTCCTACAAAATTAGATATCAGCGCTTTTGGAATCAATGGGCGGCGGGCTGCTTTTCTTTTTGCTTTTACTCTTCTTTTTTTCAGCCTTATTCGAGGAGGATTTTTTGCCTCAACCTGAATTTTGACTATGTTTTCCCCTTTTTTAGCCATGCTTTTATTAGGAAAATTGTGTTTATAAATATTGTCCATTATTAACTAATAATTAATGATAATCCTTGGGTTGATTAAAAGAGGTTTTTAATGTTAATGATTGATAGGAATGTTGGATTTTGAAGTTGTTTGGCATTATTAGTAAAGCTTAAAACTGATTTAATATTGGTTTATTCAAGGGTGCATAGTACAATGGATCCAGTATGTCTGCCTCCAGAAATTTATATGGTGAAAGCAGAAGATGGGGGTTCGATTCCCCCTGTGCCCATTTTATTAACTTCTAGAGTTTCTTTAATTCATTTATTTCCTCAAAGGAGATTGAGGCGCCTTTGAATTTTGTTGCGTAAAGAAGGGCTTCAAGGGCTTTCTTGCCTTCTATTTCTGCAAGCCCTTTTTTGAATGCAACATAGACAAGTTCTGAAGAACGGATAAATCTGAACTTTGAAAAATCTTTTAATTTGTCTTCTTCTACATGAACCCTATGATGCATTTTTTCAGACATCATTCGTTCCATGTTGCCGGGATTTTCAGAAAGCATCCTTGTTGTTCTTTCATCTATTGCAATGATATTTTCTATTCCTTTTTTTGCCAGTTCTTCGCTTAGTGCAAGGCATGATATTTCAGCTTCGCTTACTATATTTACCCATTTATCTCCAACTTGAACAGAGTGATTTGCTATTTCCATAAGCCTCTGTGTCTCCTTGTTTAAAGTTTCATTTGAAATATCAAAAGCAGAAGGCAATTCTATGACATTTTCATCTATGAGCTTTTGGACTCGCATTGCACCTAATTCAAACCGCGAGATGCCGATGGGATGGTCAACAACTTCGTATTTTACTTCTTTTGTTATCAGGAATTTTCCGTCAAATTCTTTTTTAAGCTTTACAAGCAAATCAAGCAAGCCATTCATTGATAGATTAATCAAGGTTCCTGAATCAAAGATTAATGCTTTAGTCATTTGAAAAACTCCAGAGCCATTTTAGCTCTTTTTTCTGCGCTGAGAGTTATGTTATATTTGACATCGGAAACTTTTGTCTGTCCTGCATATTCTGAGAGCTCCCATTCTGTTATGCCAAGAATTTTAACTGTCTGCCCCAAGGAAATTCCATGCTCATAAATCTTTGAAGCTTTATTTATTGATGCTTTTCTCAAAACCTCCTGGATAACTGGCTTTATGTTTAAAGCAGTTGAGGTAATTGTTTTTCTCAAAAGTGCCATGTATTTTTCGTATTTGTCTATTTTGTCTTCCTTTAAAGCTGTAATTGAGAGAGAAATGATACCTTCTATCTTTTTGATAAAAACTTTCCAGTTTATTATCTTGAATGTATCCCTTCTTTCTATTATTTTGCTTAGTGAATAGACAATTACTGCGATTGTTATACTGCCCGTATCCTGATTTACAGATGCAGAATGCAGAGTGAGGTTTGAGAGCTCTTTTAATTTTAAGACATCTTCCCTGTCTATTGCCTGTTTTGTCTCTTCAAGAACATTAATTACATGGCTTACCTCTTCCATGGAAGAGGTAATGAGTTGTGATTTATAAAGATTGCTTGTAATTAGTTATTCTTTAAGAAGAGATTATAATCAAAAGACATGATTAATTAGATGTTGATAATTCTTAATGATGCTAATTTTCTGAGATGAAGCAGGATATATGTTAATAATAAATTGTTATTAATTATATTTGAATTATGGGGCATTAAAAGATAAAGTGGCATTTATTCCAGGAAAACTGCAACAGCAATTGTTGTTGTCCAGAGCCCGTCTTTGTTGCCTTCTGCTGACTGGCAGATGTTTGCGGTTTTAAAGATGTGCCCACTTGCTTTGTAAATCTGCTCGCGTTCTTCCCAAGCCTTATTAGGGTCAAATTCAACTCCTAATGTAGTTGCAAGCATTGTTGCTGCCAAGTCTTCTGCATATTCTCCCGATACATCGCCTTTTTCTCCGAATGCGTGGTGCTCTGAGAGATAACCATAATGCGAGGCGTTTTCTTTTGGAATTGCGCATCCAATTGCGGAAGATATTAATCTGTTAGGCTCTTGTGTTTCATTTCTTGCCATGACACAGAATGTTATTTCTCCTGGCTGCAGCAACTTGAGTCCCTCATCCTTTTGAATCATCTTGCAGTTTGGAGGCAAAATAGAAGAAACATAAACAAGATTGCATTTTTCTATTCCTGCACTTCTTAAAGCTAGTTCAAAGGAGGCTAGTCTGTCTTTGTGCACTCCAACGCCTTTTGTTAAGAATACTTTTCCCGGAACTTTCATCACTTTATTTCTGTTGACACCTTTTGTTTTATTTTGGCTTTAATATTTTGAATAATTTTTTTATAACAACTGCATATTTAAACTTTTATATACAGAGCAACAAATTAATTCTTTTGTTCTCTGTCTCCCAAAAACGCAAGGTTTTTGTGATTTTTTTGGGCGAAAGGTTAATAAACAAAAATTGCCTGATTTTGCCATGGAAGTTATATTAGATACTAATTTTATTGTCTCGTGCGTGAAGCACAAGATTGATTTTGTTTCTGAGCTTGAGGGAATGGGCTTTAAGGTACTTTTGCCTAAGGAAGTTTTTCAAGAAATAAAGGACTTGAGATTAAATTCTGACCATAATACAAAAGTTGCTTCTGAGGTTGCTCTTGAGCTCTTGAAAAAAAGAAAAGTGAAAAATGTTGCGCTTGGAGACAGGCAGGTTGACGAGGGCTTGATTGAATTTGGGAAAAAAGGAGCTTATATTGCGACACTTGATGTTGTAATTAAGAGGCAGGTTCCAAATAAAATTGTTATTTCTGAATCTGGAAATAATCTTGTTGTTGAGAGAAGCTGAAGGTGGATAATTATCAAATATGCAATTCAATATATTCTTCATAATGTTTTTCCAGGCAAAGATATTTTATAATTCTCCGTGATAACAATTCTTTTAAAGATTGATTTTGAAATACATTCATGGGGAGGATGAGATTTAATTCTAGGGGGCAGTTTGAGAGCGCTGATGCAGGGCTCGATAGCTACATGCCTGACAAAAATAATACAAAAGAGGACGTTCATCTGAAGAAATCAAGCGAGCTTGAGTTTTTGAAAGAAAATGGGGCTGAGGCATCTGGCTTTGAGCCAATAATTGACAATTCATCATGGAGCTTGCATCATGAATTTGGCAAACTTGAGCCATTGAAATTTTCAAATGGCAAAACACAGGAAGATGTTGTTAATGAGGTTGTTAACTTGATTAAATCTGGAACAAAAATTGTGCTTATTCATGGAATGTGCGGGACAGGAAAGAGCGCGATTGCGTTGAATATTGGCCGGCTTCTTGGGAGAGCATCTGTTGTTGTGCCTGTAAAGGGCTTGCAGAGGCAGTATGAAGAAGATTACATGGGGAAAAAATACCTGAAGAAGAAAAATGGGCAGAAAATGAAGATTGCAATGATAACTGGGAGAGCTAATCATGATTCTATTTTCATGCCAGGGGTGGCGTGCGATGATGCTAGTTTGCCTGAAATTATTAAGCTGACTGAGAAAAATTATGAGAAGATTGAAGAGTATTATCTCCAGAATCCAATGATTTCTGGGAAAGAAATGCCTGATGTAACACGGATGAAAAGGATTTCTATTGCTCCTGCGAATCCTTATTGGAGCCCTATTATTCCAGACAGATACGAACTTCCTTTAAGGGACGCTATAAAGAAAAAATACAAGGGATTGAGTGGAAAAGATTTTATTTTTTACCACAGGAAAAAAGGATGCTCGTATTATGACCAATATCAGGCATACATTGATGCTGATATAATTATCTTTAATTCTGCCAAATACAAGATAGAAGTTGCTCTTGACAGAAAACCTGCGACTGATGTTGAGATAATTGATGAGGCAGATGAGTTTCTTGATAATTTCTCAACTGAAGAGAGCATAAATCTGACAAGATTAACAAATGCCTTGAAAAGTGTTAATCCTGAGGACCCTGATGCACAAGGGGCTATTGGGAGCATACAGGAGCTTATAGAGCTTGAAGACAAGAACAAAAGAGCTCTGGGAATTGATGAGTCAGTTATTTTTCATGTAAATGAGACAAAAGTTGCGCAGATTTTAAGATTATTTTTGCAAAATCCATGGATTGAAGCAGAAGCATCTCTTGATGAAATTAATTATACTAATCATGCAATTGGAGTTGCCAGAATGTTTGACGGATTTCTTGATGATACTTATGTAACTTTTGGGAGAAAAGAGAAAGATTTGCATGTTAATCTTGTTGCCACGAACTTATCAAAAAGATTCAAGGAAATTATTGACAAGAACAAGGCCTTGGTTATGATGTCAGGCACATTACATTCAGAAGCTGTTTTAAAAAAAGTTTTTGGAATTAATGATTTTAAAGTTGTTGAGGCAGAGATACTTCATCAAGGAAGCATTGAGATAATGCGCACTGGAAAAGAATTTGACTGCAAGTATGCTAATTTTGCATCCAAGAAGTTTACAAGAAAAGATTATCTTCTTGCATTGAATGCGTGCATTGAGAGAGCCAAGAAACCAATTCTTGTTCATGTTAATGCTTTTGAGGATTTGCCGACAGAGCAGGAAGTCGGCGAGCTTGGGTTAAGGGAGTTAATGTCCAGAGAATGTTTAAGGGCATTGCAGGCAGATGACAAAACAGGAAGATTAATTTCAATGTTTAAGTCAAAGTTATCTGATGCTTTATTTACAACTAAATGCTCCCGTGGTGTTGACTTTCCAGGAGATATCTGCAATTCAGTGATATTTACAAAATATCCTAATCCAAATGTCAAGGGTGTTTTCTGGAAAATTCTTGAGAAAACGCATCCCGATTATTATTGGGATTTTTACAAGGACAAGGCAAGGAGAGATTTCTTGCAGAGAATTTACAGGGCTGTCCGCTCAGAAAACGACCATGTTTATGTTTTGTCTCCGGATTCGCGAGTGCTTGATGCTGTGAGGCATTTGCAGATGGCTAATATTAGGTGAGGATAATAAACTAATAATGCAGATTCTAAACAAAATTCAATTAAATAACACTCTTGGCAGGACTTCTCTAAGCTTGTCTTCTAATGCTTTTTGATGATATGATAATCCTTTTGGTATATCCAAGCAATCTATCCTGCCACTGAAATTTCTAATTTCTCCAATAAGTTCAGCTATTTGTCTTTCCATGACAAAAATTCTTGATGCTGAATTTATTTTTTGTCTAGCGGTTTCGTAATCGATAAGTCCTACAAAATCTGTTGCAATTCCATCAACTTCATGCTCTCTTAATAAATCTAATGCGATGCGCGCTGCTGCCGGGCTCCTGTATTCTCCTGAGCCGCAAATAAAAAGATAAGTTTCCATGCAAGGGAGGATTAAATTTGGCTATAAAAATACTGCTTTTTTGCTCTTCTTTTTATGGCGAGGCCAGGCAGGTGATGCTCTCATTACCACCTAACAGAATTGAAATTTCTTGCGTCTGAGTTGAAATTTTAATCTCTTTGGTATTTTCAATTATAGGCATTTTAAGGAAAAATGGTCCTTCGTACTCCAAGGTTCCGCCATTTATTATTTGTTCATCCTTTGCTTGTCCGTCTGTAAAGACAACATCTGCATTAAACTCTCCTTCTTTTACTATTATATCATCTTGCCTGATTATTGAGTAATTAAATGGGCCTGCGCCATTGTTTCCTACGCAGCCCTCTTCTATTGTTCTTGATAGTATTTTAATGTCGCCGGGGGTGCGAGCTCCCTTTATCAAATAATATTTCTGATTTGCACATTCAACATTTGGTTCTGCTATTGCTTTTCCTGTTATTGCCTTTCCTGTTATTGGGGAAGATTGTGAAGATTGTTCTTTTATTTTTTCTTCAATTAGGCTTTCATCAAATACGCCAAAACTGCTTGCCTTAAGGGATTTCATTATCCCGGTTTCAATAGAACGGTAATAGCCCTTGCCAGAGCATTCACTAAAGCAGTTATTTGTTAAGTGTTTAAAAATTTCACACGACTGCTGGCAATTCTTTGAATTCGCAGGTATTTTTGCAGGCGAATATTCATCAGCAAGATTTGCCAATGCATGTCCAAGTTCATGCTGTATGACTGAGTATGAGCTTTGCGAATTAAGGCTTATAGTGTTTCCAAGGGCAGAGTTTCTTATTTTTGGATCTTCATCTTTTATAACAATAATGTAATCGTTGGGGCATAATGCTGCTTTTTTTATTAATTCCTCGGATGAGCAAAGTATGGCGATGCCTTTGTAAATTTCACATTGCGGAGTAAAAGAGTCTATAAGATAAAAATTAAATGATTTGGCGTTTCTTTTGAAAGGTTCTGCTGATAGGAGAGTATCAATATAATTTTGCACCTGATTTATTTGCGCAAAAAATACAATGTTGATCTTATTTTCGCCGTTATTAACAATGGTCTTGCATAATTCTCCAGTCACTTTTGGGGCAACTCCAGCCTCTTCAGGAGAAAGGAGGACTTCTTCTCTTGTTATTATGTAAATTAAAGACGCACCAACTACAACCAATATCGCTATAATCGCAATAATTTTGATGCTCACCATGCTGTTAAACAGTTATCTGCTTTTATATAAGTTTTTATTTAATTATCTTTTTACCTTTTTTTCTTATTTTGCTTTATTTCTTTCTTTGCATTCATTGGCTTTCCTATGAATTTCTTGTTATTCATGTATTTCCAGAGAACTTTCGGGATTTTTATTGTGCCATCTTTTTGCTGATTGTTTTCAAGAATTGCAACCATTATTCTTGATGTTGCAATTGCAGTATTATTTAGAGTATGAACAATTACTCTTTCTCCTTTTTTGTTGAAGTATTTTATTCCTAATTTTCTTGCCTGATAATCTGTACAGTTTGAGAGCGAGCCGATTTCACCATAACTATTTGTTGTTGGCCTGAAAACTTCTGTGTCTGCGCTTCTGTATTTCCAATCACCCAAATCTCCTGAGCAGATTTCTATCCATCTGTATGGAAGCTTGAGGGCTTTTAGGATTTCATCAGAGTTTTTGAAGAGCTCCTGGTACATTTTTTCTGATTGTTCTGGTGTGCAGAAAATAAACTGCTCAACTTTGTTGAATTGGTGAGTTCTCCACAAGCCTTTTTCATTTATTCCATGAGCGCCAACTTCTTTTCTCATGCACATAGAGTATGCAAAGTATTTTTTTGGAAGTTCTGCTTCAGCGAAAGTGTGGCCTGAATGCATTGCAAGAATTGCCTGCTCTGATGTTCCTATTAGATGCAAGTCCTCATCTTTTATATCATAAACAGATTGCTGGATTGCTGCCTTGTCCATTGAAGCAAATATTGATTTTTCATTAAGCATTAATGGCGGCTCAATAAATTCGTATCCTTTTTTTGCCATAAAATCTATTGCAAATCTTATGAGCGCTTGATTGAGCATGGCCAAGTCATTCTTCAAATAATAAAATCCATTGCCTGAAACCTTTGCAGATGCGTCAAAGTCAGCTAATTTTTGTTTTTCTGCAAGTTCTACGTGATTCTTTATTGAGAATTTGAACTTTGCTGGTTTGCCTACTTTTTTTATTTCCTTGTTTTCAGAAGCATCTTTGCCTATTGGAGTGTCATCTGACATTATATTGGGAATCTGAAGTATTATTTCATTTATCTTTGATTGCAATGTATCGGATTCTTTTTCTATTTCATTTATCTGCTCGGGAATTCTTTTTGCTTTTTTTAGCAATTCTCTTGCGTCCTGCCCTGCTTTTTTTGCTTCGCTTATCTGCTTGGATATTGCGTTTCTTTCTGCCCTTAGGGTGTCTGATTCTGTCTTTAATTTTCTCCATTTTGCATCTAATTCTCTGACTTCATCCACCAAAGGAAGCTTAGCATCCTGGAATTTCTTTTTTAGAGTCTCTTTGACTAAACCCCTGTTTTCCCTTATGAGATTGATATCAATCATATAATAGTTAGAAAAGAATAATATTTAAAGCTTAAGTTATGGGCTTGAGTATCACATATCATGCTCACTTCGCTTAGGCTGAAGTGAGAGGGAGGGGTGCACGCGGCGTGCCCCTTCCACTCATAATTGCGGATGATAACTTATTATAATATAGGATAATTATAAAGAATTTTTGTTGATGTTAATAACTTACGAGAATGTTAGATTTTAAGAGAGGTTATAGGGGTTAAAGATTTAAGAAGATTTAAAAACCAAAATTGTTAGCATTTAACATGGCAAAGGTAAGAATAAAACTAAGCAGCATAGACATAGATACACTCAACCCAGTCATAGCTTCGATAAAAGAAATAGCTGACAGGGCAGGAGTTGCCATAAGAGGGCCTATTCCAATACCAACAAGAAGGCTAAAAGTCACAACAAGAAAGTCACCATGCGGAAATGGGACAGCAACATTTGACAAGTTTGAGATGAGAGTTCACAGGAGAATAATTGATTTGCCTGCTGAAGACAGGGTTTTGCACCCAATTATGAAACTTCAGATTCCAAGAAGCGTCCAGATTAAGATTGAGATGAAAGAGTAAGATAAGAAATTAAGAAATAATTCTATAATCAAAACTAGCAAATAATTAATAAGACATTGATGGAAGAGATAATTATGGTCTTAGGTGATAGCCTATAATAATATAAGAGAATTAAAAGGACTTTTTGATATTAATGGTTGATAGGGGTGAAAGAGTATCTGCATATTGTATTGTTTATTATCTAAATCTTTATATAACAATTTGATTGATTTTGTTT
>Ga0315295_10004013_pt1 | contig 12501 bp, 14 predicted proteins | sample YL17G14_0_MG_FD_204453 | JGI IMG/M metagenome (GOLD analysis project Ga0315295, IMG submission 204453) | Sediment microbial communities from Yellowstone Lake, YNP, Wyoming, USA - YL17G14_0 | ecosystem: Environmental > Aquatic > Freshwater > Lake > Sediment | place: USA: Wyoming | collected... | reverse complement strand
GTCTTAATGCCCTTACGGGCATTCATTGATTCTGACAAAACCAAAATGAGAACCATCTATATAATAAGGATCGTCTTAATGCCCTTACGGGCATTCATTGATTCTGACACAATGAAATGGGTAAAACAAGTGCTATATTATTTTCGGTCTTAATGCCCTTACGGGCATTCATTGATTCTGACATTCACCTACCGGATTGACGGGGAGCCGACCTGGGATAGGTCTTAATGCCCTTACGGGCATTCATTGATTCTGACCCGGGAACATTTTTAAATATATCCAGTTGCCAGTTATTTTGGTCTTAATGCCCTTACGGGCATTCATTGATTCTGACAATTTGATTCCTGGTCGGGTCGAAGTGGCATCACTGCCTAGTCTTAATGCCCTTACGGGCATTCATTGATTCTGACATATTACTCAGTTGGTAGTGATCGTAGTGGCTGTCGGGTCTTAATGCCCTTACGGGCATTCATTGATTCTGACGAGAGTCATCCGATTAAAGATTTAATATATTCTAAATATAGTCTTAATGCCCTTACGGGCATTCATTGATTCTGACTTTCTCTGCCTTTCTCTTTGCCAACCGCGCCCGTCCGCCTGGGTCTTAATGCCCTTACGGGCATTCATTGATTCTGACAACCGGGTCCGGATAGTTTTGAGACGTTGGCTATTAAAACGTCTTAATGCCCTTACGGGCATTCATTGATTCTGACGGTCGTTCTGGTCTTGAGATGGGGAAATTGTTGGATAAGTCTTAATGCCCTTACGGGCATTCATTGATTCTGACAAATGAAATACGCAGAATTACAAAAATTGATTGACGATGGTCTTAATGCCCTTACGGGCATTCATTGATTCTGACATTTATGGGCGGTGGTTGCCCGTCTCAAACAGATTCAGCGTCTTAATGCCCTTACGGGCATTCATTGATTCTGACAATTGTAGCGGTCAGGCGGCGCGGTTTGACAGATGAACGTCTTAATGCCCTTACGGGCATTCATTGATTCTGACATTACACGATTTCCCATTTTGTAAAACTTTGTAGTAACGTCTTAATGCCCTTACGGGCATTCATTGATTCTGACAAAGGAACTTTCAGGCGCGCAGGTGTTGGCTCTACTAGATTGGCGTCTTAATGCCCTTACGGGCATTCATTGATTCTGACAGGCCAGCCAGGCAGCATATGAGATCGCCATCCGCAAAGAAATGTCTTAATGCCCTTACGGGCATTCATTGATTCTGACCTATTGCCTTGCGTGGTCTTTTATCATTTGGGTAACCTTTTTGTCTTAATGCCCTTACGGGCATTCATTGATTCTGACAATTCCTGGGAAAAGAAATACCGATACCGACAAGAAGTCTTAATGCCCTTACGGGCATTCATTGATTCTGACCGCGGAGAGCCTGAGAGTGACGATGATGTCTGTGAATGTCTTAATGCCCTTACGGGCATTCATTGATTCTGACGCGCCAGTGTCATCGTGGCATCCTCGGGCAAATCGTCTTAATGCCCTTACGGGCATTCATTGATTCTGACCATGTCAGCATCCACAATCTCAAAAAATGCCTTCCGTCTTAATGCCCTTACGGGCATTCATTGATTCTGACTGCAATTTTTTGAGCGGCTTTTTCTCCCACTGGGCAATATTTTGGGCCTGTTTTCAGGCTAATTTGCCCCACCGGGCATCTGTTATTCCCTTCCAGATACAGGTTATCTGCCACTTTCATTTCCCTGCGCACCCCACTGCTGAAAACAGGCCTTATTACCCTTTTACCCAGGGGGGGTACGCAAAACTGTCACAATGATATTATTCTACATCAAATCGCCATCCCTGGCAAGCTTCAAACGTATCATCTCAATAATTTGGGGGAAGAAGGGGGTTCTCGTGCGGGCTTGCGACAGGAAGTCGCCTCGAGAACCTCCACCCCCATTTTTTAAGATGATAGCTTCAAACGATAACTACCCCTGGCGGTTCTGTAACTTCACCCTTGCCCAACATTTCAACCTTGCCCCGGCAAGCTTCGCACAGCATATACACCCTGACACTATCCTCTTTTGCATTGATCAATTTATTAAATTTTCGCATTAGTTTTTCAAGTTCCTGCTGGGTTAAGTATACTTCAAAAACGCTATACTGCACCCGGTCGCCCAGCGATTCTAAATATTTGGCTACTTTCAAGCGACGCTTATCACTGACCACATCATATACGATCACATAAAAACCGCGCGACATAAAGAGCTACCTGAACCCCATGCCCTGGTAGCCTGGATTACCCTGCAAAACACGATCAGCGATCTGGCGAGCTTGTTCAAAGATACATTGACGCATGGTCAATTTGACGCCGCGTAACGGGTAAGTAAAACGGTTTTCCATTCGCTGTTCAAAAGCCTGTAGAAAACGCCGTTGGCCTTCCTCGCCTAAAACAACCGGGCGCTCTGGCGGGCCTGGGCTGAAATCGGCCGGGGTTACCTGCCCGCTGTGACAGCACCATAACACAATACCATCCGCCACGGGACGGAATTCTTCTACCAGGTCCAACCCCATGGCCGGGCGGTTATAGACAATTTCATGCAGGAAACCGGCATAGGGGTCCAAACCGGCAGCTTGCACGGCACTATTGGCAAGCCCGGTGAGCAGGGTATAACCGAAGGATAGCAATACATTGACCGGGTCGGTTGGTGGGCGACGCACTCGTTTTTCAAATTTCCACTCGGAGCCAAAGAGCTGTCGGAAACCGCGGAAGTAAGCGCGGGAGGCTGACCCCTCTACCCCCAGCAGGCTTGAAACCTGGGTCTTGCGCGGCACGTTTTGCAGAGCATCGTTCAACTGCGCAATACAAGCCGCAATCTCGGCATTCTGACGCTGGCGGTTATGGCGCTGCAATAAAGCCTTCTGATGGTTCAATTTGGCATCTACAAAGCCTTTGGCCATTGCCAGCACAAAATCAGGGTCATCTAAGCAGCGGTACTGCGCCCGGCGGATGGGAACATGCGGAGTTATGCCACCGCTCAAGCGGCCGCGGAAGGTACCGTCTTGCTTCAAAAAGACCACATCCACATTTTGGTTAAGCAATGCCCCGATGGCTGGCGTGGTCAGGCCGATATTGCCAAAAAGCACCACTTCGGAAACATGTCCCAGCGGTACCGTGACAAGGGCTTCAGACTCTTGCTCTACCACCAGGCGGTTGTTTTCGATGCGCAATTTTGCGCCTTGCTGGATGACGTATAGAGGAGGCATAGGAAGTAGCGGTTGGCGGTTAGCTATTAGCAGTTAGCGGTTAGCGGTTAGCTAGTAGCGGTTGGCGGTTAGCGGTTATCTTAAAGCTGATGATCATTTCGCTTTGTTCAACCTTTGAAGGAAGCTATTAAGCATACGCCTGGTTTCAACCAGAGTTTTCTCCAGTTCTTGAAAAGCGTTATCATCCAGATAAAATAGGTCGTGCGCCAATGTTAGCTGGTACTCTAACTCGCTGGATGCCCCATTGCAATCTGCATAAAATGGGATAGTTCAGCTTCGGTCTTCCGTCCGCATCCTTCAGCAATATTTGAAGGAATTGACACTGCCGCCCGCCGCATCTGACTTGTCAAACCATAAATCTCTGCCTTTGGAAACAGCGATGTTGTCTTATACACAGCCAGTGCCAGCAGGTGGGATTTTTCCCATACCAGTAGTTTACGAAAATCCTTCATTGAACTGCTCCTAGGAAAAACAAGCGGTTAGCGATTGGCGATTGGTGGTTAGCGATTAGCTAATTGCTAAAAGCCAATAGCTAATTGCTAACTGCTATCCGCTAACCGCTATTAGCTACCTTTCCTACCTTGTCCCAACCCCATCGTCGTCCCTGCTCCCACGCCAGCGAACAAGGCAAACTCCGCCAACACCTGGACCAGGCTCATCCAGTAGCGGTCGTAATTGAGGCTGGTATAGGTTACCCGGCCGATCCCGCCCATGCGCAGCGCCTGGCCCTTGACCCCCACCGAGCGGCTTTCGAGCTTGTAGCGGCTGACCGCCAGGCATTCGGCGGCGTAGCGGCGTGTCTCCGGCGGGAAGGCAATGGGTGCAAAGGCATTCCATTTTTCCAGCAGACTGCCAAAGACCAGCTCCGGTAAGGGGATGGGAATGTGCATGCCGCCGGATTTGAAGGTGGTCGGGCTGGTGAAATCGAGCATCACATGGCGCGGGGCAGTGACTTGAGCCAGCAGGTAGGGGGCGCTTAAATCCTGGTAGGTAGTGGCTGCTGCCCAGGGATGGGCGGCGCCATCCCAGCAGGCTGCCGCCACCAGGAAAGGCAGATAGTCCAGCTCAACGACCGCCTCGGGGGCCAGCGCTCCACCAGGCTGAGCGGCAGCGAAGATGGGCGCAGCGATTTCATCACTGACTGCGGTGAAGCGCATCGTGTAGGTTGTTTTGGGGTCCAGCTCGCCATGCGGGAAGCGCCCCATCAGGGTAGAGACGGTGAACGGGCGTAGGCCGCCGTCCGAGTCGTGCAGGCGGTCTGCCAACACATCGTCCTTCTGGCGGATAACGTTCAGCAGCAGGGCATGGGCGGCGCGCCCCCACCACAGCGGCAGGACGGGCTGCTGCTCGCTGCTGGTTGGTGGCTGAGGGCTAACAGGTTGTAGGGTGAGAACAAGGGAGAGAAGATTCATAGGAGTACCAAACAAGAATAAAGAAATGTAACAGGGATAAAAAGAATGAACAGGATGTTTTTTCTTTTTCTTTATCCGGTTCATCCTGTTCATCCCTGTTAATATCTTCTTTTTCTAGCCGCATCGCGCACCGCCTGCAGGTTGAGCACCTCGGCCACTTCGTAACGCGGCGGCAGGCTGCCGTTCACCGGCCGCAATCGGATTATGGGTGGGAAATAACCCATGCGTCCGTGCAGCTCAGCCAACAGCAACGCGGTGATGAAGTTCAGCGAGGGCGGGTTGACCAGGATAGGTTCATTCTGCCACTGTTCTACGGAAAGCGTGAGTTGAGCTATTAACGCCTCCAATTGGGGCAGGTAGGGTTGGTCGTTATCGAACTGCACCGGCAGGGGGATGACCTGGTTGATGCTTTGACCGGTGAGCGCTTCAGCCTGGGCTATCTGGTCGGGAGTGAGGGGGTGGGAGAAGTTGAGCAGGATCATAGGATTTCCAAATTCTGGTAACTAATCTTAAAGTAGGCCATTGAGGTATCATCCCAATAATTCGGGGGAAGAAGGGGGTTCTCGTGCGGGCTTCGCCCGCACGAGAACCCCCACCCCCATTTTTTAGATGATACCCATTGAGGATCAGTTGCATAAGTTTTTATGGATGGTGTTTGCTAACCTTTCAGCATCGGCTTTGATAAGCGGCAAACCAGCCCGATAGTCCGGCAAGGGGATAAACTCAATATTCCGCCCGCGGGCCAGAATGGTGAGGTCCTTTTGCAAGCGCGGCTGAGCAACAATTAAAAACTGCATTGTGTAAGTTCCCAGGTAGGTTGGCTCACCGGCCATTTTAAGCTGGTCGAGGCCGCGTTTAGGAGACTCGCCGCCTCCCAATTTGACTTCAGCAATTCCCACCTGGTTGCCGCAGCGGATCACCATGTCAATCTCAATCTGGTCACCCACACCTTGTGGACGTACTCCGGCCAAGACTTCATCAAAACGACTTTTCAAGGCCGAATACACTGCTTGTTCAAAGCAACCACCATCGCTTAAATCACCCTGCTTATCGCGGCTAAAACCTTCTTCAATAAAGCCGGGTAGGTGGGCACGCAGATATTCAGCGGCTGTAATAACCGGCGGTATCTCTTCCTTGGCTTCTAAAGTAGGCAAGCCTTGCTGAAAAGCATAACGATATAGCAGGCTTTTCCGCCCTTCGCTTTGCAGATAAACTAACGGTTGTGACATTTGTGCGGCTAAAGCAAAGGCGGCGATAACCATCATTTTCGTACCGCCGGTTAAATTGAACATCACGTCTTTTTGATCAGCCAACCCAGCTCTCAGAACCGATAGAATGCGGTCAAGGTCATAGGCGTCTACTTTAATGTCATCACGTAAATTATCAGAGTCAGAAATAATCCGCCGCAGGCGTTGCGCTACACTCCTGGTCTTGCCGGTATATACCAGCAGGGTTTGCTCTGGTTTTAAATAACGGACCGGAAGCAGATTGGGAATGGGTTGTTCGCCGATGAGGGAGACGAGGATCACAAACAAATCCTATAAAGGCAAATGGTTAATCTTATCAATGCACAGCTCAATTTGTTGGATTAAATCTTCAGGTTTTCTAGGATTTTCACGCATGCCTGCGTGATCAATGTCATTGCGCACATCCGTTAGTTCCAGCCAAAGCGAGAGTATATTTTCCACATTCTGTAAACTGGCTAAAAAAACGGGTGTAAATGTTTGTCCAGTCTGCTTTGCATTCAAGAAATCATTAGCTTCCCCTCCTACTACATTTTCAATGCGATGCCGAGCACTGAGTTTTGTGATATTTACCATCCCTAATTGGATCATCACCCAGCTAACCAACCACTCACGCGCCAATGAAACAGCCTGAATCCATCGTTCACGTTCGACGTACCAATGGATCATGTTACGCTCCACCAACAATGTCTGGTGCAAGTTCCCAACATTAAGAGGGTCAGCCTGAGCCAAAGGCTCATAGGTGTTAACAATGCTTTCTAATAATAAAGAGAAGGGTCGCGCCGCGGCAGCCATTTCTAGGCCAGGATGAGCTTTCTCAATGCGTTCACCTAAACCGGCAATTTGTTCCATCGCTTGATATGGACGTATTAATTGTAAAGATTGCGATATACTTGTCAACGCTCCAGCCAGGTTGCTAAGTCTACCAATTTGATCTAACAATTCCGGGTTTTTTCCTGCTTTAATTGCCAGATCCTTTTGCTGGTTCTTAACAAGTGAGGCCAGGTAACGAGCATCTCCAGTACGATTGAAGCGATCTGCAGCCACCGCCCATTCCAAGAGGGTAAGCTGAGTGGTTAAATCAAACATTGGTGTACGATGAGGGATTGTGTTCTGATCGCGCACATCAAAAGCCCCATAGAGTACAGCTCTTACATTAACTTCTAAACCTGAACGAAGAAATGCTGCTACTAATAACCCCAACAATGGAAAAGATCGCAACCCATGAGTTATATCAAAGGCAACATCTTCGCCAGCACTCACGGCTCCGGTGACCTGATCAAATATCTGCCAAAGTTCATGATCATCCTTGCCTAATGGTACTGGAACTGGCCGTATATCTAGGTGCTTTGGCAAATTCGCTTTAAGTTCCTCGAAGACTTGCTGTTCGGCTTCTTCAGTAAGAAAAACAATTAACTGATCAGGTTGTAAGAAATGGCATGAAGCAACAGGGGCAAACCGGCTCAGGTGTTCTTTGTCCCTCCAAATGTAAACTGTTTCTTCGTACTTGGAAACGCCTAAAAATGTCAGTAATTTCACTTTTTTCTCCACAGTTTCCAACACTTAGCTTATCAATCTTTCACGCTCTTCAACCAGTCTAATATTTCTCGGATATACTGCGGAAACACCCTTAGAGCCTTATGAAAATTATCAAACACTTCTTGCGGGTCAATCTCCAGGTAGGCATGGATCAAGATATTACGGAAACCACTCAGCCCTTTCATTTGACCGTAAAGTTCTTCCGAAAGAATACCCTGCTCATGCAGCTTTGCCAGGCTTTCGCCATAAGTTTGGGCATAATCTCCAAAATTCCCGGCCAGGATATGATCTGCCACATCAAAGATCAGCGAAGCAGCCGCGATCAGACCTCGTTCGACGATCCATTGCTGACTAAGGCTGGAATTAAAAGCATCCCATGAGATATCGCCATACTTCCCCAATTCTTGCATAATGGTGTCAAGTTCTTTAAATCGTTCTTCAATGGCCTCGTGGTGCAAGATCATAGTGATACCCTCTTTCTTAGATATTCCATCTGTTGGCGGCGCAGATAAGCGGTATCGCGATATTGGTGCAGGGTATCGATTTCAAAACGCTCAACCGTTTCTTCGTCGGTGCAATAGAGCAGCCGGCCGTTGCGGATAATTTCGAAACGCAGGCTGGGAGCCGCGCGGCGCAAATCTACCAGGTCCAGCCGTTCGGTGTCCAGGCACTCAATGATCTCGGCGCGCAGACGGTAGGCTGGTTCTGCCTGGGTAAGGATTGCCAGGTCAACGTCTTTGCCGATTTCGCCGCGCGCCAAGGAGCCAAATAGATAGGCTAACTCAACACCATGCTGTTCAAAGATGGCGGGAAGATGTTCCAGCTTTGCTTGTATGTCCGCTGGCAGTTGGGCGAATTTTAGCCAGCGTTCGGGGTTGCTCATGTTTTTTCCATTTCTATCAACACCCAGCCAAAAGGGGCAATAGGCTTAGCAATTCCTTCTTTAACACCCATGGCAGCCCGTTTTGAGCGAGGAAAAGGGTCGCCGAGGTGTCGAGACGGGGTATTTCGCCCGGCGCGATGTAAACGGAATTCGTCTACCAGGCGCTCAAAAAGCTGGGGGTCTTTTTGTAGATGCGTCCAGAAAGTTTTACCATCCCAACCACTGCCCCAACCGAGTTGAATAAAAGCTTGGGTGGGTGGTAAAGTGATCTTAGCTAATTGACGATAAAAACCGGCAATGTCCTCAGTACCTTCAGCACGTTCAAACCAGGTGACCAACTCAGCAATACGAGCTTGGCTATGCGCCTGAGCGCGCGCCATGAGTTCTTCTAACCAGTGTTTCCGATTGTTAAAATGAAGTTCTTTCTCAGCCCAGGAGGTGAACAGGGCATCATCAATCGTCAGGCTGCCTTCGAAAGGCACATCTCCGGCCACCGCTTCTAACTCAATAGGCGAACCTGCGCTCCGTTTTGTTAACACCTGAGCGTTGACCAGTACGAGACCCATACCAGCCTTTTGTAGGCCAAATAGATCTGAAACATGCAAAGCGCGTAGCAGGTCATGATTGGGGTCTGGGCCAAATAATTTCTTTTCCAAAGGTTGTCCAGCCCCACTACGGCTTCGGCCGATGGCGCTTCGATCCAGGATTGGATTTATTTCCTTCCAACCAGTCCATGCCATCGATGTCCTAAGAGCGCCCTTCAGAGAAGAGCCAGGAATATACGGACGATCAAAGACATCTTTGATGAAAGGTTTTATCCGGGCATCTGTTTTACGCGAACGCGGAAAACCGCGTAATATATACCTGAACAGCTCGGGGTTTCTATAATCGAGCTCTACCAAGAGATTTCCGGGAGCGGGGTAACGTCCATTGGGGTCCGGTCGCAGAAGGGATTGTTTGGCTTGCAGAATTGCGTCCTCATTCAAACGATAGGTTCTTTTGTCATAAACGACAAAATCAAAACCCTGGCGCAACTCATCCCCGTTGCCAATGTGCACAGGTGATAGGGTCTGCAACTTGATCTTGAAAACGCTCATGCTTCACTTCCTTCCAGGCCAACTGCCAGGGCTAAACCGGAGCGGTAAACGGCATGACCGAGCGGGTCATGGTTAGTTGGGTAACAAGGGCGCACATCCACAATCCGCCCAGGGACAGGATGGTCTAATGACCCAAACACGGAACCCTCACCTAGCAGATTAAGTGATCTGCGCCGCTGCCCTCCTTTTACAGGCGAATCCAGCCAGCCTCCAACCACATACAGGGTATAGGCGGTTTTTTCACTCTGTAGCAGGGCTGTCATTTCATCAGAGCGCGGCAGGTAACGGCTTAATGTCACCCAAGGCTTGTCCTGAGCTTCAGGAAGCTCAAGGATATCTCCGGTTTTGATCTGGCAAGCGCCAAACCCCACCGAACGCTCACCTCCCAAGCCAGCATCGCCCAAATCAGCTAATAGAGCAGCCAATTGGTTTTTCAGTTTAGCATCCTCTTTCAACCAGCGCACACCAAACCACAGTCCACTTCCCCGCGAATAAACCACCTGTCCGGTAAAATAAATGGCCGAGTTTTGAACCGCGCGCCCCAACGTGACGCGGGGACGCTGTTCCAGCGCCCAAATTTGTCCTTCTGGTTGGCGTAATTCTTCAGGCAATGAAACTATTTCCGGCCGAGAGACAAGCACTCTTTTCCCTTGCAGCATCAGAGATATCTGATAATGTTTAGCCAATGAATCACCCTTTAGCAAGCTGCGGAAAATCCCTTCCGAGATAAAAAGAATTTTCTTCAAGTCTTTGGCTTTAACCGCATCATCTTCTCCATGATCAGCGCTGCGCAAAGCGCAGGCAGGAACAGGGAAAAAGCGTACTCCACCCGCATAGGGAAAAGTAGAGCAGAGCACAAAAGGTGGTTTCCCATCTAAAAAAGGAGACATGAAATCTTCTACCGCCTGACGGTTTTCAGTCTCAGCCAGGCGAGCCAACAAGGCCGCAAACAGACTGTCGGAAGGAAAAGTAACCAATGTCTTTTCCTGACCGAGGCCATGTTGGCCGAAATGGAAACTACTGCCGGTGATATGCCAGCTTTCGATTCGCATGGCCTTACTCCGTTGGAATAGATACTACTAACCAGGTTTGCAGTTCAGAAAAGGCATTAGCTAAATCCTGAACGGTATCAAATGTCTTGAAAGGCTTTTCTTGAGCATAATCACGATGAGAGCGGGCAGACACTCCCAGGTTCTTAAAACGCACTTTGCCACTGCCGCGTGAGCCTGATCCTCCCAAATAGTCATCCTCCACTAATTGAAGGGCATCAATCACGACTTTAAGACGGGTATAGTCATCTTTTTCATAGACACTGAAAACCAGCTCCGCTGGCCCGAAAACAGACTCAGCCGGTACACGCTCTATTGTGCGGGGTGTTGCAGCACTGGTAACGCGGTCAATCGCAACTTCAGTCTTTAGCTCAGCGTAAAGTAAATCCGTCTTGGCATCATTGAGAGCCTGGGCGCTTGCATCGCTAAGCTCCACATCCCGCACAACCAGACGGGTGGGGCCTGAGAAATCCAGCTCAGCCGGCACACCGAACACCTGGCATACGGGGCATTTGGCATAGTCCGGCTTTGATTTACATGTATGTATAGTCACTTGAGCTATTTTGTTATTTTGCGGCAAACCTTTCACTTTTTCTGTTTGGGAACGCATCTTCCCCCGCAAACTGGAACCAGGTATGTAGGGCCGCTTTGTGAGGGGATTTCGCACCACTTCTTTGTCCAGCCCTCCAATTTCCAGGTCAGCCCCGCTGCCACCGATGTGCAAGCCAGTAACGGCTTCGATCTCACCTCGGATAAACACTCGTCCAAACAATTTGATATCGGTCATATTTGCTTTGCCTCCTATACTCACTTTTTACCACCCAGAGCGCGGTGGTAAGCTAAAATAGCCTCAAAAAGTTCCACAAAACGCTGAAAACGCTTGTTGCGTTCTTCTATGCTTGATGCACTCTCTACCGTATCAATGGCCTTACTAAGTACGTCTCGCAGCACCTGCACCGGTTGACTACGTGACACCTGGTAATCCATTTTAGGCTTTAGCATGTTCAATCTCCGCCGGGCATCTTCATTGCGTATGTCCCAAAGCGCCTCAATCTTACGCACCTCAGTGAAGATGGTTCTGATTTGAGAACGGGTCAGACTATTTCTAACCAACGTATCTGCCGTTTGCATGGAAAATTCGACCATCTCTTTGCCGCTCGCGTCGGCGGTCATCACAGCATTGATATCGGTCATTCTTTTTTCTCCTTTCCTTGAAATGTTTTACGAGTCAATAATTGTGTCCAACGGGCAACCACGCCCCATTGGTTGATTTCTGAATAATCATTCGCCGCCAATTCTTCTCGAAGCTGGTCAACCTTAGTAGATAATTCTGGTGTGCGTACTTTCATACGCTCAGCCATCCGTTTTAACTGATAGGCGCCTTTCCACATCCAGGGACCCCACACTGGGCGGTTCTTCATGCGCCTGGCTTCATCCGCCTCGTCTGCTGCCAACTTGCGCAGAATTTGAATGATTGCTTGGGGTCCTTCCAAACTCTCTAAATCAATCTTCTTATGAGCAACCAGATGTAAAAGTCCGTCTCGTTTCTTTATCAAACCATCGAAAACCGTCCATGGCCAGGCTTGCCCAAGGAAACTGAAAGCATTTTTACCATCCAGATTCTTAGCCTGCTGCAGCGTATCATCAGCATCTTGGGCAGCTTGATAGATTGGATACTTGCCATGAATAAAAGCCAACCCACCGCTAACATGCAAGGTTGGGTGTTCACCGGTATAGGCATAAAAATCTCGCTGAATATCTTGCGCCAGGGCAGGCATAATATCCCAGGGGCCAATTAAGAAGAGATCGTCCCCCCCAGCATAAACCGCATAAATCAAGTCCGGATAATGCTCACAGAGTTTCTTGACCCAGCCCTCAAAATACATGGATACCTGAAAACTTAGGGTTGACAATCGAGCCAGGGTAGCAAGATTGTCAGCAGCTCCAGTTTCACCGAAACCGAGTGAAAAAATATCACCCAAATTGTCCACATCCATACGCAATACACCTAAACGCATGAAGCCTCCAACTGTTTTTT
>Ga0315295_10004012_pt1 | contig 12502 bp, 6 predicted proteins | sample YL17G14_0_MG_FD_204453 | JGI IMG/M metagenome (GOLD analysis project Ga0315295, IMG submission 204453) | Sediment microbial communities from Yellowstone Lake, YNP, Wyoming, USA - YL17G14_0 | ecosystem: Environmental > Aquatic > Freshwater > Lake > Sediment | place: USA: Wyoming | collected... | reverse complement strand
GAGTCTCCAGTCGGTGTACGTGATGGTCGGGGTCGGCCCGCCATCCGCGACAATCCCGTAATACCCTCCCTGCGCGTAATAGTGCCAACGTCCAGCGACAAGGGTCACCTTCCCCTTGGCACCCAGCGCATCGGAATCGCGGACCTCGTCGATGAGAACGCGGTAGGTCTTGTCATTCACCTTCTCGGCGATCTGGAAGGTCTCCCCCACCTTGTTCGAGCCCGCCCAGATGCCGCCCGCCTCGATCCCGAGGGGGCCCCAGGAGGTAGCGAGCTGAAGCGTCGCCTTGCGCGAGGGGGGCAGTGGTACCGCAACGGAGCTGGTCACGGAGGACTGCCCGGCGAATTCCTCCTGGAAGATAGCGGTCGCGCTGGTGGAGCCGATCTGCCGACGATACTTGACCATGACGGCGGGGTTGGCGCCCCACCATAGCTGCGGGCCGAACGCGACCTTCAGGCCGTTGAATCCCTTCTTCCCGCTGAGCTCCAGGCCAACAGGGGCCTCGGCGTTGTAGATGTCGATGTTCTCGCCGTAGTACGCGTCCCGGTACAGACCGAAGAGGTCCCCTTCGTATCCCCAGTGTGTGTGCCCGGTCCGATAGAAGCCATCGAGGAGGAACCACTCGTCGTCCCACCTGACGCTTGCCTGGTAGACCTTCACACGTTCGAGCCCCTGCAGGTCGAGGGACTGGCCGTCAACCTCGATTGTCCGGCGGCGGCCGCGGTTCTCGTAGTAGATCTCGTCGATCGGGTTCACCGGTACGTTACCTAGGACGTTCAGCGAAAGGTTGCCGGTGACCGCCCCGGTGGGACGCACCTGGAAGTCGGCATAGAACGACTGCATGTGATCGAATCCAAGAAAGGAGGGCAGACTCGACTTCGGATATTTGGAGGACGGCGTGCTGATTTGGGAGCCGCCGGTGCTGTACGTCTCGAACTCCATCCGCAGGGAGGTGAGCCGTACGCGCCCGAGCGACTCGGCGAGCATATCGGCCCGGTCGCCCCGGGCCTCGTGCATGGCCCAGGTCGGCTCGATTGCCGAAAAGTGGGCCCGGATAGCCGCGAGGTCTATATTGGCAGCGTAGGGATCGAGCCTGAAGGCGTCCCTCAGAGCATAGTAGGCCGCCCGCGGATAGAGTTCGTAGAGCCCGCGCCCGTCGGGGAGTCCCTTGGCGGTGATGCCCCACCACTCCTCGTTCATGTTGTTGCCGCCCTGCACAAAGTCTTCCATATAGCCGCCGTTGGGCCATGAAGCGTTGGTATCGTGGATGTCGAGGCGTGTCTCCTGACCGAACTTCCACCAGCCGTCGCTCCACTGGAACATGAAGCCGCCAAGTGCGTTGCCGACGCGCCCCTTGCCGCTCGACTGCTCGCAGATCTCTTCCCACTGTCCGAGGAGGTAGTGCGCCTGCGTCATCTGATCCTCGCGCATCTCTCTGGCGTTCCAGGCATCGGCTCCGAACTCGGTGAACATCACTGGTAACCCGAGCTTGTCGTGCACGACCTGGAAAAGATCGCGGGCCGAGATGCCGCGGTAGACGTTGGCCCCGAAGATGTCAAGCTCCTTGCATTCCTCCGCGATGATATCTATGTATTGAACGTCGCCGTTGGCCATCGCCACCAGTCGGTCCGGATCGCGCAGCTTGATCGCTTGTGTGATCTCTCCGAAGAGCGAATAAAGGTACTTGGCCCGGGCGGCGTCGCGCTCGCCCTTGGGCAGGGCCTCGATCTCGAAGGACGACCACGTGAGACCATAGTTGTTTTCGTTGCCGAGCAGCCACATCAGCACGCCGGGAACGCCACGGAACTCGTCCACGAGAGCCGTCACCTCGGCCGTAATCGCCTCGCGCATGCGCGGATTGGAGTAGTCTACCGACGGGTACCAGATGCCGTCGAGGGTGAACCCGTACCGCCCGCAGGGATGATTGATCATCGTGTAGATGCCGTAGCGCTCGTAGATGTACCTTACCCAGCGCGGCGGGATGCCGACAGAGACACGAATCGCATTCACCCCCATCGTCCTGAGGAGCGGCATCTCGTTCGCGAGCGCCGCCTCAATAAAATCGTCCGGCTGCGCCCAAATGTTGAACATGTAGTTCTGTCCGATGGGGATGTAGTCCCAGTTAATCCCGAAGATCATGAAATCCCGGCCGTTCACCTGGAGTCTCGACCCCGCAGCGTCAGAAATGACCCTTACAGTCGGCATCACCATGAGCGGGGCGTCGGTCTGCGAGAGGGCACCGGCCGGAATGAGAATCAGGCATGCGGCGGCTGCACAAAGCAGGCGGCATGCGCGACCATGGTTGATTCGACTAGGTCTCACGGAAATCTCCTTCGTTTGAAACTATCATGCGAGGTCGTCGACCGCGTTCGTAGTGACGACGTCATGATACCAGAACGAGCTGTCCCTTGCTATGCGGCGCTGCGTGGAGTAATCGACACGGTACAGGCCGAACCGTTTCGTGTACCCGTGCGCCCACTCGAAGTTGTCGATAAGCGACCAGACGAAATAGCCCCGCAGCGGCACACCGTCGGCGATGGCGCGGTGCGCCGCCGTCACGTGGGCCCGCAGGTAGTTGATACGCCGCCTGTCGTGGATGCGGCCGTCGGTCTGGGCATCATCGGGGAACGCCGCTCCGTTCTCGGTGATGTAGATGTTCTTCGGCCCGTACTCGCCATGTATCCGCAGGAGCAGCTCGTGGAGCCCCTTCGGATAGACTTCCCACCCCATGTCGGTCAGCTCCTCTTTCGGGACCATCGCGACCGGGACGGGCTCACCGTCGGCACCGGCCCTTATCACTACACGGCTGTAATAGTTGACCCCAAGGAAATCCAGCCGCGTCGAAATTGCATCGAGGTCTCCCTCCACCACTAACGGTAGATCACGTCCGTCGAGGTGACCCCGATGCATCCGGCCCTCGCCGACGTCCGCCGGGTAGCGCCCGCGGAACAGTGGGTCTAGGTACCAGCGGTTGAACAATCCATCGAATCTGCGCGCGGCCTCTCTATCGGCCTCATCAGTCCTCAGCGGCCAGACCGGTACGAGATTGAGGACAATACCGACCTCCGCGCCCGGCGCGTTCCGCCGTATCACCTCGGCCGCCAGTCCGTGCGACAGCAGGACATGGTGCGACACCCGGAGCGCTTCAGCGGGGTCGCGGTGGCCGGGAGCGTGCTCGCCCTCCTCGTGACCGAGGGTGGCGATGCACCACGGCTCGTTGTGTGTGATCCAGTTCTTAACCCGGTCGCCGAGCCTCCGAGTCACCGTCGCGGCATACTTGGCGAAAGCCTCAGCGGTCTCACGTGCGCCCCATCCCCCCCGATCCTGTAGTGCCTGGGGCAAATCCCAATGGTACAGGGTGGCAAAAGGCCGGATGCCGTTCTCGAGCAGGGCGTCAACGAGCGCGTCGTAGAAGTCGAGACCAGCCTCGTTGACTGGGCATGACCCGTCGGGCAAGATCCTCGGCCACGCTATGGAGAAACGGTATGCCCCAACGCCTAACCGCAGCATCAGATCTATGTCTTGGCGCCAGCGGTGGTAATGATCGCAGGCGATGCTGGCGTCAGAGCCGTCGGCGATCGTGCCGGGGGTGGCTGCGAAGCGGTCCCAGATAGACTCGCCACGGCCTCCTTCGTCAAAGGCTCCCTCTATCTGGTGGGCTGACGTCGCGACGCCCCACACGAATCCTTCTGGAAAACGGTAAACGGGCATGATCCGTCAGTGCTCCTGCCTGGGTTCGCCCGGATTGTATCTGTGGCAGCGTACCAGCCGACCATCGACAGCTCGCGGCGCGGGATTGCTCGAGCGACAAATCTCGAGCACTTCGGGGCAGCGCGGGGCAAATGGACACCCGCTCACCGCCTCGTCTTCCTGTCCCGGCGCTTCGGCGGTGGCTCCCGTCTCTTCGACCTTCCCGATATCCGCGATCGAAGCGAGTAGCGCACGCGTATATGGATGCATCGGCCGCTCCACCAGGGCGCCGCTCTTCCCGCTCTCCACTACTCGACCCTTGAACAGCACGAGGATGCGGTCGGTCAGATATCGTGCCGAGGCGAGATCGTGCGTGATGAGGAGGATCGCGAGTCTCTGGTCCCTTTTCAGCCCGGCGAGGAGGTTCAGTATGCCCATCCGGATGGAGACATCGAGCATGGATGTCGGTTCGTCAGCCACGAGCAGCTCCGGCTCGACGGCGAGGGCGCGGGCGATGGCCACGCGCTGCCGCTGCCCGCCGGAGAGTTCGTACGGATGAACGTCTATGAAATCTGCTGCTGGCTCGAGCCCGACCGTGCGCAGCAGCTCCATGGCACGTGCCCTGGCGGTGGACGCATCAGCCAGACGGTGGCGGATCAGTGGCCGGACGAGATGATGGGCGACGTCGTGCACGGGATTGAGGGAGCCGAAAGGGTCCTGAAAGATCATCTGGACGCGGCCGCGGTAGCTCAGAGAGGCCCTGCGAGGCTCGCGGGATAGCACGTTCTCGCCATCGAGGCGCAGTTCGCCACACTCGGGCTTCTCAAGCCGCATCAAGATACGGGCTACGGTGCTCTTCCCACTCCCAGACTCTCCCACCAGGGCAACTGCCTCACCCCGATCGATGCAGAACGACACGTCGTCCGCCGCCACGACCCGCCGGGGAGCCGCGAACATGCCCCTGGAAATGAAGGTCTTGCTAATCCCCACGACCTCGAAAAGGGGGGTGCCAGCGGATTCACCAGGGGCGTTCAACGGGTCTCCTGTCTGCAAAAGGAAAACGGCACGAGTTACCGGTAACTGCTCTTGAGTGCGTAAGGTGTCCAACAAGACGTAGTCTATCAAGATTATATCCGCGCTGTAGTACTCATGCCTATTGATTTTATGCCTGGAATGTGCTATTATACTGCAGCGTGGCGGTTCAGGTATATTCATCTGTACGCAGTCTCAGACCGGTACTACAAGGGTGGCGGCGACGCGGGGGTATTATGTCACGAGCGAGAGTATGTCTTACTATCTTCATATTCTTGATGCTCTTCGCATCGTATCCGAAGGAGTCGCCAGGGTACTGCATCCTCGCCAATCCCAGTTTTGAGCTGCCCGGCTCGGGCACCGTCTTTGGAGGGTGGAACCAGTTCGGAGTCGTCGGCTCCTCGGCTGAGGCGACGCACGGCGCTGTCGCAGCCGTGGTTTCGGGCCCGGACTGGGGCGGCTGGGACGTTTCGGGGTACTGGCAGGGCCTGGACTCGGCTCCAAGCGAGCGTTGGTCCGCGTCCGTAAACGCCTGGCATACCTCGACGAATCCCCTAACTGGCCAGTCGAAGGCGATTCTCAATATCGAATGGCGGAATGCCGCCGGCAACCTCATAAGCTACGAATCCCATACCGTGGCGGATGCATCGACCCCCCTCGGCCAGGTACAGTCCTTCTCCGTAGAAAGTGGGCCGGCTCCCGCGGGAACGGCGTCGGCGCGCTTGCTGCTGGGCGTTCTTCAGAGCCCGACCGATCCGTCTCCCGACCTGTATTACGATGAGGCGACCTTCTACAAGCTCGGACCTCCCACACACGACCAGATCCAGTGGAACGATTTTCCCGGCGAGAGGACGGTCTCCTTCAGCGGGAGGAGTTGGCGGGTGAAGGGACCAGGTTACTACGAACCCGGTCCGAGTCTCTTCAGTGACTCCGAGAGTTGCGTATGGGTCGATCCCGACAACCGTCTGCACCTGACGATCAAGAAGATCAGCGGATCGTGGTACAGCACGGAAGTTACCCTCGATGAGGCGCTGGGGTATGGCGATTACATCTTCACGACACTGGGCAGGCTGGACACCCTCCACGTCAACGTCGTTCTCGGCCTGTTTCTCTGGGAGTACGCGTCTTGTTACGATCCGGCCGGCGACTGGTGGAATCCGTACAACGAGATCGACGTGGAGTTCAGCCGCTGGGGCGATCCGGGAAAGGAGCCGGGTCAATTTGTCGTGCGGCCTTTCGACTACCCGGGAAACATCGAGCGGTTCGGCGCGACCTTTAGTAACGGCGAACTGACCAGCCACGCCTTCCGCTGGCTTCCCGACCGTGTCGAATTCAGGAGCTGGCGTGGAGGACCAAACGACGAATCGCCCGCGAACATGATCCACGAGTGGACGTACACCGGACCGCAACTGCCGAGGCCCGAGCAGCCGCGCGCGCACATAAATCTATGGCAGTACGGCGGGCCTCCAAACACCAACCAGGAGGTCATTATCGACGAGTTCACGTTCGTGTCCGACGACGTGGCCGTTGCGGAGCCGTCGCCCGTTTTGCAGAACGGTCTTTCGGTCGCCGTGCCGAACCCGTTCAATCCACAGACGACGATACGATATACCATGAAGAAAGGAGGTGCCGCAGAGATCATTGTGTTTGACGTCCTGGGGAGGCGCGTTCGCACTCTTGTGAGCGGATTCGTCCCGCCGGGAAGCCACGAGGTCGCCTGGAACGGTCGGGATGATTCGGGGAGGCCGGTCGCGTCCGGCGTGTACCTGTATCTTCTCCGTACAGGCGGTTTCGCGGAAACCAAGAAGATGGTGCTGCTGAAGTGATATAGCAGGGGCGCCAGCACCGGAGCAGCCGGGGGTCAGCCGATTCTGTCGCGCGGCTCCGGAGTCTTTAGACCGAAAGGAAGCACAGAAAATGCTGAAGAGTCATCGTATGCTGAGCATCGCGATTGTCGCCCTGTCCATCATAGGAATGACAGGGGCGGCATCGGCCGCCGGGAACGTACTCGCGAACCCGGGCTTCGAAAGCGGCTTGAGCGGCTGGGGCGTGTTCGGAAACGTGTACGCAGAATCGAGCAACCCGCCGCAGTTCGTTCCGTACGAGGGTAGCAAACTTGTTTCCATGTTCGGCAACTGGTGGGGCGTGTTTAATGTGTCCGGGATATTCCAGGAATTCCCGACCGCGCCGGGCGCTGAATGGACGATGTCGTGCAAGACCCGTCACTGGAGCGGAGATCCCATGACCGCAGACGGCGTTGACGACAACTGGGTCGTCCAGAAGATCGCGTGGTTCGATGCCGGCGGCACCGAGATCGGCGGGGTCGAATCGACCGTTCTCAACGGCACCTTTGCGACCGACACATGGTTCGACAACGCCTCGATCGTGGGCACCGCGCCAGCTGGAACGGCAAAGCTCCAGGCATTGATACTCTACCTCCAGCCCCTGTGGGATGGTGGAGCTGCTCACATCGACAACGTGGATCTCCACCAGGTCGGAGGGCCGGTGGCCACCGAGGAATCGTCCTGGGGAGCGATCAAGGCCCTATTCAGTAGGTAGTGCCTGAACGAAGACGAGCATGCAACCAGCGGGGAATCTGTCCAGGGCGAACGGATCGCCCCGGACGATTTCCCCTGGCAGGCGGAGGATGAAAGCGTGACGCAACGAGTCATCCTGGCCCGGCCGCTCGTCGCCAAAGGAGGTCGAGGATGAGAGGTTTACGCTCGAGATTACTGATTGCGGCGGTGCTGCTGGCCGTTTCAGCCGTCGGCTCGCGCTCGTTCGCGCAGACTAACATGCTGGTCAACCCCGGTTTCGAGGACAACGGCGGCTCGTACAACGGCTGGTTCACCTTCGGGAGCGGCGTGCAGCTCTCGCTGCCGGGCGGCGACAACATCATTCGCACGGGCAGCGCCGCCTCGAAGATCTACGGTGAGTTCACCAACTGTACCAGTTTCCACGTCGTCGGCTATGGCCAGGCCTTCACGCCGGTCGTCGGCAAGGTCTACGAGTTGGGCGGATATTCCTTCGTGTCGAGCGCTGACACTATACCCGGCACCAACACGTGCCAGTACAATCGCCTGATCGCCAAGATCGTCTTCTTCAACGCCACCAGCGGCGGCAGCGAGATCTCCTCGAACGAGGTAGTCATCGGCGACTGGGACACCCCTCGGGACCAGTGGCTCGAGTTCTCGGTATCGGCGCTCGCTCCTCCCGGCGCTCTCCGGGTCGAGGCCCTGTTCCTCTACTTGCAGCCGGCATGCGACCCCGGCGCGGTGTTCGTCGACGATACCTGGTTCTATGAGTCAACGCCCGCGTCTTATACCAACGTCCTGAACAACCCGAGCTTCGATACGAACCTGAACGGATGGAACAGGTTTGGGAATGTCTACTATGATGGGCGAGTGTTCTCGAGGCGGACGCCCACTGGCAGCGCCAAGCTGTACTCGACGTTCGTTGGCGGCTCCGATTCGGGGATGTACCAGACCTTCAGCGCCCCCCCTGGTTCAATCTGGAAGATGGGCGCCTGGTCGCTGACGACCTGCGTGGAGAGCCCCATCTATGGGTCGAACGACAACTTCGTTGTCGCGAAGATTGTGTTCCTCGACACTGGGGTCGGGGAGATCGGCTCGAGCGAAGCGGTGATATGCGACAACTCGGCGCCGCTGGGCACATGGACGTATCATGAGCTGACCGGGGACGCCCCCGCAGAAATGGATAGTGTGCGCGCCTATATCCTGTTCATCTCGCCGACGCTGCAGGGCGGGGCTGTCTGGGTGGACGACATTTCACTCGCGCAGACCGGGACGACCGGTGTCGGGACGACGCCGCCGGTAGGCGGCTTCACGCTGCACCAGAACGTCCCTAATCCGTTCAACCCGACGACCCGGATCGACTTCGATCTTGCTAAGGAAGGCGCCTTGGATCTCAGCGTCTACGACGTCACGGGCAGTCTCGTGGCGACGCTTTTCCAGGGTCGTCTCGAAGCGGGTCCGCACAACGTGACGTGGAATGGGATGACGGCGGAGGGAACCAAAGCTGCTTCCGGCATCTATGTTTGTGTGCTCGCGAGTGAGACAGGGCAGACGTCCCGTCTCATGGTGCTTCTGAGATAGCTTGCGTCAGCAGTCCTCTAACTGCCTGGGCCGGGTCCGACACGGGGCGGACCCGGCCTTTCCGTCATAGAAGGAGAAGTTCGGGCACGCCGACACTGATACGGGATATGCGGCCGAGCCTGCCGAAGAGCGCCCGGCTGCTCCCCTCATCCAGCGTGTGGCCCCGAAGCGTGGAGAATGAACCGTTGCTTTCGGTGACGCGGATCCACGCCTCGCCGCCGGTCAGCTCGTAGATGACGGGAACCTGGCAGAAGCTGAACGCCAGCCCCCCCGCGGGCACATCGATCGACCGGGGCTGACCGTCGAGATCGTAGAACCGGTACGTGCCGCCGTCCCTCAGAAACTCATCTCGCCCCAGGAGCACAGGCCGGAAGCTCACGACACCGTCTTCCACCGCCACCCCCAGCTCGCCGAACCGCGTGAGGATCTCCTCCTTGACCTGACCGGTCATGCCGGGCTGCTGCGCCCCTCCGTGCGGCGGAGTGTGCGAGTACGGATCCGTCGGAAAGGCGCCATACTCGGCCGGTGTCTTCTCGAACCCGAAACCGGAGCGGACGCGGTAGTAGAATCCGGCCAGGGCCTCCACGAGACGCGCCGGCTCCCCTTCCCGGGCCGCCCGAAGGGCGATCTCCTGCACCGCGAGCAGGAGCTTGGCAACCATGTGCCAGTAGATGCACCCCAACCCTTCGTATCCATACATCCTGCCCGAGCGGCCGGTGAACGACCGGTGATCGAATACCTGCTCGAATAGATCGAGAACGGCAGATCTGTCGCTTGCCACCTGCACCGCCCACTGCTCGCGGCGCGCGAGGCGGTCGAGGGCCGACGCGAGGTCGAGCGCATTCCTGAAATCTCCGTGGAAACGGTATGCGCCGAGGGCGTCCCGCTCGAGGATGGACCTGTCCCCCGCCTCGAGGAGCGCGCGCAAGAGCGGTACGGAGAGGACTCTCTCTTCCGGAACGACGTTTCTCTCAAGAAATCCCGGCAGCGCCCGTTCGGGATAGAGCAAAAAACTGCGCTGGCTGTCCCGGTACATGCTGCTGCCGAAAAGGGCGGATAGAAGCCCGACGGCCTCTTCGGCGTCCACCGCGCCCGAACTCAGCGCCGCCACCTGGCCTTCGAGCATTTCGCAGAGAGGCCGAATCGCTATGCTCTGCCCCTCCCTGTCGATCTCGAGAAGGTTGTAGGAGTGATAGAGTCCGTCCCCGCGGCGGCTGGCGCGAATCGCATGGTCGAGGTACTCGAGGGCGGTCCGGCAGAATACCGCCGCCGTCCTCACGGGGAACATTCGTTTCCCGGAGAACCCGCGGGTGTAAACCTCGCCGCGATACTCAGAGAACGCACCACCCAAGGCGTCCATCAGACGCTTCCGGTCGACGTCGTCGATTGCATCAGACCCGAGGAGTGCGCGATGCCCATCCAAGATCGAACACAGCCGCCTGAGCCATCCGGCCACCTCGATCGAGACGGGGATCGTCATGTCCCCCGCCCTTCCGAAGAGCTCCCCGAGAAACCGGAGGTGCCTGCGGAGGTGGCACAGCGTGACCATCGAAACGCCTCTGCCGACGAGCGCGTTGTTCGCATCGTTCCACTCGGGCCGCTGGGTGTTCATCCAGATGCCGCCGTCGGGCACGAGGTTCGACACCTTCGAGAGGACCGGCACCAGAAGCTTCTCGAACAGGCTGACATGACAGACCGCTCCATCAGGATCGAGAACGAGCCTGCCGTCGCCTCCAATCTCCCTCACCCGTTCCTCGATCCTCGATGCAAGATCCGTGTCGTAAACGATGGTCGAATGCGGATCATCGAGGAGCTTCTTATATGGCTTGATCCGGTAGGGAACGTCGGCGTAGCAGAAGATCTCCATCCCGAGCATGTCCTCAAGCGCACCCGGCGAGAACCGCTGCAGCGCCTCGAGGAACTTCAGGAGATAGATGATCTGGTGGTCCCCCCAGTATCCGATATAGCTCCATGCGTTGCCCGGATCGGCGACCTCCCAGTCGATGCCATCACGCGTGATCCGGTACGGATTGAACCCGTCCACCGTCGAGGCATTGACGAACTTGGCGATGATCGACGGCAGGAATCCGGGGAAACTCACGCTCAGCGCTTCCCAGTTCTGGAAGATATCGCGCCAGTTGCCCTCGTACCGGAGCGCCCTGGTGCCATCCTTGTTCCTGACGCGGATGGAAAACCGATTCCAGGGACGGCTCGGGTCCCCATGCCGGCGCCCGAAGTAAATCGGCAAGTATTCGTGGCACAACCGCTGCAGGTCCGCATCCTCCGTGCTTCGCGCCCGGGAAAGCAGGTCCGCTGCAGTTACCTCGTCGGTCAGAGAGGCGAGAAACCCTTTATGCCGTGCCGCCACGGGGCGGTTTCTCGTCCGGATGAAATCGTCCAGATCAACGCTAGGGATGTCATAGTTATCCGAAAAGACGCCTCCACGCATATTGTTGAACAGCACGTTGGCGAAGTGATGCGCCGCCGCTTCGGCGTGGCCGGTGAGCTCCAGGCCGTCGGCGCTCCCCACGTTCCGGCGCAGGTCATCGCCGGCCTCGCGCAGGCTGTCCTCGATCTCCCCGTCGACGTCCCCTCCCCGGAGAAGACGGCCGCGGAGCGCTGCCAGCTGCACGTGGCTCAGCCCCGCGTTGGCGGCGAAGTGCCATTTCACCCGCGCGCCCGGCTCCAACCCCAGCGAGGCAACGGCGAGGTAGTTGCCTCTGCGCCCGGTTAGGACGGTTTCTCCGACTGTCGGCTCGCCTCGCCGAAACGCCGAGACGGCGTCGAGCGAGAGGCAAACGTCGAATTCTCCGAGGCCTCGGCACCAGACCACATTCGCCCGAAGCTCCTCGGACGCTTCCGCCCGATCGATGATCCTCGAGGTGAGCGAGAAGACACCAAGCCGCGTCTCCGGGTCGAGATCGGTCCTCTTGTAGGCATCGACGAGACTACTCGATTGTTGAGAGAGGGCGAGTGGAACGCCGTAAGGAAGAACGTTCCTTAGACCGTCCAGGATCGATACGGCGATCCTCTCCCCGCCGAGGTTCGAGAGGGTCGCCGTGCGCACCAGTCCGAGGTCGACGCTTCCCGACCACCGGTACCGGAACGACAGTCCCAGGTCGTGGCGGATCTCCTCGAAGACTAGCCGGTTACCCGTGACGTTCTTGTACAGGTTCCGCTCGATCCGAGACTCGTCGGGGGGCTCTTCCAGGAACGGATGCCACAGCACGTCCTTCCCCGTATCGCCGGGCACACGGATCAGCGTGATCGGGCCTGTGTGGTGATGCGCGTCATGCAACCTGTCGACCGTTTCGTACGGGAACAAACTGCCGTCTGCATCCACCCTTCCCGCCGTCAGGCCCCCCGCCGAACTGACGAACAGCCAGAGGTCGGTATGACTCGGGATATTCATCAGGAAGGGCGGCATCAGATGATATCCTGATATCCGGTAGTGCTGCTCCCCGTCGATCGTCGTAAATCCGCCGGTGGGTCTTTGCGTCGGTCTTGCGCCGCGGTGCTTCATGACAGCTGTTATAGCTCTTTTTCAGCCACCAGCGCAATAACGAATGGTACACTCTCGCGGGTCGGCATCGGGAAATTCGGATGCCTCAGGGTCATGGACGAAATCCGCAGGCAGTGGGGAATATACTTCTCGTGGGAATGAT
>Ga0315295_10004011_pt1 | contig 12502 bp, 7 predicted proteins | sample YL17G14_0_MG_FD_204453 | JGI IMG/M metagenome (GOLD analysis project Ga0315295, IMG submission 204453) | Sediment microbial communities from Yellowstone Lake, YNP, Wyoming, USA - YL17G14_0 | ecosystem: Environmental > Aquatic > Freshwater > Lake > Sediment | place: USA: Wyoming | collected... | reverse complement strand
GTAGCAGAGCATTTTCCCAAATCCCCTTTTAAATACTCAACAAAAGGATGATTTGTCAAGGGAAGAAAGGGGCTTGCCAACCTCTGATTCCGAGGGAATGGCCCTTCAGCCCGGGCTGGGAAGCTCCTACATAAAAAACTGGGGGTGGACCAGAAGAAAGGGGGGGAATCTTTACGCCAAAGGCGGAGATTACGGGCTAAGGGATTTGCTTACCCTCTTTTTAAAATCCGGCGCAAGATCTTCCCTGAAGGATTTTTGGGGACTTCGGCGATAAGGGCCACTTCGCGGATTTGCTTGTAGGAAGGGACCCGGTCGGCTACGAATTCCATAAGTTCTTCAGGATCAACAGTCCATCCTTCCCGCAAAACAATGAAGGCCTTGGGGATCTCCCCTGATTGGTCATCGGGGATGCCTACGACCGCGCAATCTTGCACGGCCGGATGTTCCATCAGGATGGCTTCCAACTCCGCCGGGGCAACCTGGGTATCATGAAATTTAATCATCTCTTTCTTCCGGTCCAGGATGTAGACATATCCTTCCTCGTCCATTTTAGCGATATCTCCAGTGTAAAGCCAGCCCTCGCGGAGGGCTAATTGGGTGTCCTCGGGGTGCTTCCAGTATCCTTGGAAGACGTTGGGGCCCCGGACCGCTAACTCTCCAGGTTCACCCACTGGCATTTCCTGCTTCCCCGTTTGCCAATCCATAATCCGATCTTGGCAATCGCTGACGGCAATGCCCACGGAGCTCTCTTTGATCCGCCCGGGCAGGTTGGCATGAGTGGTAGGGGAAGCCTCGCTAAGTCCGTAATGTCGGCCCACAGGCACCCCGAATTTCTCCTGGATTGCCCGGGAAACGACTGGAGGGAGAGGAGCAGCGCCCACCCAAATAAACCGTAAAGAAGAGACATCATAGTTGGCTGCATTGGGAAGGTTGAGAAAAGCCAGGAGCGCTGGTGGGACACTGAAAAGCACGGAGGCGCGGTATTTCTCGATAAGGCGCAGACATTCCTCCGCCTCAAACCGGGCCATGATCACCTGGGTTACCCCTAAATAGATGGCGCCACAGAGAAAGTAGGTCAGGCCATAAATATGATTGAAAGGGAGGAAGCTGATGAAAATATCCTCCTCACGTGCTTCCACTGCATGCATGGACTGGAGGGCGTTGGCCACAAGGTTGAAGTGGGTAATCATCACCCCTTTGTTCAAGCCGGCCGTACCTGAAGAATAAGGAAGGGCGGCCAGATCTTCTTGAGGATGAATTCGCAAGGAGGGGAGAGCAAGAAAGGTAGAAGATTCTTTTAAAAGGTCCGCAAGAGCGAAGACCTTTTCTTTCTTGGGCTTCGGCCCTCGGATGACAATGATTTTCTCCAGGGTGGGAAGTTCGGGAAGAATCCTTTCAATAATGGGGAAAAGGGTATGCTGGACCATCAGAATTTTGCTCTCGGCGTCGTTGATCTGATGCTTGACTTTCCGCTCGCGAAAAGTAGGGTTCATGGGGGAGACGACTGCACCCACTTTCATGGTGGCGTAGAACCCCACGAGATATTCCCACCCATTTTCCATAAAAATAGAGATCCGGTCACCCTTTTCTACCCCCCAGGAAAAGAAGGCGCCGGCAAGCGTATCGCTCTCTTTGTCGAGATCGGCAAAGGTAAGCTCTCGGCCTCCCCGGGGGTCGATGGCCGCCAGTTTCTCCGGCAGGCGCTGGGCGGTCTTCTTTAAAATTTCATAGACCGGGATAATAGGATAGCGGAGCGGAGGGCGTTTTAGTTTATGAGTTGCCATTATTTCTGCAAGTAGGATTAAGAATTTAGGCCCAAACCTTTTAGTTGAGTCATGGCTGAAACGAGTCTGGCCCGAAAGCTTTGAGGTCCCCGAGGATAGCAAAGGGATAATCGGAGATGAACTTGCTTGCCCCACACCAAATGGGCCATAACGCCCGATGGTCAGTTGGGCGAATAGCCAATGGCCCTATGGGAGTGCGGAAACTCAATCCGGGCAAGATTCTTAATACTCTTTCCGGGTTCAAAGATCCTCCCTTTTTCATCGCTTCCACAAGGGCGTAAATGCTTACATACCCGCTTAAAGCTTCCAGACCCGGATAAGAATGATTTTTTTCTCTGTAGTGGGACACAAATTCTTTGGTTTCTTGCCAACCCAAAGCCCAGAAAGGAAAGGCACTTATCCCCCAAATTCCTTCCAGAGCATTTTTCTGCACGGCAACCAGAGATTCGAGGGTTCCACTTTCCAGTTCGAAGTGGGTTATTTTTTTAAAATAGTCCTGTTTCTGGGCCATTTTAACAAAGCGGGGCCATTCCTTGGCGCCGAGATGACTTACGCAAACCTCTGTCTTGGCCGCAAGGACGGATCGTAAATAGGGGCCGTAATCGCCCATTTTTTTCGCCAGAAAAATCTCTCCCGCGGGCTCAGCGTCCGGTTTTAACCTCCGCAACTCTTCCCAAAAATATTTCACCCAATTCCGCCCAATTTTAGATTCCTGAGCCAGGAGAAAGAATTTTTTTTGAGGGAATTGGGCGGCCGTTCGAACAGCGGCTCTCTGAAAGGCTTCCGGGGCAGGGCTGATCCAAAACAGGCTAGCCGGTTCTGCTCCGGTCGAGATCGTTTCCATAAAATCAATAGGGAAAACCAAAAAGGGAAGTCTTTCCTCCTGAGCCAACTTCGCCACCGGAAGAATAGCCTCTTTGGCCATGGCCCCTAAAAGAAAATGCAGTTGCTCTTCTAAAATAATCTTGTGTAACTCCTTGAGTTCCTTCTCCCCGGTGTGCAGGCCTTGCCTCAGGACAAGTAAGAATTGAATCCCCTGTTTTCCTTCCCGGGCATTCAACTCAGCCACGGCCATCTCTGCTCCCCGGAGGTAAGGCTGACTTGCGCTCGTGTTGAATTCTTGAGGGGGCATCAAGAGACCGATTTTAACCGGTTCTACCCCCCAGGCCTTCGCAGCAAGAGAAAAAAGGAGGAAAAAACAAAAAGGGATAACGCCGTATCGAATTTTTACTCTCCGTCCGGGCCAGGGTAAAGCTTCCATATTCGCTCCTAAAAAATAAATTTAATAGGACGCAGATTTACGCAGATAACCGCAGAAACAAAAAAGACGCTATGCGCATAGCGCTAAGCGACTTTCTGTGTACATCCGTGTCCAAAAAGGAATTTCCTATACAATCAAGTTCGTTGGCAATCCGCGCCAGAAAGCTTAATGGAATGGAAAATCCTCCCTCGGAAGTTAATAAGGTATGTAATTTGCGGGAAAGAAAGTTTGGATTCTTTTGATCGCTATTTGGTAAAAAATTCCTGGGAATGCTCCGCTTCTTCAATGCTTTGGTAGCACCTTATCTTAGGGGAGGCAGGAATGTCAAGTAAATTCACCTTTTTTGATTCATTCGTAACGCAGGGCTTCGATCGGGTCTAATTGGGCCGCCTTCCGCGCCGGGTAGAAGCCGAAGAAAATACCCACCCCACCGGCAAAGGAGAAGGAAAGAACCAAGGATTGGGGGGAGATGAGAGTGGGCCATTTGAAGGAATAGGATATGAGCTGGGAAGCGCCCACCCCAAGGACAATTCCAATGATCCCACCGATCAGGCTTAAAACCAGGGCTTCGATGAGAAACTGATAGAGGATGTCCCGGCCACGAGCGCCTACAGCCATGCGGATGCCGATTTCCCGGGTGCGCTCGGTCACAGAGACCAGCATGATATTCATAATCCCGATGCCGCCCACCAGCAGAGAAATGGAAGCAATGGCCCCCAGGAGAATGGACATGACCCTGGCGGATTCCTCGGCCGCAGAAAAGGCCTCGGTCAGGTTCCGCACCATGAAATCATTGTCTTGGTTGGCCCGTATACGGTGACGCTGCCGGAGAAGCTGAGTGATCTGTTCTTCCGCCATTTTCATCGTATCCGCCCCTGAAGCCTGAACGCTAATCGAGCGCACCATCCCTGGAAATCGAGATCCGGAAAGGATTCTCTGAGCCGTGGTAAGGGGCACGTAGACCACATCATCCTGGTCTTGACCCCAAGTGGTCTGGCCTTTCCGCGTGAGAAGGCCTACGATCGTAAAGGGAAATTGTTTAATCCGCACCACTTGGCCCACAGGGTCCATCTCTCCGAAGAGATTGTCCGCCACTGTTTGGCCTAATAGACAAACTTTAGCTGCTCCGTCTACATCCGTCTGGATTAAGGATCTTCCACTGATGACCGGCCAATCCCGAATCAGAAGAGCCTCGGGCGTAGTGCCATAGGTGACGGTGGACCAATTCTGGTTTCCGAAAACCACCTGGGCAACTCCCGTTAGTACAGGAGCGGCATATTTTACGGCTGGTAACTCGGAGGCGATGGCTTTGGCATCCTCTACCGTGAGAGTCGGAACGGATCCATGTCCATAACGGACCCCGCCGCTGGTGGCGCTTCCGGAAAGGACAATGATCAAATTGGAACCCATGGAGGCAATCTGCTCCTGAATGCGCGCTTTGGCCCCGGAACCAATGGCAATCATGGCAATGACCGCGCCTACTCCAATAATGATTCCCAGCATGGTCAGGCCGGAGCGCATTTTATTACGCCCTAAGGCTTTGAAGGCGATACGTAAAGTCATGGGCAAATTCATGGGGCCGCCTCTTCTACGAGTGAAGGAAACTGACTCAGGTCTTCCGCAGCCTTCCGGGGCTGATAAGACTCGTCTTTGATGATTTTCCCATCCCGGAAGACAACCTGACGGCTGGCGTAAGTGGCGATGTCCGGCTCATGCGTCACCAGAATAATGGTGATCCGGGACTCTTGATTGAGCTTCTGAAAGATGTCCATAATCTCCAGGCTGGTTCGACTGTCCAGGTTCCCCGTGGGCTCATCAGCCAGGATCAACGAAGGCCGGTTTACTAAGGCTCGGGCGATGGCGACCCTTTGCTGCTGACCCCCGGAGAGTTGATTGGGGACATGATGTTCCCGACCCTGTAAGCCTACGTTGATCAAGGCTTCCATGGCTTTCTGCCGCCTCTCCCGGGAGGTGGTATCATTGTAAAAGAGAGGAAGCTCCACGTTTTCCAGGGCTGAAGTCCGGTTGAGGAGATTGAAAGTCTGGAAGACAAATCCAATCTTTTTGTTGCGAATCCGGGCCAACTCGTCTCGGCTCAGGCTGGAGGCGTCCGTGCCTTGAAAATAATACTTGCCCTTCGTGGGACGGTCTAAACAGCCAAGGATATTCATAAAAGTGGACTTTCCTGATCCGGAAGCTCCCTTGATGGCTATAAATTCGCCGGACTGGATGGTCAGATCCACCCCCTTCAGGGCAGGAACCTGCACTTCCCCCAGATAGTAAGTTTTCACCAGATGTTCGACGCGAATCAGTTCACTCATAAAATTCTTTTCGCCACAGAGAGCACAGAGATCACCGAGATAAATTAAGATAAGAAACAATAACCCTCTCCCGTCAAGGGAGAGGGAGTATTTTTGATTTTTTACGACTTCATCATTTTTGAATTCATTTTTTTCTCTGTGTTCTCTGTGACCTCTGTGGCTAAGATTTTAACGGAATCCTCTCATGGTGGGTTGGGTCTGCGAAGTGGCAGCCTTGCTATTTCCTCCCTGAGCATCCGTAATCACTTCCTGCCCTTCTTTCAGACCTCCTGAAACAACCTCGGTGGAAGATCCATCTGAAATCCCCGTGGTGATCTCCACCGCTACGGGCTTTTCTCCGGGCACCGGCGTCCATACCTTATAAACCGGGGCCTGGCCCTCGCCCGCTTCCGGGCGTTGGCCCATTTGATCGTACTTATTTTTCTGCTCCTCGGTAAGCAAAGAGCGGATCTTGGTCCGGTTACCAGTCCTAAGTTCTTTGTACTTGGTCTTTGCTTCTTCCGCTCCCCCCGCCCTGTAGGCTGCCCGAATTTCGGCTTGGGCATCTTTGAAGATGCGGGAGATGCCGGCTTGTTGCTCGGGGGTGAGTTTCAGCTCCGTTATCAGTCTTTCCAGGATCTGATCTATACCCGGGACGGCAGGGGATGAAGCCGGCTCTGATACCGGCTTTTGGGGAGGGGCCGTAGATTCTTTTTTGGCAAAGGCCGGGCGGAAACGAAGAGCAGAATTGGGGATCTTGAGCACATGTTCCTTGTGGGCCACAAGGATGGAGGCATTGGCCGTCATCCCTGGTTTCAGCTTGAGTTCCGGGTTTTTGACTTTGATGACCACATTGTAGGTTACCACGTTTTGAACGGTCATCGGGGCGTTGCGGATTTCGCTAACTTTTCCTTTAAAAGCGGTTTGAGGATAGGCATCCACCGTGAAACTGGTTTCTTGCCCCACGGCCACCCTGCCGATATCCGCTTCGCTAACGTTCGTTTCCACCTGCATCTCGGTCAGGTCCTGAGCGATGGTAAAAAGCGTGGGGGCCTGTAAGCTGGCAGCCACGGTCTGACCCACGTCAACGTTGCGGGAAATGACAATCCCGTTAACCGGTGCCGTAATTTTCGTGTGGTCTAAGTTTACCTGCGCCAGCTCCAATTCGGCTTCCGCCTGCTTGATTCCGGCGCGGGCCGATTCTAATCGAGCTTTGGCCGACTCCAGCTGGGCCTCGCTGGCGTTCTGCTGCGCCTGAGCTGCTTCGAGCAATGCCGAAGCCAAGTCATAGGCTGTTTGGGCCGCGTCGCGGTCGCTGGCGGCAATTAAATTGCGGGAGAAAAGCTCCAGCGAGCGATTCAAATTTCTACGGGCATCCTCCAGGGCCACTCGGGCCTTGAGGACATTGGCCTTGCTCGCTTCCACATTGGAACGGGCGGTGACGATGTCCGCCTGCGCGTTCAGGAATGCGGCCTTAGCGTTTTCCACCTTGGCTTTAGCCTGGGATACCTGGGCCTGGAATATGGCCGGGTCAATTTGGGCAATGAGCTGGCCCATTTTTACGATGGAATTGAAATCCGCGTACAGCTTCAGAATGGTGCCGGAAACCTGGGAACCCACTAAAACAGTGATTACCGGGTTCAACGTGCCGTTGGCATTGACGTAAGTGAACAAACTACCCCGTTCCACCTTGGCCGTACGATATTGCACCGCCGGTTCTTTCCCCCAGAAAAAATAAGCGTAGCTGAAAGCGGCCGCGGCAAGCAAGAGGATCAAAATAAGCCAGAAAAGTTTTTTCTTCATGTAGGACCATTCCCTTCCAGGACGATTTTCCTCTTGAAGCGCTTCTCAAAGATGGCGTACAGGGTGGGTATGAATATTAAGGTTAAGCAGGTGGATACTGAGAGCCCGCCGATGACGGCGATGGCCATGGGGGTGTTCGATTCCGAGCCCTCGCCCAGCCCGATGGCCATGGGAATGAGGGCCAGGATGGTGCAGAGAGTGGTCATGAGAATGGGGCGCAGCCGGGTCCGTCCGCCCAGAATGACGGCTTCCTCGAGACCCATCCCCCGCCCCCGCAGCCGGTTGGTGTAATCGACCAGAAGGATACCGTTGCTGACCACAATCCCGGCCATCATGATGATCCCCATGAAGGAGGTTACCGAGAGGTTGGTTTCCGTAAGGAAGAGCGCCCAGAGTACCCCAATCATCCCCAGGGGCACCGAGAACATGATGATAAAGGGATCGATTAAAGACTTGAACTGCGAGGCAAGGACCATGTAAACCAGAACTACCGCCAGGATCAGGGCCCCGAGGAGGGCGATAAAAGATTCCTGCTGGCTTTCTACAGCACCGGTCACGTTGATTTTAAAGTTTGGCGGGAGCTGGAGCTGGTCCAGCTTAGACTGGATCTCAGCGGCCACGCTCCCCAGGTCCCGTCCGAAGGTATTGGCGGTAACGTGGATGATCCGCTGCTGGTACTTCCGTTCGATCTGGATCGGTCCGGATCCCCTCGAAATGGTGGCGATGTTATCCAGCGGGATGGGCTGGCCCTGGGTGTTAAAGGCGAAGATCTGGCTAAGATCGCTCAAGGAGGCCCGATCACTCTCCTGGGCCTGCACCGTGATATCATACTGGTTCCCGGTATAAGGATCGGAGAAGATGGAGGCATCGTAGCCGTTGATGAAGGTCTGAACGGCCCGGGCCACCTGGGCCACACTCAGCCCGAGCAAAGCCGCTCGTTCCCGGTCGATGACGATATTTTGCTGAGGATAATCCTGCTCACGGCTGACCCGGACATCCTTGGCCCCGGGGGTGGAACGGATGATGTCCGCCACTTCTTCGGCCAGCTTCACAGCGATTTTAAAATCGTAACCCAGAATTTCCACGTCGATCGGGTTTTCATACCCGAAGGAGATGAGCATGCGAACGATGCCCCCGGAAGTGAAGAAAATCCTCACCCCCGGGAATTCCTGCAGAAGCTTCGGGCGCAACTTCTCCATCAGAGCATCGGAGGATAATTTCCGCTCTCCCGGGTCAACAAGCCGGCACCGGATCCAGCCCATGTGGGGACCGGTATTCTGAGACCAGATGGCCGAGACCGTACCTGAGGGGATGCCGAAGTTCACCTGGATCGCCTTGGTCTCCGGGCCGATGGTCTGCCGAATGATCTCTTCCATCCGGGCAGCCGCGCGGGCCGATTCCTCCAGGCGAGTGCCCACGGGCATTTGCACGAAGAAGCGGAACTGGCTTTCATCCATGGAAGGAAAAAACTCGGTCCCGATGAAGAAGGAAAGGGGAAGGCTGCCCAGCAGTACCCCCACCACCCCCACCACCACAATTTTCTTATGCCCGAGGGCCCATCCGAGGAGTGACTGGTAGCCGGAGTCAATCCTGTCAAATATCATCTTCAACCGCCACTTCAGGCGTTGCGGGGTTGTGGGAGAGGGCGGCAGGACCTCGTCGACTTCCGGATGGAGATACTTGCGGGAGAGGACCGGAATCACGGTCAGGGAGACAAAATAGGAGGCGACCAGGGAAAAAGCCACGGTGAGGGCCAGGGGCGTGAAGAGGAGCTTGGCGATACCGGTGATAAAGGCTACGGGGAGGAAAACCACGATGGTCGTGACCGTGGAAGCCAGAACGGCCAACCCTACCTCGCCCGAACCCTGAATTGCCGCCTCGGAGGGAGATTTCCCGGCGCTCCGGTGGCGGTAGATGTTTTCCAGGACCACGATGGCATCGTCCACCAGGCGGCCCACGCCCAGAGCCAGACCGCCCAGGGTAAAGACGTTCAAGCTGAGATTGTTAAAATAGAGAAGGATAAAGGCGCACACAATGGAGATGGGAATGGCTAAGGAGACAATCATCGTGCTGCGTAGGTTGCGCAGGAAGATCAGGATGACCAACACGGCCAGCCCCGCCCCGATTAAGGCCTCGTGCTGGAGGTTTTTGATGGAGTTGCGGATATAGAGGGATTGGTCAAAGAGTTCCAGCATTTCCACCCCGGGGGGGAGCAATTTCTTGATTTTAGGCAGGGCCTTGCGGACATCATCGACCACCTGGATCGTGTTGGTCCCCGAGGTTTTCTGTACCGATAAGGATACGGCCGGCTGCCCGTTCACTCGGATCAGGTTGGTCTGTTCCTCGAAGTTATCCCTTACCTTGGCCACGTCCCGGATGTAAACGGGTTGTTTCTTGATGTTGGATACAATGATATTTTCGATCGGCTTCACTACGCTGAATTGCGTCTCCGTAAAGAGCCGATAATCATACGGTCCCGCTTTAATATCGCCCGAAGGAAGAATCAGGTTAGCCTGCTGTACCGCCTGGATGAGGGACTCAGGCGAGAGGTTGAAAGCCTGCAAGCGCTGCCGGTCAAAGTGGATTTGGATCTGGCGGACCTTCCCTCCCCCCACCCGCGCGGAAGCCACGTTGGTCACGTGCTCGATCTCCGGTTCGACGACGTTGTAGGCCAGGTCATAAAGCTGCCCTTCACTGAGTCCTCCCCCGGTCAGGGCGATAAAAATAACTGAAATCTGGGAGACATCAAATTTGCGGATGATGGGGTATTGGACATCTTTGGGCAGGTCCCCGTGGATTAAGTTGACTACCTGCAAAACATCCGACTGGGCGGAGTCCAGATTCGTTCCCCAGTTGAAATAAATGGTAACTAAGGACGCCCCCTGGCGGGAAATGGAGGATACATATTTCACCCCGTTCACGGCCGAGACGGCCTTCTCCACCGGATAGGTGACCGTTCGTTCTATATCCTGGGGGTTGGCCCCCGGATAAAAGGTCGCCACCGTAATGGAGGGGTAGGTGATCTCCGGGAACATATCGACCGGCAATTTAGAGAAGGAGATCATTCCTAAAATGATGGCACCTAACACAGCCATCAGAATGGTGATTGGATTTTTCAGCGCAAATCGTGCCAGGTTCATGGTACTTTCCTATTTTTTGTCTCGCAATGAGAGACGAACTTGGGTTCCGTCTTTCAAGGACAACTGGCCGGCGGTGACGACTTGTTCTCCCGGGCTCACCCCCTGGAGGATTTCTACAACCGTATCTCTTACCACCCCTTTCCTCACTGCTCGGCGAAACGTTTTGTTCTCTTTCAGGACAAAGACAAAATCCTTATCCACCTCGGTGAATAAACTCTGGATCGGGACGAGGACTGCCTGTGGGTTTGAGCGGAGGATGACCTCCGCTCTTCCGAACATCCCCGGCTTTAGGACAAAGTCCGGGTTGGGAATGGAAATCTGGATTTCCGCGGTACGCGATTGGAGTTCCAGAGCCGGAGTTATAACCTCGATCCTCCCGGTGAAGACCCGGTCCGGGAAGGCGGTGACCGTTATTTTGACCGGCTGGCCCTTTTGCAGGTAGATGAATTCTCTTTCGATGACGTTGACCACCATCTTCATTTCGGTGAAATCCATCAGCGTTAAGATGGGCGTGGTATCCTTGACCATGGTCCCGGGATCCACGTATCGCTTGGTTATGCCTCCGTTCATGGGAGAAAGGATGATCAGGTTGGCCAGCTGGGCTTTATTGAGCTCCAGGGTTGCCTTGGCCTGGTTGACCTGGGCTTCGGCCAGGGCGATGTCATTCTCCCAGGTTTTCTGCCGGATGCTGTTCAGAGCTAGATCATAATTGGCTTTGGCCACATTATATTTCATCCTGGCTTCGTCCAGCTGTTGGCGGGCGATAAAATTTTTCTCTTGCAATTCCTGGGCGCGCTTCAGGTCCGCCTGCGCCAGTTCCATGTTGGCCTTGGTTTGCTGAATCTGGGATTGAACCGTCTCTTCCGACGTGGCCTGGACCTGCTTCAGCCGTGCCCTCCCCGCCTCCAGGCTGGCCTGGGCCTGGGCCACAGCGGCTTCGGCCTCCCGGGAATCCAGAGTAACCAAAACCTGACCCGTTTTGACGAGGTCCCCTTCCCGGACATTGATTTTTCCTACCCATCCCTGGACCTTGGAGAAGATCGTCACCTGGGCGTTGGGGGCAATGTCCCCGGTGCGGATGATTTTTTCCTCAATCAAGCCCTGGGTCACGGGTGCCACATCCACCAGCGGAACCTGGTCCATCATTCCCTTTTTCGGGTCTTCTTTTTTCGCGGAAATGACCTGGGCAGCCCGGAAGGCCCCCAGCCCCGCCACCGCCAAAATCACCAGTACGATAATTGTTCTTTTCATGCGCTTCTCGGTTCTCTCGTTTTCGGGTTCCTTCTGAAAAAGTCTTTACTCCTCAAAACTTACCCTTTACCCTGCTTATCGGTTAATACCCATGGCTTTTTCAATCCGCGCTTCTGAAACCTTGTAATCATAAAGAGCTTGGATGTAATTCGCCCTGGCATTGGCCAGGAGAACTTCCGCATCGGTTACCTCTAAGGGAAATCCAACGCCTACCTGGTAGCGGCCGTTGGCCAGTTCGAAATTTTCCTGGGCGTGGCCCACTGCCTTTTCTGTAACCCGGATGCGCTCATCAGCCTCTTTGAGGCCCAGAAAGGCCTGTTCCGCTTCTAAGCGGATGTTCAATTTCAAATTTTCCTCCTGGGCCTGGAGATTCCTCAGATTGGCCCGGGCTTCGGCTACTTGATTGGGCGAAGAGAAGCCGCTGAAGAGGGGAATGTTCAATGTAGCCCCGACAAAAAGATCCCAGTAAAGGTTTTCAACCTGGTTACCCCGGTAGAGGTAACTGGCGTTGCCGGAGAGAGTTGGATAATAGCTGGACTGGGCGAGCTTAACGGTGGCTTCCAGGCTTCGCTGTCTGGCCTTTAACTGTAGAAGCTCGGGGCGCTGCGCATAGGAGAGATTGAGGATTTCGTCCAGGGTAACTTGCACTGGTTTGATATCCATGGAATCCTCAATAGCAAAGCTCAGACTCTCTCGCAGGCCCATGGCGTTGTTCAGAGTGACGCGAGCCAGCTGGTAGTTATTCTTCGCCCGAATCAGGTTTAGCTCGGCGTTGGCCAGATCCACCTCAGCTTTAGTAACATCGATCTTCGGGCGCGTTCCGGCTTGGTAGAACCCCTGGGCCTGTTCCAGGCGTTGTTTGTCCTGTTTGACTAAATCCTCCGCTACCTGAATGAGACGCAGGGTCTGGAGGACGCCGAAGTAGGCCTGTTTGACGTTCAGAACGACTAACTGCTTCGCCGT
>Ga0315295_10004010_pt1 | contig 12506 bp, 9 predicted proteins | sample YL17G14_0_MG_FD_204453 | JGI IMG/M metagenome (GOLD analysis project Ga0315295, IMG submission 204453) | Sediment microbial communities from Yellowstone Lake, YNP, Wyoming, USA - YL17G14_0 | ecosystem: Environmental > Aquatic > Freshwater > Lake > Sediment | place: USA: Wyoming | collected... | reverse complement strand
ACGGCCGGGATGGATGAAGCGACCATAGTGGGACTTCGGGAGCGAGTCCATCCCGGCCTTCCCCCCAAATAGAACCGGGTTTATGAATAATGCAGGTTAAGCCGGAAATCTCGATTTTTGGCTGACAGGGGGGACAAAAAATGGCGGCGGAGGGATTTGAACCCCCGACTCTGCGGATATGAGCCGCATGCTCTGACCAACTGAGCTACGCCGCCGGACAGGGCTCACATTGTACTGAAAACCCCCCTTGAAGTCAATTTGAAACCGGTTATTCCCCGGCTGACGCAAGCGGACATATTGCCCCCGGCGAAACGGCCGCGTCGATAGCCCGGATTCATTCGCTCGTCGACTATGCCGACCGTTCGTCGAAGAGGATTTTACCGCGTTCGGCCTCCTGCGCTATAATTATGTTTCCAGCCGATGCCATCCGTCAGGCCGGCAGCTTCATCTTTTGATTGGAGGTCTTCATGAAAAAAGTTGCTTTGGTCGCCTTGATCACCCTCGCGCTCTTTATCGGACTTTATGCCGCGGAAGACACAAGGCTCCTTCGCATGCCTGACATCAATAAGGACTTGATCGTCTTTGTCTATGCCGGCGATATCTGGTCGGTTCCATCCGCGGGGGGCGAGGCCAAGCGCTTGACATCCCACCTGGGACTCGAGGCTTTTCCAAAAATCTCTCCCGACGGCCGGTGGATCGCTTTTTCCGGGGAATATTCGGGAACCCGGCAGATTTTCGTCATGCCTTCGATCGGGGGAACGCCCCGTCAGCTCACATACTACAACGATGTCGGGATACTTCCGCCTCGCGGCGGCATCGACAACTATCCTCTCGATTGGACGCCGGACAGCCGGAAAATCCTCTTCCACGCCAACCGGACGCCCTACGGCGAACGTATGGGGAAATATTTTCTTGTTGGACTTGACGGCGGGCTGGAAACGGCCCTCCAGATTCCCGAGGCGGGCGGCGGGACGTTTTCTCCGACGGGCCAAGAAATCGTCTACACCCCCATCTCCCGGGAATTCCGGACCTGGAAGCGCTACAAGGGCGGCCGGCAGCAGGACATCTGGATTTATGACCTCAAAAATGACACATCCAAGCGGCTGACGGATTTTGCAGGGTCCGACCTTCATCCGATCTGGTATAAGGACAAGGTCTATTTCGTTTCCGACCGCGATCTCATCCTGAATATATATGGCTATGACCTCAAAACGGCCAAAATCACCAAGATCACCGACCACCGCGAGTACGACGTCCTTTGGCCGTCGGGCGAAGCCGGCCTCGTGGCTTACGAGAACGCCGGAAACATCTATAAGCTCGACCTCGACGCCGGAAAAACCGAAAAAGTCGCGGTCAACATCCGCTTCGATAATCCCAATACGATTCCTTATTTTAGTACTGTCAGCGACACGATCGGCGGGCTGGATATTTCGCCCAAGGGCAAGCGCGCCGTCTTTGAAGCTCGAGGCGATATTTTTACAGTCCCGGCCACGGAAGGCATCACCTACAACCTCACGAACTCCCAGGGCGTCCGGGAGGTTTATCCGGCTTGGTCGCCCGACGGGCGATATATCGCCTATTGCTCGGATAAAACCGGGGAGTATGAGATCTATCTCGTCGATACGGTTGAAGACCATAAAATAACGCAACTGACGACAGGCAGCACAGCCTGGAAGTTCCAGCCCGTCTGGTCTCCCGACAGCTCGATGCTCGCATTTTCGGACCGGAACCTTAACCTTCAGATCATCGACGTCAGGACAAAAAACCTCAAGATTGTCGACAGCGCCCGCCGGGTCGAACTCACGGACTTCAGCTGGTCTCCCGACTCGAAATGGCTGACCTTCTCCAAGGACGGCGATAACGCTCAGCCCGCGATCTGGGTTTATTCGCTCATGACGGAGAAAAAGCATCGGATCACCGATGAAATGTTCAACAACTTCGGGCCGGTCTTCTCCAAGTGCGGAAATTACCTTTTCTTCCTCTCTCTCAGGGATTTCCAAACGACGTTTTCGAGCTTCGAGTTCAATTATGTCGTCAATGACGCCGCGCGCATCTATGCCGTCGCCCTGACGAAAACCGCGCCGCCGCTTCTCCAAGACAAAAACGACCTGGAGGAAGTCAAAAAAGAAGAGCCCGAGAAGAAAGCCGGGAGCGAGGCGAAGCCCGAGGCCAAGCCCGCCGAGAAACCCGGGCCGAAAGAGGCGATCAAAGAGGAAAAACCGAAGCCGGCGGCGCTCACGATCGATTTCGACGGAATCAATGACAGGATCATCGCCCTTCCGCCGGCGCGCGGCAACTACGGCGGTATCGTTCCCGTGGAGGGCGGGCTCCTCTACTTCCGGGCCGGCGAAGTCCATAAATTCACCTTCGAGGATAAGAAGGACGTTTCGATCTTTGCCGGCCTCCAGGCCGGGTCGGTGTCCGCGGACGGCAAAAAGCTTCTCTATCAGTCCGGGCCGACCTACGGCATCGTCGACATTGCGCCCAACCAGAAAGCCGGCGACGGCCGGCTCAACCTGGACGGCCTGACGATGAAGATCGACCCGATGAAAGAATGGTCCCAAATTTTCACCGACGGCTGGCGGATTTTCCGCGACTGGTTCTACGTGAAAAACATGCACGGTGTCGACTGGTCTGCAATGCGGGAAAAATACGCCAAGTGGCTCCCGTTTCTCAGCCACCGGGCCGACCTCGATTTTATCTTCGGCGAACTCGTGGGCGAGTTGAACGCCGGCCACTGCTATATCGACTGGGGCAATTTTCCGCACGTTCCGCGCCTGAGCGGCGGGCTGCTGGGCGCCGAGCTTCAGGCCGACGAGAAAGCCGGCCGCTACATGATCAAAAAGATCTACGCAGGCGAGAATTGGAATGCCGCCACCAGATCTCCTCTCACCGAGCAGGGTATCAACGTCAGGGAAGGGGAATATCTCATCCGGCTCAACGGTCAGGACCTCACAGTCAAGGACAATCCCTACCTGTTTCTCGAGAACACGGCCGGGAAAAAGATTTCGATCGTCGTCAACGGCCGTCCCGTGCCGGAGGGAAGCCGCGAATATTGGATTCGACCCATAGCCGGCGAACAGAGCCTCTTCTATCTCGACTGGGTCCGGAGCCGGCGGGCGCTCGTGGACAAATTGTCGGGCGGCCGGATCGGCTATTTTCACGTGCCCGATACCGCCTTCGCCGGCAACCGCGAGTTCTTCAAGGGCATGTACGCTTTCTTCAACAAAGACGCCCTGATCATCGATGAACGTTACAACGGCGGGGGATTCAGCACGGCGGTCATGATCGACATCCTCGGACGCCGGATTACCAACTACTGGGCGCGGCGGGGGATGGAAATGGCCCAGGATCCCGGTATCGCCCATGACGGGCCCAAGGTCATGCTCATCAACCATTATAGCTCCTCGGGCGGTGACGCTTTCCCCTACAATTTCCGGAAGCGGAAGCTGGGCACTCTCATCGGCACCCGGACGTGGGGCGGACTCGTCGGCCAAAGCGGGAACGCCGGCCTGGTCGACGGCACGGCCATTCGCGTGCCGACCATCGGCATCGTCAACACCGAGGGCGAGTGGACGGTCGAGGGCGAGGGCATTTCGCCCGATATCGAGGTCTGGGACCTGCCGGAGCTCGTCGCCCGGGGCGGAGACCCGAGCCTCGAGAGGGCGGTCGCTTTCCTCCTCGAAGAGCTGAAGAAGAATCCGCCGAAGAAGGTCTCGAAGCCCGGAGATCCCGACCGCTCCAAGTGGCATGAAAAGAAGAAATAAAAAATCACCGTGGCCAATCTTCTGAAAGATTCTCAAGATTTTAGAAGAATTGACCCCTGATTATTAGGGTAAGTCCTGGAAACCGGCTCCCCGGACGGACTTTTCGTCCGCTCATTCCTATTTCTTAATCCGTTCCGAAAGAAGCTCGGCCGTATGGCAGACGCGGGAGGGATTATGGCGGCGGCTGAGGCCGCCTTTGATTTGGAGAAGGCAGCCGGGGCAGTCGAGGGCCACGATGTCGGCACCCGTTTTTTCGATGGCGGCGAGCTTTTCCTCAAGGAGCGCCCGGCTGATCTCCGGATAAGACACCGAGAAACTCCCCGCGAAGCCGCAACAGGAGTCGGCCCCCTCCATCTCACGCATCTCCCGGCCCAGGGCGATCCACAGCAATTTCCGCGAATCCTTCGCGGCTTTCAGGATATACTTATGGTGGCAGGAATCGTGGTAGGTCACAGTTTGGGGATGGGGATCGGGATCGAAGCGGTGGCCGATCCCCCAGCCTTCCTTGAGCAACAGGAATGAGCTGAAAGGCAAAACCTTGGGCGCCAGAGCCCGGCTCTCTTCGTTATCCAGAAGCTCGGGGCCCTTCAGGCTCAGCATAACCGCGCAGGTCGGACAAAGAGTGACAACGCTATCGGCCCCGCGGAGCCCTTCCAAGACCGTCCTGAACGCCCGCTTAGCACCCTTGGTGAACCCGGAGCCGGCCGGGGGGAAACCGCAACAGGAGGCCGGCCCCGGCTTGACCTCGTAGCCGAGCGTCTCCAGCACGTCCGCGGCCGCCAGGCCGATCTCGGGATAAAAGTTCTCGACCAGGCAGCCGGTGAATATTTTAACCAAGGCCTTGGGCCTGTGCATTCTCCAGGTGGGTTTTTTCGCGGCCTGCTTCGCTTTGAAAAGCGCGGTGAACGTCTTCGGCGCCGGTGCCGGCAGCGCCCGGAACTGATCGTATTTTCTCAACCCGGGCGGCAACCGCCGCGCTGTGCCGTCCCTCCGGCTGATGACCGGCCGCCCCGCGCGCCCCGCCCAAAAGGCCGTCCTCGCAACACCGGGCTTCCCCAGCACGCCGTTGAAGGCGATCATCTTCCAGAACGGCTTGCGGAGCTCCGCCGTCAGCCGCTCCTTGAGCCGGATGATCAGGTCCGCAATCGGGATCTTGGCGGCGCAATACTCCTCGCAGCGGTGGCATCCCATGCACAGGTCCGCCAGCTTCCTCGATTCCTTGAGGCCGTGGATCCAGGCCGTGAACAGGCTCCCGATTCCGCCCATATAAATATGCGAGAAGCGCCGGCCGCCTATGAGCCGGTAAACCGGGCAGACGTTGAGGCAGGCCGAGCATTTGACGCAGCGCAGCATGTCGCGAAAACGCGCGTCGGCGAGGACCTCGGAGCGATGGTTGTCGAGCAAGATGATGTCCTGGGCCGCGGCGTGCGGCCCGGCGATGAATGAGACGTAGCTCGTGATGTTCTGGCCGGTGGCGTTCCGCGTCAGGATCCGGAGGAGGCCCAGCGCTTCACGGATCGAGGGCACCACCTTCTCGATCGAAGCCAGGACGATGTGGACCGGGGGCACGGTCGTGACCAGCCGGCCATTGCCCTCGTTGGTGATGAGCATGATCGAGCCGCTCTCGGCTATCAGGGCATTGGCGCCTGTCAACCCGGCGCCCGCCGCCAGGATTTTCTTACGGAGTTCCTCGCGGGCGACCCCCACCAGCGAGGGAATATCGTCCGGCACGGCGCGGCCCAGATTATGGGAAAAGACGGCGGCGACTTCTTTACGGGTCAGGTGGATGGCCGGCATGACCATATGCGTTGGAAGCTCGGCGCCGAGCTGGACGATCCACTCGCCGAGGTCGGTCTCGCTCGCCTCGATGCCGTGCTCCGCCAGGAAGGCGTTGAGCTGCGTCTCCTCGCTGACCATGGATTTGCTTTTGACCAGGAGTTTGATTTGGCGGCGCTCGAGGATATCCAGGATCAGGCGGTTGGCTTCTTCGCCGGTGGAAGCGCGCCGGACGGTGCTGCCGCGGGCTTCAGCGTTTTTCGTGAACTCGGCGAGGTGGTCCTCGAGGCGTTCGAGGACATGGTCTTTGCGCTCGGCATAATCGGTGCGGAGGGCGTCGAAGTCCAGGCCGGCAAAACACGCTTCCCGTTTGGCCAGATAGTTCCGGGAGAAGTCCTTGAGGACCTGGCGGAGGTGAGGATCGACATTTTTACTCATTATTTCGCCCGCTTTTCGATAAAAAATATCACAAGGCGTTTCGGGCCGTGGACGCCGATGGTCAATTGGGCTTCGATATCAGAAGTCCGGCTCGGTCCGGTGATGAGGGAGACTTGACGCAGAGTGACTTGACCGACCGTCGCAGAAACCGGAAGGGAAGGATGTGAAGCGGCCTCCTCTCCGGCTGCAACGGATTGTATCCCGTGAGAATTTTTTTCGGATGCAAGATACCGCGACATCTCATCCGCGATGTCTTCGAGGCTTTCGACGATCCGTTCTTCCTCAAGAAAGCAGACGCAGACGGGCGGGAGTGTCCAAGCGGATTTCTGGCCGTCGTCGGCATCGAAATGGACGAGAGTCCCGGTCTCGGCAACGCCGAAGTCCGCCCGGACGATTCCGACTTCTGAGCTTTTAACGTCGGAGTTCCGGAGCTCAAGTCGCATCTCCAGGTCCGAAGCGAGGGAGGCTTTTTCTATTTTTAGATTTTTAAGGAAATCCCGGAGGCTCTCCGCGGCCGACTTCATATCCGCCACGACGAAGATTTCGGCGCCGGCGGCTTCGGCTGTTCTTATGAAATCTCTCTTTAACGTCTCATGATTCATGGAAGACGACTCTTAATTCCAGAAGCGCGCCTCAGGAGAAATTCCTTCACCATTTCTTGGCCTTTTTTGGTTCCATTTTGCCGAGGTCGAGGCCGCGCTCGAAGGCGCCGATCCGGTAGAGGCAGATCTCACGCACGGACGAGGGGTGATGAAGCACCTCGGAAACGGACTGCTGGCCGACCGCCCAGACGCCGCCGCCCCGCACGATCACAACCTTATAATCATGGAGCAGGCGCACGAGAGTCGCCGCATCGGTCTTCGGCGGCACGACCGGGATCACCAGATACAGGAAGCTTCCCTCGGCGTCTACGGGGACGACGCGGTCAGCGGGCCCGCTTTCGCCCGGATAGACGACATGCGACAGGGCCTCGGCCTCGGCGATGCAACAGTGCATCACTGTTTGGTAATCGCTATGGGCATAAATGGCCCTGTGAATCGCCAGTTCGGCATCATCTCCGTTCAATCGGACGAGCTGTCTTGTAGCCTGGGTTTCGTCCCGGGTTTCGATCGGCGTTCCCGGGGAGTCGAGATCGCGCGCGGCGAGAGCCCCACGAACATCATCATTTTCCCTTGCCTCGAGCGGCACGATCCGTAACGGCCCGCCCACCTCCCGCGGCATCGAAGCCTTGGGCGCATAGAGCATGGTCTTCACCCCGCGCACCGAGATCGAGCCCGTGTGGAAGGGCGAGAGCCGCGACTCGAAAATCCGCGCCCCGGCCTTGCGGAATTCTCTGAGGATCTCGGTCTCCTCCGGGAAGTCGCATACATGGTCGTCGTCGATCGTATAGTCGGGCGGCCTGAATTGGAAGCAGGCGTCCGGATCAGCCGCAATTTTGGCCCGCAAACCCTCAACGTTCACCCCGAGTTTCCGGCACAACCGCACCAGATACCCCGAATGGTTGGCCACCGCCACCAGGAAGAACGCCTCCTGGAGCGTGCGGCCCTTGCTGAAAGTCCCGTGGCCCTGGACGATGGTCGCATGGTGGTCGCGCATCCGCTCCTGCACGCGCCTGGTCATCTCGATCGAGCCGCTGGGCACGGCCAGCCAGTCCACCGGCACCCGGCCGCCCAAGTGATAATACCCCAGCGGGTCGACCGGCGCGAAAGCCGGCGGCTGATTCGGCTTGTCCGCGTCGTCGAGCGTGACGATGATCAGCTCCTTGGTGTGGGCATGGAAGCTCGCCCGCACCCCCGGCTGCGCCAGGATGCCCGCGTGGATATCCGTCTCCGACGAAGCTTTGTAATAACCGTGGTCGGTGCTGTCGGGCGACAGGAAGCAGATCTGGCTCGGCTCGAGGTCGCCCTTCTGCGACCCCGTGGCTGTGATGGCGATGCGCCCGTTCCCGTCCTCGTCCGTGAAGCGCACGGCCATGTTGCCGCTGTGGCTGTCCTGCAGGTCCGCCGCGAGCGACGCCCGTCCGATGTTCTGGAAGAGACGGATGAGATCCGCGTTGTCTCTCCATCCTTTTTTCGTCATGTTATCTCGCCTTGATGCGGAGCGCGCCGAGGAGCCCGGGAGTGGGCTTCCCCTCCCGGTCCCAGCCGCGCGCCTCGTAGTAATCGCGCTTCATCCGTTCCTGGGCCTCGCGTGTGATAGCCTTCTTCTCGCCGCTCACGAGGATGGGCTCATCGCTGAAGCGGGCCGGGAGCGCATCGTCCGCGCTCGTTAAGCCGGCTTCCAGGTTGAATAACCGCTCCAGGGCGGCGATGCGGTTCTCGATCTCTTCGAACCGGCCGACCGAGAAATCCATGCCGGTCGCGCCGCTGACCATGCGCGCCCAGGGGTCGGGCCCGAAAGCAAAGCCCGTGAAGCGACAGATGCCGAGCGAGTCCTGGAGGATGCCTGTGTTCTGGAGGTTGCGGATCGAGATGGGCGACTGGAGCAGGCTGAAGCGCGGGATCTCCTTGTTCCCGCCGAAGAAGGCCAGCGAAACGGCGTAGCCGCCGCGCAGGTGGCAGGCGCCCGTGGGCGAAGTCATGTAACCCAGCGCTTGAGTGAAAGAGGCGCGGGGATCGTAGGCTGGAAATTCCATCTTTTTGACGGCCATGGAGGACTCGGGGTGGCCGGTAGAAACGGCAAGGCGGTATGAGCCCTCGGCCAGGAGATCGCCGATGCCGCGGCGGTGGGCCGTCATCGAGACAAGCTCTTCGAGGGCGCGGCTGTTGCCGAAGCGGATGTCGAGCCCGTCTTGCATGGCCGGGATTTTGCCAAGCTCGGCCAGCTCCATGGCGCAGGCCACGGTCCCGCCGTAGGAGATCGTGTCCATGCCCAGCTCGTTGCAGAGGTAATTGGCACGGGAGATGGCGCTGAGGTCGTAGATGTCGCAGACCGGACCCATGAGGATGACGGTTTCGTACTCCGGCCCCTCGCCGCGTTTCTCGCCGATACGCGTGTGACGTTGGCAGGCGATCGGGCAGAGATAGCAGCCGCCGGCCCGCTCCAGGATGGTTCGGGCGATGGTCTCGCCCGAGATACGCTCCACGTCTTCCTGGCGGTGGGATGTATCCCGGAAGTTGCGGTGAGGCAACATGTTGATGAGGTCAATGAGTTCGGCCAGGCCGGCCGTGCCGAGGTCGCGGAGAATACGCTTGGTCGCCGGGACCTGCTTGATCAGGTACATGGCCTGATCGTAGCCGGACTGGTAACGTTCGCGATCATGAATATGTATCTTCTCGCGGCCGGCGGCGCGGACGGCCTTGAGGTTCTTGCTGCCGAAAACGGCGCCGGGTCCGCAGCGGCCGTAGGGCCGGTTCTTGTCGTTGAAAACAGCGGCGTAACGGACGAGGTTCTCACCGGCCGGGCCGATGCAGAGGGCGCGGAAGCGGACAGAGGGATCGGCGGACTCTTGGAGGCGATCGGTCGTGGCGTGCGTGTCCAGGCCCCAGAGGTTGTCGGCGGGGAGAAGTTCGGCGCCTGCCGGATTGATGTCGAGCACGACGGGCGAAGCGGCGCGGCCGCGGATGACGAGGGCGTCATAGCCCGCCGCTTTGAAAGCGGCCCCCCAGGTGCCTCCGCAGTTGGAGCTCCCTATGGCGCCGGTGAGCGGCGATTTGAAGACCATGTGACCACGGCCGGCGGTCGGCGCATTCGTGCCGATGAGGGGCGAGGCGGCGATGACAAGGACATTGTCGCACCCGAGGGGATCGCAGGAGGCGTCGACTTCGTCATAGAAAAGCCGCGTGGCCAGGCCGCGCCCGCCGAGATAATCCGCCGCAAGTTCGGGCAGGAGGGGCCGCGTCGTCGAGCGGCCGGTTGTCAGGTCGACCGTCAGGATTTTCCCGAAATAACCGAACATTCTATTGGCATGGGGACGGCATGAGGACCGTCCCCCCTTTCCATCCTCATGCAAGATACCAGAACGCGGCCCTTTGAGCAAGGGGCCGCCTGGGAGGACAGGCGGCTTTTACGGGGATAAAGGCGCCTGTCCCCCTTTCATTGATTTTCATATCCGGATTCGGAAATTCTGTCCTGACGCCCCTCCTCGATTACATCAAGAAAAGCCACACGATAAACGCTACAGCCATCAGCAACAATAAACGTTTGACGATACTCATTTTGTATCCCTCCCAATTCGGCCCTTCTTGATCCGCTCGATTTTGATGAGGAGCCGGATAACGGCATAGGCCATGAGGATGGTTATGGCGACTTGAAGACCTCTGATCGCACTCCAGAAACCGTGGGGATTCCTGTGCTGGCCGATGCTCGTCAGCACCTGTGTCCACACCGCGATAAAAATGATAACCAGCAGCGCCAGCAATCGGCTGTACTTGGCGATCCGGGACTCCGGATCAGTGTGAATCTCGGAGGCTTGGCCGTCGCCGGCCTTCGTACGGAAGTAGTACCAGTTGCTGAACTGCCCGGCGTACTCCCAGCCGGCGTCCTTGAAAAGGCCCAGGTATTCCTTGCGGTCGGACTTGCCGGGGTTCTGGTAATCCAGCCGGTAGACCATGTCGGCGGGTACCCCTTTTTCAAAACGGTAATAAAACCCGCGCGGCGCCGTCAAATGCCAGCCTTCCTTGGCCATCCGGCCGAGCCAGCGCTCCTCTTTGTCATCATTCCAGGCCCAATGAATCCGGAAAACCGTCTTGGTGGTTTTATCGATCATGTCATAACTCCTTTATGTAGTCCTGAGCTGAGATGTGGTTTCGCGTCCAATTCGGGCCAGGATTTCAAGCCTTTCGCATTCCAGTCTAACCACGTTCTTACCGAGCGTTGTCAGGGCATAAATCTTGCGGCGCTCACCTTCCAATTCCTGTTCGCCCGCCCTCTCGATCACTCCCTGTTTAACAAGGTTTGTCAGCGCGCCGTAGAGCGTGCCGGGGCCCAGCTTGACCCGGTTTCCGCTCACGGAGGCAACGTTTTGCATGATGCCATAGCCATGCCGAGGCTCGACCAACGATACGAGGACATAAAAGGTCGCCTCAGTGAGCGGAAGGAATTTTCGTGCTTTGTCTTCAAGTTCGCTCATTGCATCTCCTTATATTCTGGAACGGGCAAATTTTCCGATCCAAATAGTCTATCCATAAGTCGTTTATCGTTATAACGATTTACGCTATATCGTTATACGATATATACCATCAAAAATTTAAGCTTGTCAAGCTTTTTTTTGAATTTTTTGTTTCGTTGGGGACGGATCAAGCAAAATGACCGGCTTTCCCCCTTGAAGCTTTCATTGATTCCGTCTCTCCAACATAAAATTTATGAATTATGCAGATGGTTCGCTTCCATCTTGTGTGGGCGGTTATAATGAAGAGCATGGAATGGAAGAGAACCAGGCAGACTAATTTGGCCCGGCCCCAAATAAGCCTAGCCCCCGCCGACGATGGGGAATATGGCAAGCGTATCGCCTTCAACGAGGGGAGTATCGAGCCCGGAGGCGGTCGGAAGGGGCAAGCCGTTCCGCAGCACAACGACGTGGGATTTGAGCTCATTGGACGAAAAAATCTCCCTGCGCCGCTCCAGAGTGTCGGAGATTTGAGAAAAAAGCTGCCGCACGGCGGCGCCCTCCGGAAATTCAAGGTCCTTTTCCTTGGCGCCAAAAGTGTTCCGAAAATAGGCGAAAAACTTGACTTTGATCTTCATGCCGGCCTCAAGACGGTATCGAGGATATTCCCATAAGCGGCCGGATCGCCGACTTCGAAGATCCTGGCCGGCCTGTTTTCGAGGATCGCCAGAAAATCCGCAACGATGGTCTCGCGGACGACGAACAAGCCATTGAGCAGCGGGATAAAAAGAACATTTTTAAGCGGCGGCCAGACTCCGCCGCCTTCGAGTTCTGCCGGCCCCAGTTCGTCGATGATAAGCAGCTCGGATTCGCGGGTACGGCGGATGATATTCCAGGCGATCTGCAGCCCTTCGGGATTGAAATAATAAACGCCGGTACGCGGCCAATATTCCCCTCCCTCCTTGCGCAGGAACGGGAGCGAACGGCCGTCGTTGAGGTCCAGCAAATCATATCCGGAGGTTTCGTCCGCCTTCAAAACGCGTTCGCTCAGATAGCCGGTGAACCGGACATCATGGTTTTTCAGGCCGGCCACCACGCGTTTCAACAGCGTCGTCTTTCCGGAGCCAACGGGACCGGTGAGGATCAAAATCATGGGACCAAGATAATCCAGCCGGGCTGATATGTCAAAAACCGGCTTATTAAATAGGCCAAGAAGCGAGCCGTCGCGAACTCGGCGAAGTCATTTTTTTCCTGTCCCCAGTTTTGCCGTTGATCTCTCTTTACTTCGGCCGGGAGCTTCCCTATACTTCTGCCATGAATCTCAGGGCCGAGAAGACGGAACAGTCCCCCTCCTCCGGCTCCGCTATCAGAGCCAAGCTCACCGTATTCGACACGACCATGATCGTCGTCAGCCTGGTCATCGGCATCGGCATCTTCCGCGCTCCGGCCATGGTCGCGGCCGCGACCGGGACGAAAAA
>Ga0315295_10004008_pt1 | contig 12509 bp, 8 predicted proteins | sample YL17G14_0_MG_FD_204453 | JGI IMG/M metagenome (GOLD analysis project Ga0315295, IMG submission 204453) | Sediment microbial communities from Yellowstone Lake, YNP, Wyoming, USA - YL17G14_0 | ecosystem: Environmental > Aquatic > Freshwater > Lake > Sediment | place: USA: Wyoming | collected... | reverse complement strand
GACAAAAGGGCAGTAAATGGATATAATGTTCTCGGACCGAAAACTCGACAAGACCTGTAATGATCAGAAACTGCTCGTCAGAACGTTCGGTGATCGCCAGGCCAAACTCATTCGGCGCCGCCTGGATGAACTACGGGCGGCTGACGTCCTGGAGGACGTGCGGTGCCTGCCCCAGGCGAGGTGCCACGAACTCAAAGGGAACCGCGCAGGGCAATTGTCGGTGGATTTGGTTCACCCGTATCGGCTTATTTTCATGCCTGCTAATGATCCCATCCCCAGGAAACCTGATGGCGGGTTAGACTGGACACGGATCACGGCGATCGAGATTGTCGGGGTGGAGGATACCCATGGATAGGCAAATTCAGAACCAATACGCGCCAGACTACGTTTCTCCTCCTGGCGAAACGTTGCTGGAGACCCTCGAAGCGATTGGGATGACTCAGGTTCAACTGGCAGAGCGCACAGGCAAATCGCCCAAGACGATCAACGAGATTGTCAAGGGCATCGCTCCCATTACACCGGAAACAGCGCTGCAGCTCGAGCGTGTATTGGGTGTTCCGGCACGTTTCTGGAACAACCGGGAGCGACAGTACCGGGAATTCTTGGCTCATGACGAGGAACGTAAGCGACTGGAAAACTCTGTGGAATGGCTAGAGCAAGTTCCGCTCAAGGCCATGTCCAAGTGCGGCTGGATTCAGGTTTTTGAGGACCCCGTGGACCAATTGCGGGAGGTCCTCAGGTTCTTTGGTGTGGCGTCTCCCGTGAACTGGAACCAGGTATGGATGCGCCCCCAGGCCGCTTTCCGACAGTCTCCGGCCTTCCAGGCCGACCCAATCACCGTGGCTGCATGGCTACGCCAGGGAGAGTTGGAAGCACAGCAGTTGGAATGTGAGCCTTTCGACAAGCAGCGCTTCCGGGTCGCCCTCGAACAGATTCGGGCTTTGACGACTAAAGATCCAGACGAGTTCCAAGTCGGGATCGTCCGGCTATGTGCTCAAGCCGGTGTTGCCGTCGTGTTCGTTCCGGCGCTTCCCAAAACCCGGGCCAGCGGTGCGACGCGCTGGTTGGCGCCGGAGAAAGCGATGATCCAACTGAGCCTGCGCTACAAGTCCGACGACCAGTTGTGGTTCACGTTCTTTCACGAAGCGGGGCACATCTGGCTGCACGGTAAGCGTGAGGTCTTCATTGACATGGAAGATGGCAACAGCGGGGAAAAAGAAGAACAGGCCAACCGTTTTGCTGCCGATTTCCTGATCCCTCGTGCCCGCTGGCGCAGATTCGTGCGCCCCGAACGTCATTACAGCAAAACCGAGATTCAGACCCTGGCCGCCGAATTGGGCATCGCGCCCGGCATCGTAGTGGGACGACTGCAGAAGGAAGATGTGTTGCCATACAGTCACTGCAATGACTTGAAACGCCGCCTGGATTGGCGGTGGGTGGATGGCATGGCCGTGATTGCACAGCAGTGAGTCAAACAGGATGAAGCCGTTCATCGTGCAAGCGGAGGGCTTCATCGCCCATGCGCTGCGGACGGCAATGGAGGACCTGGGGTTGGCACTGGGTGATCTCATGCCGAGATCGCCATAACGGGGTGATTGCCGATGGAACTTGAACGGTACGGGTTCGTCGAAGCAGGCCGCTGGGTCTTGAGCGAGCGGACGAAAAGCGGCATTGCATTCGAACTGAAGACACTCGGAGACAGGCGCGTGGTCTACGCCTTCGTGGTCGCCGATGAGCCCAGGTACATCGGCATCTGCGAAAAGGACACCACGACGCTCAAGGACCGGCTGAAGCGCTACAAAGGCCGGCAGGGGCGGAGGCGGCAGCGCCCCGGGGGAGAGAACACCAACCAGCGGAACGCCCGGCTCATCCGGCAGCACCTGGAGTCAGGCGAGCCGGTGCTGATTTACGCGTTGGCCGCAGCACCTGGATGCTCGTTCGTGGACTTGCAGGTGGACCTGGTAAAAGGTCTGGAGAACCCGCTGATCGCCAGGTTCAACCCAGAGTGGAATCGGTAGAGGCGTATGAGCAACGACACATCCAAGTCCTTACCTCGCGGCTGGCGTGTCCTGCGCTTTGACCGGTTTGCTGAAAGCGTCACCGAGCGTGTGGACCCTGCTGAGGCCAACACAGAGCGCTACGTTGGCCTGGAGCACCTGGACCCAGAATCGCTTACAATCCGGCGGTGGGGCAGCCCCACAGATGTGATCGGTCAGAAACTGCGCTTCCGCGCCGGGGACGTAATCTATGGGCGGCGGCGGGCGTATCAGCGCAAACTGGCCATGCCCGATTTCGATGGAATCTGCTCAGCCCACGCGATGGTGCTTCGCGCCCGCGAGGGTGTGATGCTGCAGCGCTTCCTCCCGTTCTTTATGCAGAGCGAAACGTTCCACCAGCGGGCACTGCAAATCTCGGTAGGCTCGCTCTCACCAACGATCAACTGGCGGACCCTGGCGGCTCAGGAGTTCACCATTCCCCCCCTGGACGAGCAGCGCCGCATCGCCGACATCCTCTGGGCGGCGGATGCAGAAAAGTGTGCCCTACAAGATGCCGTAGGGAAACTAGACCAACTTGCCTCTGCTTTGGGTGTCGAGGTCTTTGACAAAAGGCCGGCGAGGCAAATCTCGTTAGGCGACCTGGCCAAGAGAGGGCTCTTGAAATTTCAAACAGGGCCGTTTGGTACAGTTCTCAAGGCCTCAAGTTACGTAGAGGAGGGAGTGCCGGTAGTTAACCCCGTGAATATGATCAATGGGAAGATCGTCACTACTGATGGCCCCTTCTTGGACGATGATGAATGCAAGCGTTTGGAGCGCTATCGAGTCACTACCAGCGACATTATTCTGGGCAGAAAGGGTGACGTCGGGCGAGCAATATACATCACTCCAGAATATGATGGGTACATCATTGGTTCTGACATTATCAGGATAAGGTTGACTGGTGGTTTACTTGAGAGCAGGTATCTTTACTGCTTTCTCAGATCCTTTCCAGCTCGTTTCTGGCTTGCTCGAAACTCCCCAGGAACAACAATGCCGGGCATCAATGAAAGAATCTTGTCACGTCTAAAGACACCTATTCCCAGTCTGCCTGAACAGGGGCAAGTCATCCAGGCTTTCGATGCACTGGATGAAGCCTCAGACAGGCTTCAGGCCAAGGTTCAGTCGAATGCCAATTTGATGCACTCACTCGTCAACCGCCTATTGTAGTGAAGCGCTTACGTTCTTCACGTGAGATAAGGAGGGGCGATGTTCAACGAGCAGAACAGCGTCGAGCAGTACATCCGTGACCTGTTGTGCGGCCCGCAACCGGTTGGCATCCGCGAGCGGCCCGAGCAGCCCTACGGGCTGCGCTGGACCTACGTCCCCGCCGCCGAACTCCCCCGCGCGGCGACCGACGTGCTGGTGGAGCCGTACGTGCGCGAAGCGCTGGTGCGCCTCAACCCGGAGATCGCCGCCCGGCCCGAGCGCGCCGACGAGGTCATCTACAAGTTGCGCGCCATCCTGCTCACCGTGCGCAGCGACGGCCTGGTGCGCGCCAACGAGGCCTTTTCCGCCTGGCTGCGCGGCGAACATTCCATGCCCTTCGGCCCCCACCACGAGCACGTCCCCGTGCGGCTGGTGGACCTGGAGAACCCGGGGAACAACCGCTTCACCGTCACTACCCAGTTCGGGATCAAGGCCGGCCAGGAGCGGCGGCTCGACATCGTGCTACTGGTCAACGGCATCCTGCTGGTGGTCGGTGAGTGCAAGACCCCCACCCGCCCGGCGGTCAGTTGGGTGGATGGCGCCGTGCAGGTGCGGGACGACTACGAGCAAGTCGTCCCCGAGGTCTTTGTGCCCAACGTCTTCTCCTTCGCCAGCGAGGGCAAGACCTACCGCTTCGGCGCGGTCCAGGCGCCGCTGGAACTGTGGGCGCCGTGGCGGGAAGAGCCCCCCGGCCCTTCCTCAGCGATCGAGGTAGGGGGCCTGGGCGAGGTCGCCACGGCGGTGCGGGGGATGCTGCAGCCGCCGGTATTGCTGGACATGCTGCAGAATTTCACCCTCTTCGCCACCGACAAAAAGCACCGCCGCGTCAAGATCATCTGCCGCTACCAGCAGTACCAGGCCGCCAACCAGATCGTTGAGCGCGTGGTGGGTGGGCAGATCAAGAAGGGGCTGCTGTGGCACTTTCAGGGCTCGGGCAAGTCGCTCTTGATGGTCTTTGCCGCCCAAAAGTTACGCCTCCACCCGGACCTCAAAAGCCCCACCGTGCTGGTGGTGGTGGATCGCGTGGACCTGGACACACAGATCACGGCCACTTTCAACGCGGCCGACGTGCCCAACACGGTGGCTGCCGAGAGCCGCAAGGAACTGGAGACGCTGCTGGCGCAGGACGTGCGCAAGATCATCCTGACCACCATCTACAAGTTCGCCGAGGCGGAAGGGGTGCTCAACCGCCGCTCCAACGTCATCGTGCTGGTGGACGAGGCGCACCGCACGCAGGAGGGGGACCTGGGGCGCAAGATGCGCGCGGCGCTGCCGAACGCCTTCCTGTTCGGCCTGACCGGCACGCCCATCAACCGGCGGGACCACAACACCTTCTACGCCTTCGGGGCGGAGGAGGACGCGCACGGCTACATGAGCCGTTACTCCTTCGAGGAGTCGCTGCGCGACCAGGCCACGCTGCCGCTCCATTTCGAGGCGCGGTTGGTCGAGTTGCGCATTGACCAGGCGGCGATTGACGAGGCCTACCAGGCGCTCACCGGGCACCTGACCGAGGAGGACCAGGAGAACCTGGCCCGGCGGGCGGCCAGGATGGCCGCGCTGGTGCAGGCCCCGGAGCGCGTGCGCGCCGTCGTGGCCGACGTGGTGCGGCACTACCAGGAGAAGGTGGAGCCGAACGGCTTCAAGGCCCAGGTGGTGGCCTTTGACCGCCGGACGTGCGCCATCTACAAGCAGGCCATGGACGAGATCCTGCCGGAGGAGGCCAGCGCCGTGGTGATGACGGTCAACACCGGCGAGTCCGAGTGGCAGCCGTACGCGCTGAGCAAGGACCAGGCAGAGCGGCTGCTCGACCGCTTCCGCGATCCCGACGACCCGCTCAAGTTCCTCATCGTCACCTCCAAACTGCTCACCGGCTTCGACGCGCCGATCTTGCAGGCCATGTACCTGGACAAGCCGATGCGCGACCACACGCTGTTGCAGGCCATCTGCCGCACTAACCGCCCCTACCCTGGCAAGAGCCACGGCCTGATCGTGGACTATATCGGGGTGTTCGACGACGTGGCGCGCTCGCTGGACTTTGACGATAAGAGCGTACTGAGCGTGATCTCAAACTTGCAGACGCTGAAGGGTCAACTCCCCGAGGCGATGGCGGCCTGCCTGGCCCACTTTGCCGGCGTGGACCGCACGATCCCTGGCTACGAAGGGCTGCTGGTCGCGCAGCAATGCATCCCTGACAACGACGCCCGCGACGCCTTTGCAGAAGATTACTCCACGTTCGCCCGGCTGTGGGAGGCCCTCTCCCCCGACCTCATCCTGGGTCAATACGAAGCGGACTACCGCTGGCTCACCCAGGTCTACGAGTCGCTCAGGCCGCCCAGCGGCACGGGCAAACTGCTATGGCACGCGCTGGGCGCCAAGACACTGGAACTGATCCACGAGCACGTGCACGTCGAGGCGGTGCGCGACGACCTGGAGACGCTGGTGATGGACGCCGAGGTGCTGAAGGAGATCCTGGCGACCGACGACGCGGCCCGCAAGGCGCGCGAGGTCGAGGTCAAGATCGTCGCCCGGCTGCGCAGGCACCAGGACGATACCCGCTTCGTGGCGCTGGGGCGGCGGCTGGAGGCGCTGAAGGAGCGCTTGCAGCAGGGGCTGCTGACCAGCCTGGAGTACCTCAAACTGCTGCTCGACCTGGCGCAGGAAGTGCTGCAGGCCGAGAAGGGGGTAGACACCGAGGAGGAGCGCCAGCGAGCCAGGGCGGCCCTGACCGAGTTATTCCAGGAGACGCGCAGCGCGAACACACCCGTGGTGGTCGAGCGCATCGTCAACGACATTGACGAGATCGTGCGCATCGTGCGCTTCCCCGGCTGGCAGCAGACCATTGCGGGCGAGCGGGAGATCAGGAAGGCGCTGCGCAGGACGCTGTTCAAGTACAAGTTGCACGAGGAGGAGGGCCTGTTCGACCGAGCGTATGGGTATATCGAGGAATATTACTGAGCAATGAGGTGAGGATGTATCCACTCGACAAGAGCGACTATGCGCGCGTGCGGCCGGTGTTCGAGGGGCTGCGCTACAACATGGTGGTGGATTCGGTGATTGACGGAAACACGCCGGGCTGGGTGTACGGGAGTAATACTCCTCGACGACGTGCGCCATCCCCAGACCGCCTGGATGTGGAATATGATGGACACCGCGGATGAGTACATCCGTATGCTGGTGGCGGGGCGCGCCGACGACGAAGAGGTGAACCGCGCCCTGGCCCACCTGATAGACGAGCGGGTGCTCCCCAACACCGTGATCCCGATGCTGTCGCTGCACTACTTTCCCGAGGAGTGGGAAGGCAAGATGGACGTCGTGCTGCACGGCAAAGGGGCGCGCAAGGCCTGGCGGCGGTTCTACACGTTTGGCGGCTTGAAGGCCGACTGGAGAAGGGAGATGCCCGCCGCCTGCCAGATGCGGCGCATAGACGAGGGGTTGCTGGAGAGCGCCCACCTGGGGAACGCGCGGGACGTGGCGGGCTGGGTGCGCTCGTTCTGGGACTCGTACCGCGATTTTGTGGAGAGGGGCTTTGGCTTCTGCCTGGTCGAGGGGGGCACGATCGCCAGTTGATGCCTGTCGGTGTTTGCCAGCGGTATGCACTTTGAACTGGGGCTGGCCACGGCGCCGGACTACCGGGGGCGGGGGTACGCCACGCTCACTGCGGCCGCCTGCGCGGAGCATTGCGTCGAGCACGGCCTCACACCCCATTGGCACTGCTGGGAGGACAACGCTCCCTCGATACGAGTGGCGGAGAAGGTAGGGTTCGAGCGGCCCGAGCGATACGCGGTGTATCGGTTTGAGTGGTAGAGACGCTGCGTCATCTCCAACTCGAGAAGACCCTTCAGGTTTCAGAAAACCTGAAGGGTCTTGCTGCTGTACCACGAGACCTCGCGAAACGCGCACAACAAGAGGATCGCTACCGCGCTGATCGCCCCGGCGCTGCTTGCCGGTTGCAGGCAGACGCAGTCCACGATACCACCGGCCGCAACACCCAGGCCTGTGGGCTCTGACTTTCGTCCACAGCATGATCTGCGAACATACGCTCACTCACCGTCCAGATAGACGTCACGCGGGCACTTCAGGTTCCTTTGGCGTCACGTCTCGGGCAGCGGTGCTAATGGCGCATGACCAGCGGTAAGAACCTGTCATTCTCGTCAGGATACACGACGACGGTCACCGTCGCCAGGACAGGGCAGGCAAAGCCACTGGCCGTGTCACTGACGATGGCGGTGTTCGTAATCCGGTCCCCGTGCGCGGCATTGGCCGGCACCCTGGCCCGGAAGCGCACCGGCACCATGCTCCTCGGCAAGATCGTGCCGGTCCAGGTAATCCTGCCCGCGCCGTAGGTACAGGAGCCACTGCCACACACGAGCGAACCCGCTTCATAGGTTAACTCGGGCGGTAGTGTATCCTGCGCCTGGCTCGACAAGAGGATATTGCCCGTGTTGCGCACGTAGATCGTGTAGGTGACGGCGCCACCGGGCAGCACGCGAACCGGGTCGGCCTGCTTGAAGGAAGCACTCAAACCTGACCCTCGCGCCACAAAGGCCGCCTCCAGTTCGTACAGGTTGCCGTAGCCGTCGTTCAGGTGGGCCACGTTGGTCACCGGCGCCGAGTCGCGCAGCAACGTGGTCAGAGTGACGGCGAACGAGACCTCGGCGCTGTGCTGGGAGAGCATAGGCAGCGCGCCCGTCCAGATGATGGCATTGGTCGCCGTGTGGTAGCGGGCGGCGCCCAACGTGTAGGTCAGGCTGCCGGGCACATAGGCCAGGCCAGGCGGGATGGGGTCGGTGAGCGTGACCCCGGTGGCGTTCAGCAGGCCGTCGTGCTTCAGAAGCAACGTATACCGTACCACCTCGCCCAGGACTGCCTCAGCCTTGTCGGCCGTTTTCACCGAACCGCTCAAGTCCAGCGAGTTGATCCGCGTCCCCGCGCTGCGTTGCAGCGGGCCGTAGGGACCGGTGATAGTGGCGGTGTTGGTGAGCCACGCGTTGACCGGCCACGTCAGGCCAGTACGCACGGCGAAGGTCACGTCGGCGTAGTGGGTCTCACCCCCCCACGAGGCACCTGGGGGCAGGAAAACGATGGCCAGGCCGTCGGACAGGGCGGGTGTGTTGTACGAGTACTGGAGGCCCTGTGTCGGCGAGTTCTGTATGCCGACTGTCGCCTGCGCTCCATAGTCACGGGCGTCGCCGAAGGTCACGTCCAGATACTGCATCAGGATCGCACCGTTCTCGTACAAGATGACCTCCCACCTACCAGCGTCCGGTGAAGGGCAACAACCCGATACCCCGTGGTACTGGATCACCACCCGACGGTTGGGTGCACTGCCCTGCACCTCGTAGAGCACAGTCCCCGGCGATACGTACAGGTCGTCCCACAGGAGAGCGATGAATGCGTTGACTTCGTAGCCATTGCTGGACGGAATCGGCGTGTTCTGCAAGCCCATGTACTTGTCCTCAAAGTACACCGTGCCGTTGGTCGCCACGGCCAGGTCGGTATAGGGCGTACCGTAGAAGGAAAAGGGGAACGGCAGCAAGATGGGGTAAAAGTAGCTGTCATCGAGGTCGCCGAAACTGATCCGGGTACCGGTGTCATTGATCTCTACCCAGTCGAAGCCTACTCCTGGCACGATACCATGACGGAGCGAGTCGCCCCACTCGTAATTCCCGCTGGTGTTGGCATAGGTATACGTCCCGGGGAGCCTGCCCGTCCAGGTGATGGCCTGTTGCGCCGGGCTGTACCCACCCACTCCCGGGGTCGAGGCCAGGCTGCCAGGGACGTAGATGGTGCCCGCCGGGATGGGGTCGCGCAGGCTGAACGTGCCGCTGATCGTCGAAGGGTTCTCGACGCGGATAGTATAGGTCAAGGCCTCGCCGGCCACGGCCTGCCCCTCGTTCACCCGCTTGGCGCTGGGGGAGGCGTCGGGGAACTCGACCAGGCTGACCTGGGTGCGGGTGAAAACGCGGCTGCTGCCGTCGCTGAACGTGGCCACGTTGGTGACCGGGCTCCCATGCGTCCAACCGTGGCTATCCACATTCACGCCGAACGTGAAGGTCAGGGGACTGGACATGGCCGGGATCGTCCCACTCCACCGCACCTGGTTCTGTACACTATCGTACCTGGCCCCGGCACGGTTGGGGCCGAAACCGGCAAAGGTCGTCCCGGCCGGAATGGGATCCACCAGGCTGGCGCTGATCGGCCCGGCGGCATCGGCGCGCATCTCGACCGTGTAGGTGATGCGGCCACCAGGTTGCACGGTATCCTGCCAGACAGATTTGCTTGAGCGGCAAAAGTCGTCGAACAGGCGCAGGGATTCGTTCGCGCTCGTCAAGCCCGACAGGAACTCCACTTCGTTTTCGCTCACGCCCCCCACGGTCCAGATCTTGCCGGCCGCGTACGCGGCAGCCGTGCCGGCGCGGTTGTCAACGTTCAGCGACGAGATGAACTGCCAGGTGTCGGTGGCCGGGTCGTAGCGCTCAGCATTATCCAGCCCCTGCCAGCCGTTGCCGCCACCGGAGACGTACAGATAGCCGCCTGGCGCCGCTGCCAGGCCGGGCGACTGGCGCCCCATCCGCATCGGGGCGGCAATAGACCACCCCTCCGCCACGGGATCGTAGACCTCGACTGCGCGTTCGTTGTACCAACCGCCGACGACATAGATCTTGCCGTTCAATTCGGCTGCCGCCGCATAAGCCCGCCCGCCCCCAGGCAAGGGGGCCACGGGGGTCCACACGTTCGTCGCCGGATCGTACCGGTAGGCCCTGTCCGAGAACGCGCCTTCACCCGCGCCGCCAAAGGCATACAGTTTGCCGCCAGCACTGGCCACCGCCACCCCGCTCAGGCCCTCGGGCAGGTCGGCCGCCGATGACCAGTCGTCGGTCGCCGGATCGTAGACGTAGACCATATCTTGGTGCATGTCGTCCTGGCTGGAACCACCGACCACATATACCTTGCCGTTCAGTGCCGCTGCGCCGGCGTTCGCCAGCGCCTGGGGCAGCAGCCTCATCACCTCCCACTCGCCGGTACAGGCGTCGTAGCGCTCGTGGGCATCCATTAGCTCGTTCCAATACCTACCACCCCAGCCCCCGATGGCGTAATAACGGTGGTCACCGGGCAGAGCCACGGCCGCCAACCGGTAGCGCGCCGTGGGCATGGGCGCTTCCACTTGCCAGTGCGGGGAGGCGATCGTCGTGACACCCACGCTCTGGCTGGGCGTGCCGGCCGGGTAACGAGAGGCCGTCACGGTGACAGCGTCGGTGGCGTTGGCGTGAGCCGTCGCCGGGATGTCCACTTCCAGGGCCAGGTCCAGTTGCGCACAGGGGGGGACGACCAGCGGCAAAGTCACTTCGGCGGTGCCGCTGAGGATGCGGGTAGGCCAGACATTACCGCTCAGGCGTAGCCGATAGGTGGCCGCCTGGCTGCCGATATTGGCGAGGCCCAGGTCGTGGTGCACGGTGCTCCCGGGCGCATCCGTCTGGCGCGCGGGGGTAACGGCCACGCTGACCCCGTAGGATGGACGGGTGCCCATGGCCCAGCCGATGCTGCGGTCCAGCACCTCGGCGATGGCCGGATCACGGTTGGCAGCCCGCGGGGCCACGTTTTCGTAGCCCAGGGCAAAGTAGACGGCCCGGTAGGAGGCATCACACGGGTCTACGGCCAGCGCCGCTGCCCCATTGCCATTGTCGTAGGCCAGCACCGGGAAGGCCGCGCCATCCCGGGGAGTCACTCCATCGGGCCACAGGCCGGCCACCCCATTAGGGTACCCGCGCAGGCTGGCGTTCGTGATCGGCAGGTTCAAGCCGGCCAGGAAGTCTCGCCCGGAGACAGTATCACCCTCGCCAGCAGCGGGGTCCAGGAAGTAACGTGCATGCAGGTAGCCGTCGTAAAAGACCGTACCACCTAGCCCTCCCAGCTCCTGCCCAGAGATGATCAGCCGCCCTCCGCGGTCCAGGTACGCCATCAGTTCATCGTCCGCGCCCATGCCCACCGTGCTGCCCGCACCGTGCGCCCAGACCACCAGATCGTAAGCACTGAGCATAGCAGGCGATGGAATGCCATAACCGATACTCCCGTCCGGCATTACCTGCGTGTCGTGGAAGGTGGTGTACTGGACCTTCCACAGGTCATACAGGTAGTTTTCTCGGTCCAGGCTCCACTGGAAAAAGGGGTGCACCGGCCACCCGAAGAACCAGCTACGGTAGGCATCGGCCTCCACCAGCAGGATCGTCGGCGCAGGCGTCAGCGAGAACGTGTGGGTCGAGCCGCCGAGGGCCACACGCACGTCTTCCCGCAGGATGCGATACCTGCTCGCCTGCACCACCAGCCCGTGGGTAGCGACCGGCAGCGTCAACATATAGACTCCACTGGCACCGGTCGTGCTGCCGACCGCCGGGTTGGCAGCGACGTAGACCAACGCCCCACTGACCGGCACCGTCCCGCTGAGCACCCGGCCGGTCAGGGTAGCGGCCGGTAACGCGCGCAGCGGGAAATCGGCGATAGATAGCGTATTGGTGATCACGGTCTGGCCCAGGAAGACGCTGCCTGCATAACCCCAGGCGTCCACCCTGACGTCGTAGGTGCCGGCCGGGACGGTGGTGGAATACTGGCCGCCAGCGCCAGTCTGGGTGGTGAAGGCATCGCCAGACGTGCTGCTCACGCCACGGATGGTAGCGCCAGCAATAAGAGTGCGCGTGGCCGCGTCGCGCACAGTGCCTCGCAGGTCACCCGCGGAACGGGCCCACCGCACGGCACGGTAGGCGTCTATGCGCCCGTAGCCGTAGTCGTCGTCGGGGCCGGGCGCGCCCAGGTCTACCGCCGTGTACTCCATGAAGCGTTCCAGTTCGTCCACGTCCAAGTCGCGATAGCCATCCCGGAGGTCGGCGGAGACCATGAGGGCCACCAGGCCCGCCACATGGGGCGCGGCCATCGAGGTGCCCGACCACGTTGGCCCCGAATAGCCGCCGCCCGGCGTGGTGGAGTTGACATCTACGCCTGGCGCCGAGAGCTCCGGCTTCTGTTCCCCCTCGTAGAACGATGGGCCCCGCCCGCTGAAATAGGCCACCTGGTCGCCCGCGTCGGTCGCACCGACCGTGATCGCTTCCGGCACGTTGGCCGGCGCGCCGATGGAGCCGGGGCCCGCCGAGGGGTTGCCCGCCGCAAACACCGGCGCGATGCCGGCCGCCCGCAGGGCCTGGAGGATGGGGCGGAAGGTGTCGTCGGCCGGGTTGGCCGAACCCCACGAGTTGTTGATGGCGTCGGGAGCCCTGG
>Ga0315295_10004007_pt1 | contig 12513 bp, 15 predicted proteins | sample YL17G14_0_MG_FD_204453 | JGI IMG/M metagenome (GOLD analysis project Ga0315295, IMG submission 204453) | Sediment microbial communities from Yellowstone Lake, YNP, Wyoming, USA - YL17G14_0 | ecosystem: Environmental > Aquatic > Freshwater > Lake > Sediment | place: USA: Wyoming | collected... | reverse complement strand
TCTGGGAGGATTATTCATCCTTCAGGGAGCTACTGAAGATCCTCTGCCAGAAGGATATCAAAGACATAGAGGGGATACCGAAGCTCCTCACGAATCTCGAAGGCTATGAGGCTCTCAGGCAGTAAGGCTGAAGACCTTGCGGTGAAGTTTCTCAAGAAGAAGGGATACAGGATCATCTCAAGAAACTTCAAGACCCCCATCGGAGAGCTTGATATCATTGCCATAGACGGGGAGACGCTCGTTTTTGTCGAGGTGAAGGCCAGGCACGACGACTCCTTTGGACGCCCCTTCGAGGCGGTTGATCACAGGAAGAAGGAGAAGCTCAGGAAAGTGGCCCTCTGCTATCTGAAGAAAAACCGGAAAGAGGTCCGGTCGAGATTTGATGTCCTGAGCATCGAGATGAAAAATGGTAGCCATATGATCGAGCACATCGTGGATGCCTTTGAATGAGAATAGGGGAATACAGCATTTCCTGACCATGTTGCTCTAAACACAGGCTTCCGGGACATGGTCTCCCAACAGCACGCAGTGTTTCTCATGCCGCTGAAGTTCTCGATTGTATACCTAAGTGTTGCAAAAATGACATGGCAGACATCCCTCAACGCCTTTATAAGGCGATGAAATGTCACTTATTTGGCTTGCATGGTCATACCTAACCTGGGGTGTGGTCATGAAGTCAGGCTTGGAACGTGGCTTCCGATACTTCAAGGTATCGCCAATAAAGGCTTTTCGGGACATCCGCCATGTCTCTGTCGATAAAGTTTGTGCAACTGGCAGGTATAATTAGAGTCTGTCAATGAAATCGGCACGGTCATGCTGAATGCGTTTCTGTATTTAATGAAATGAAAGGGTTATTAGCAGTCTCATAATAGAATGGAAAATCATTTCAATTTGTCTGTCATGCCCGAAGTTCTCAATCGGGCATCCAGTCTGGGTTTTTTAAGCCCTCTGGATTCCCGCTCAACACACTGCGGGAATGACGGCTATGTTGTTACTATTTTGAGACCGTTAATATGACAACCTAAGGATGAGAAAAGTTCAGACGTTCAGGTTTTGTGATCTCATATACCGTGCTTCATCATCGCATAGGAGGAATACATGGCAAAAATCACATTTAATTGCCCTCAGTGCGGGCACCCCGTAGAATTTTACAGTTTTATCCTCGGTCTGGAACTGCCTGGTGCTATTGGAAGCCGCGCAAGTTATCTGTCTGATATATTAGGATTTCCTAAGGATTATAACTACACACTTACTACAGCTCCTGGTGAAGTTCTGGCTGATCTTATTGGGTGTAAGAAGGCATGCCAGAAATGTAGGACAGAGCTTGAGATCGTGGGGAAAGTAACTGTGCAATGTGTCAAAAGCAAAAGAAAGTAGAGATGGCACGAATGTATACGCGACGATAATGAGTATATATTCTGCCTGCCGCTTGAATCCGCTAAAATAAAGACTGCATGGAATGGGGAACAGAACAGCAAGAAGGGGTGTCTCATCAGGCAGGTGCAGACCGGGATGCGGACCTTGTTGTCTCTGTACGGAAGGGTGACCTCAATGCCTTTGAACTGCTCGTGACCAGGCACCAGAAACAGATGTTCAACATCGCCTGCCGGATCACGGGTGACTCCGAGGATGCTGCCGAGGTAGTTCAGGATGCCTTTGTTTCCGCATACCGGAATATCCAGAGCTTCAAAAGCAGGTCCAGGTTCTCGACGTGGCTTGTTGCGATCACTATCAACTGCGCACGGAACCGGCTCAAGCAGTCCCGGTCCCGGATGTCAAGGGAGCCGGTGTCCCTCGATGATCCGGTGCATACCGGTGACGGAAAGATTATTGTCGATCCTCCATCGAGAGAGCCTTCGGTGCTTGATAGGATCGAGCAGATGGATATCAGAAGGGCTGTGCAGGATTGCATCAGCAGGCTTGAACCGGGGTTCCGGGAAGTATTGGTCCTGCGCGACTTACAGGATTTTTCCTATGAAGAGATCGGGAAGATCCTGAACGTGCGTGAAGGGACCGTCAAGTCCAGGCTCTTCCGGGCCAGGGAATCGGTCAGGGAATGCCTGAAGCGGTCAAGGGGAGAACGGTGATGAAACATGAGGACATCAGGCATAAACTGTCCGAATACATCGACGGCGCCGTCTCTGACAATGAGAGGGCTGCCATTGAAAGGCATCTGAAGTCCTGCAGCGAATGCAGCGATGCCCTTGCGGAGATACGTGAGACCATCGAACGGGTCAGGTCGCTCGAGATACAGGAGCCGCCGGTGTGGCTTACGCAAAAGATCATGGCGCAGGTGCGAGTAACGGCAGAGCAGAAAAAAGGCCTTTTTCAGAAGCTCTTCTTCCCGCTTCGTGTGAAAATTCCTCTTGAGGCAGCCGCAATGGTTCTTGTTGCGGTGATCGCTCTATTTTTTTACCAGCAAGGGCAGTTTCCCAAGGAGATGGCAGAGGCGCCTATCGATACTCTTAATTCAGGACACACAACGAAGCCGGAACCAGAGGTACCGGTGAGGTCCAATCTGAGGAAGCAGAAGAGCGCTACCCCGCAACGCCCGACCGGTGCTGAAAAAGCGCCTGCACCTGTTCCGATACCTGCCCCTGCATCTTCAGAGCAGCAGGGATCTGAAATCGTCTCTGACAGACCTAAGGAAAGGAAGATCGCAAAAGCCCCGACTGCTATAGAGGAGCTCAAGAAAGCAGAACCTATGAAAGAAAGCGGTACCCGGCTCTCCTCGGCACCACACACATCGGTGCCTTCGGCCAAGACAGAATTTATGACCGACAGTGAGAAAGAACCCATGCGGGTCATCCTCCGCGTAGAGGATACTGCAGGCGTCTTGGCAGCAGTCGAAAAGCAGATCAACAGGCTGCACGGGGAAATCACGAAAAAAGACGATGTCAGTATTGTTGTCCGGCTCAACGCAGAGGATCTGGAACAACTCCTGAAAGAATTGCAAAACCATGGAAGGGTTGACTTAGTAAGAGAAGAACTCCCGCAGAAAGCAGGAAAGATGCTTCTCAGAATCAGCATCGATAAAATTCCACCGCAGTAAAAAATCTTCAGGGAACTTTTTCGGGACCTCCATTGTCTCATTACCAAAGAGCGCTCTTACCTACACCATAAAAGGAGGTCTCTATGAAACCCCTTAGCACGACTCTGTCAGTCCTTGCCCTGGCTTTCTTCGTTCTTTTCAGGGCATCTGGCTTGGCCCAGTATGAATCGGATGACCGCACGCTTTCTCCCTATTTCTTTGTTAAAAGCGACGATCCCGCCATTGACCAGCTTCCGTTAAAGTCTACCTCGGCTTTAGTGAACATCGCAGGCGTTATTGCCGACGTTACGGCCACCCAGGTCTACAAAAACGAGGGCAAAAGGCCCATTGAGGCAATCTATATCTTTCCTGCATCAACTCGCGCTGCGGTCTATGGCATGAAGATGACTATCGGCGAGCGGACTATAACGGCGAAGATCAAGAAGAAGGACGAGGCCCTGCAGGAATACGAGCAGGCGAAGAAGGAGGGAAAGAGCGCATCGCTCCTGGAACAGCACCGTCCGAATGTGTTTCAGATGAATGTCGCGAACATCATGCCGGGAGACGAAATCAAGGTGGAGCTCAAGTACAACGAGCTTCTCGTTCCCACAGAGCGCATCTATGAGTTTGTCTATCCGACGGTTGTCGGGCCGCGCTATTCGAACCTGAAGAGTGCAACAGCACCTGCTTCGGAGCGTTGGGTCCAAAACCCATATCTTCACCAAGCTGAAGCGCCGACCTACTCCTTTGACATCCTCGTGAACATTGCAGCAGGCTTGCCGATCCAGAAGATCATCTGCCCCTCTCACAAGGTCGGTGTCCGCTACAGCGGCAATACAAATGCAGTTATAACCCTCGATCAATCTGAAGAGAAGGGAGGGAACCGTGATTTTATTCTCAGGTACCAGCTCGCAGGTGGACAGATCGAATCAGGCTTTCTCCTGTATCAGGGCGAGAAGGAGAACTTCTTTCTCCTCATGCTCCAGCCACCTAAGCACGTGACCACTGCGCAGATCCCTGGCAGGGAATATATCTTCATTGTCGATGTCTCCGGCTCCATGCATGGATTCCCGCTCGATGTCTCGAAACAGCTCCTGCGGAACCTCATAAGTAATCTCAGGCCCTCGGATCAGTTCAACGTGCTCCTGTTCTCGGGCGGCTCCACGCTTTTGTCAGAGAAGTCCCTTCCGGCAGCTGATTACAACATCACAAGGGCCATCGATATGATTGATCACCAGCAGGGCGGCGGTGGGACCGAGCTTTTACCTGCGCTTAGGCGTGCGCTTGCCCTGCCGCGTTCAGAAGGATTTTCTCGCACCGTGGTGATGGTAACCGATGGCTATGTGGCAGTAGAGGAGCAGGCCTTTGATCTCATACGGAATAACCTCGGAAATGCCAATATGTTCGCTTTCGGCATTGGCTCGAGCGTGAACAGACACATCATCGAAGGCATGGCCCATGTCGGCATGGGCGAGCCCTTCGTTATCACCAAATCTGAAGAGGCAGGCACAAAGGCTGAAGCATTCAGGAGGATGATCCAGTCTCCGCTCTTGACGCAGATCAGGATCGACTTCGACGGCTTTGACACCTACGCAGTCGAGCCCAAAACCACTCCGGACATGCTCGCGGACAGGCCGGTGATTGTGTTTGGAAAGTGGAGGGGCAAGCACAAGGGTACCATTACCCTCAGCGGTATCGCTGGCAACAAGCCCTATCGCGAGGTGATCGACGTTTCCACGGTCAAACCAATCCCGTCACACGCGGCCCTCCGTTATCTGTGGGCACGTTATCGCATCATGCTCTTGTCGGATTACAACATGCTGCGGCCCGATGACGAGCGGATCAGGGAGATCACTGACCTGGGCATTGCCTACAATCTCCTGACTGCCTACACCTCGTTCGTTGCCGTGGACTCCGGGGTGAGGAACAAGGACGGCAAGTCTGTGACCGTCAACCAACCGCTTCCACTTCCTGAGGGTGTTTCGGATTACGCTGTGGGCAGCTCGGCTTTTAAATCCACGTCGGCACTATCACCTCTAAGTGAGCTCTTCTCTCCAACGGCCAAAAAAGAGACGGCACAGGAGGCTGTAACTGATCGGATCGAGAAGAAGCATAAGGACTCTTCTATCAGGATAGATAAAATTGTGGTAAAAGGCGGTCTTTCGAGGGATATGGTACAAATGGTTCTGGAGCAGGAGGTGCAGAAATTTCTGAACTGCACGCAGAATCAGAAAGTGACCGGAAAGCTCATTGTTAAGTTGACATTGAATGCAGAAGGCATTGTGAATACAGTCACCATTATCTCGAATAGGACGGGTGTCAAACCCATCGAACACTGCATTATCAATGAGCTGAAGAAATTCCGCTTCCCGGCAGCACAGGACAGTAACCCATCAACAGTAACCGTCACCTTGTTATTCTTGTAATACGCGTAGCCCCTGCGAGGCCGGCAGGATGGCTGCCGGCCTCGCATAATTTAAGACGAGTTAAGATGAGGGTGCGCCCATTTAAAGGGCACCTTTCAAGAGAAAAAAGACGTTTGCCTTATCGCACTCCGGTCAGGGCTGCGTTTCTTCCTTTTCCACGCCGGCCGCTTCCGGCTTATCTTGATACACCAGCTCCTTCTGAAGTTTGGTATCGATCTCCACGATACGCGCTTCCCATTCGGCAATCTCTATTATCATATCCCTAATTCCCAGTTGCGTGGCCATATCATCAAGCCGTTCCTGGGAAACCTTTTCGTACACGGCATTGCCTATTTCTGCCAGGAGCCTGGTCACTCTGGACTCGCATCGGGCTTTCTCACGACGGAGACGGGTAAGCTCAATTCCATCACCAGCCTTTTCGGTTAAGGCATGAACGGCTGCCAAAGCTGCATCAAACCCTGCTTCCATTCCTCCGTAAATCCTGTCCCATAGTTTCATCCCTTTTACTCCTTTTGCATTGCTTGTATGCGCGTGTCTCTCCGCTTAGACACCCGTGACACGATTATAGATCGCTGATATATTCTTATCTTTGTTCTCTATGCACGAAGAATCTGTATTTGCCGCCTGTATAATATACACCTTCAACCCGAACCAACTCTTCCCAAAGCAGTGAAATCCCTCATTTGCTCTGCCGCCCGGATGATATCGATTGCTTGCCTCGTTCGTTTGTTCTTGTCCAACAGGGTGGAGATTGAACAGGTGTCTTAACATATTGTTCTCTATGCTATTTACTACAAGTATATTTTCTATACTGTGTACTTGTAAAACATGATATGACTGGAGTTTCCTGACTTTTCCACAGGTATTCACTACAAAGACTCTCAGTAACTGGGTCTATAGTCATTCTGAGCGAAGCGAAGAATCTAATAGAATCGGATGATAGAGACCCTTCGCTTCGCTCAGGGATACACCAAAACAGAAACTCAAGGAGGTGAGATACAGTCTATTAAAAAATCCAAAAGCATCCAGGAGCGTAAGGGTGAAGTTGATGAGTTGCATGATTTTGGAAATGGTGACCTTCGGAGTTTCGATAAGCAGGTGCACATGATTTGTCATCAGGACATAGTGATAAAGCTACAAAAGGAATTTCTCTTTGTACCTGAGAATTATATCGATATGCTTCTGGTAGTTGGCCTCTTCCTTAAAGACGTTCTTTCGGTTGTTGCCTCGGGTAAGGATATGGTAAATATATTTTTTCGGTGCTACTCTTGCGACTCTTGGCATACAGGAAGTTTACCAACTGGTCGTCATATTTTCCAATAAATAGAACCGTCCCTTTTTCCTTCTGTTCCTTACTCTTTTCTTCCGCATTCCCGAGCGCAACTCCGACTCTCCTATCCCTTCCCCTTTAACAATTCTCTCCTTAAGGTTTCCAACAGGTAAGGATCGTCTTCGCAGATGATCGATTTATATCTGTTCAAAGAGATGACCGGTTCTCTTATGTCGTAGGTTAAAATTAACAACATAACCGGTCTCAAAATAGTAACAACATCGCCGTCATTCCCGAGTGTGTTGAGCGGGAATCCAGTGGGCTTAAAACCCAAACTGGATGCCCGATTGAGAACTTCGGGCATGACAGACAAATTGAAATGATTTCCCATTCTATTATGAGACTGTTAATAACCGGTCAGAAGTCTCTTCATACTCCTGGAAATAGGCTGACCACCGGTCCGAACCAATAAATGAAAGTGGTTGGAAAGGAGGCACCATGCATAGATGCGGAATATGTTCGTTCGCTCGATGCTCCGTCCCATCACATGATGCAAAGCCCAGGGAGCATCCAATCTCGGGTGTCTGGGAATGCCGATAGGTTAGATTAATGTTAGCTGCCTCTATTTGCTCGCAGACCCCACCCTATTAGCCTACTGCGAAAGGAGCCAGCTAACGACTCCACGCTTGGCTGCACCCCAAGCCACGAGCGGCACTACGTCCGCCTGTGGTCGGAGTCCCAGGAAGGCCTCGTCTACGTCGAAATTCCAGCCCCCGTGGACGAGTTTGCTTCGGGCAGCATACACGCCTTCATACAGATCTCTTACTGCTGAAGGGGGCTGCACATACTCATCCAAAAACTTTCGAAACTGGCGTGTAATCCCGAGCATGCCACCGCATGTGCCGCATCTCTCAGCTTTGCCAAGCAATGGTTCAATGGCGCTGACGAGAGCGACCACTCTTTGGGATGCACCTAACGTCGGATCAGAAGCTGCCGCCAATGATGCACAAGAGCGTAGGAAACACATCCTGTTCTTGCGTGAGAGTGCCATGTACTTGGCATGCAGTACGTTGAGATCGGGAACTCGGAACTCCTGCGTGGCAACTCCGAGTTCCGAAAAGTACTGCGAATTTGCGACTGCGATTAGTTCAGAAAGGGTTTGTACGTCAGAGAACTCGACCTCTGAGGTATCTTCAAGGCCAGTCGCCATGCCGCATTGGACAAGTTGATAGGACCCTTTCCAGAACGCCCAGGAATATGGGCTGTTTATGCCAAACACCGGTACATCGATGAACGCTGATAGCAACCACTTGGCTTCTTGCACTGCCCGAAGACGGCGATAACCTTCGAGAAAGGGCAAGTCTGAGTAACGATAGACTACCTCGATAGCGAATGGCCTTGGCACAGATGCTGTCACGCTGGACGTGAGAGCTCCGAAAGCCGTCCTATCTTCTAACGGGCACGCGACCGGGAGCAGTTGTAACCACCCAGGAATACGGGCAAACCCGCTCGGAGCGCGATATGAGAAGAGTACGGAGCGAGCAATACGGGTCTGCTCGAGTTTTGCGCCTGCTTCAATACGGGGTTGGCATGCTTTCCAAACGTGAACTGGCATAGCAATCGAACTAAGCACAAGACGGTCGTTGAACCGCACTTTCGCAATAACATCTTCGCCGGAGCTTAGCTCGTAGGTTCGCTTCCCCGTTTGCCGTGAACCGCCTGCGTTCGCAGCAGATTGTACTGCCGCAATAGCCTCGTGATCGTCAAATCCGAGCTGTCGAAGCTGAGGCAAAACGTTCAGGACTTCAGACGTGCTTTTCATTCCTTAATCTTCAAAGCAAAACATTTAAGCTTCTTTCTGAAGTCACAGAATAGAAAATGAGGGCACGGCTGTAGAGCGAGGAATGATTTCAGAAAGAAGCAGTTGAACGAAGCCGCTACGCGCATCACCTATGGAATTTCAATCCCTCCCTTCCTGCAATTCCCTCGGGGATTGAATACAGGTGCCATTGCCGGCAGGAATACTCCCCGATGGAAGGACCATCACCAGGTGCATCACGCCCCTCACCACTCTCACTATACAGAAAAAGAGAGATTATTGGCAACAGGAAGAAAGAAGAAAGAGGACGTAGGTTCTGAAATATTTTAAGACATTTCCTCAAATCGGGCGTTTCTTCAGAAGCCGCCAAGCGATTCACAGAAGAGGTGGTAACCCCAAGGACAAGGAAGCGAGCAACTTCGGCTCCAGGATGACCCATCTTACCCACGGCCAATTGACAAAATATCCTCCGCCCCCTCACTACTCTTTTCTTCCGCATTCCCGAGCGCAACTCCGACTCTTCTATCCCTTCCCCAGATATACCTGAGTGGTCTTCAGGGCCTGGTGCCTCAGGGTTAAAGATTTCGAGGGTCTGCCTTTATCTTGTATATGAGCAAAGTATGTTCAAATATTGGACAACTGCTGTATACTAAATTATATGCAATTTGAATGGAATGAGGAAAAGAGCAGGTTGAACGGCCTCAAGCACGGGATAGATTTCGAGATGGTTAAAGGATTGTGGCTTGATGAGAATCGTATCGAAATTCATGTGCCCCATCCGGTCGAAAACCGATGGATCGTTGTTGCGGAACTTAACGAAAAAATCTGGGCCGCTGTCTATACCCTGAGAAAGGGTAAAATTCGCATCATTTCCGTCAGAAGGGCGAGAAGGAAGGAGGAGATACTGTATGAAAAAGAAAGAACTGGCTAAAAGCGCGGAAGAGCTTGACCGCAGGTTCGACGCCGGCGAGGACATCCACGAACTTATTGATATGTCAAAGGCCGCAATTGTCCGTCACGGTAAAAAGGTTCGTATTACGATCGATATGTCGGAAGCACTCGTCAGTGAGATAGACGAGATAAGGCAAAAGATTGGCGTTAACCGTGGAGCGCTGATCAAGGTATGGCTGCATGAACGGGTAAAGCAGGAGAAGACGGCTACGGGCGGTACCCGTTAATATGTTACAAAGTCCAAATTGCTTGCTGTTCAGAAAAGGACTGCACGGATGTCTACATTGTGATGGGGGACGGAAAGGGGACGTAGGTTCTAAATCATTTTAAGATATTTCCTCAAATCGGGCGTTTCTTCAGAAGCAGCCAAGCGTAGGGGATCGGGGATAGGGGACGTTGCCAAGTAAAACAACATATGCTAAGATAGCGCCGTGCCTAGACAAGCGCGACTCGATGCCCCCGGTATTCTCCATCATGTAATGGCGAGGGGAATAGAACAAGGGCTGATTTTCCGGGATGACGGTGACAGGGAACACTTTGTTCAGCGCTTAGCAGACCTTCGCAACAGTCGATAAGGAAAAGCACGCAACATTGGCGAGAAGGAAAACTGGCAAGGCGCCACTGTAAAACAGTAAAAGAATCAGTTACGAGGAATATTCGGTGCGTCCGTTTTCCGGTGATTCTTCGGTCATTTAAAAACCGACAAATGGGTCCGCATTTCGTCGACGAGTGGGTCCATCCTTAACCGGTGGTAACATTATCGTGGATTAAAATACAAAAGCCTCCAAAGGACATTTAACTCCCTTGGAGGCATCAAGTGGGCACCTTTTGGTAATCCCATCTCATAATTTTCCTCGTTGACGATAAGAAGTTACTTCATAAATATAAGAACAAATAATATAAAAAATATGGAATATCAAGATAGATATTGCTATTTTTAGGATAAAATTAATAGGGGCTATCCCCTCAACAGCCCCCTTTTTTGGTTTTGCTAGTTACATATTTCTAGCCTGAGAAGGACATACTTCTTTTTTAGAGATTCTAGAATAAAAAGAGGGGGTATTTGATAACAATACCTCTGTAAGCGTCATAAATGATCCAGATTTCGTTCACATAAGTAGATAAGAGCAATAGGGTATGGATTTTCTGAGAATTTAAATAGAAACAGTCAAGGCTATATCCTTTTCGACTTCTCTACCAGTTCCAGAAAAGGTTTTGGTCTTGAATAAAATCTATTGCATCCATATACTTAGGAGGGGAAAGAAGTTTTCCAAAAAAATTCTTATAGCGGTCTCTCTCCAAATCTCTCCTCCATTTTTTCTTTTTCCACTTAATCTCTTCAATCTTACTTTTCGATTTGGGATTCGGAGGATATAAAATAACCCTGACTTTTTTCTCCTGTGGTGGTTTGTCCGAGCTTGCTATTGCCTTAGATAGTATGTACCTAAATTCAAAATCAGCAAGAGGGAATGAATATCCGATAAAAACAATACGCTCTGCTTCTTGCAAATCCATTAAGGCATTATGCCAAACCATTTTTAAATGAGTATTGAGGCACTTGCAAAAGTCATAAAATGGTGGTATTTTTTGAGGTTCATAAGGCTCTTATTCTGTTATAATTTTGTGCAGTCAAAAACAAACAGAAGGAGAGCGAATGAACCTCAGAGACACGATATCATGGCTGAAGACGAAAATACAAGTAGACTTATTTCCGCATGTGGAGGAATGTGTGAGAGATCCGCTGACGGAGAAGCAAAAGAGATTGATAACGACCCTGGAAGTGATGAAGGTAGAGGATCATGTGAAATCGCCTGAATACCAATGGATGGGGCGGAAACTCAAGGATCGGTATGCGATAGCGCGGGCGTTTGTCGCGAAGGCTGTATACGATTTCAACACTACGAGCGGGCTGATAGAGGCATTGAAGACTATGCCGAATTTAAGACGGATATGCGGGTTTGACGGCAGCGTTATTGTAGAAGAGCGAGAGGGGATAACCGTAGGCGGAATGATATTGAGGTTGAAGAGGAAGAAGACCACATTGCCGTCAGAATCAACGTTTTCTCGGGCATTTGCGGAATTTGCCGAGAGTGGATTAGGGGACATGGTGCATGATGCTCTGGTGGAAGAACATATGTCTGATCAGATCATAGGGCATATATCGCGGGATGCGACGGCGATCATCGGCAACGAGAAGCCTGCGAAGAAAGGGAAGGAACGCGAGGAGAAAAAAGAGGCTAAGCCTGCGGCGAAAAAGGGGCGGCCCAAAAAAGGGGAAGAGAGGCCGAAAGAGGACACGCGGATAGAGAGGCAGGTCAGGCAGACATATGGGGAAGCCTTGAAGGAATTGCCCACGGTCTGCGATGTAGGCTGCAAGACGAATTCACAGGGATACAAGCAGACGTGGATAGGGTATAAACTTCATGTAGACATGAGCGATTGCGGGGTGCCGATCACAGCGATATTGACATCGGCGTCATTACATGACAGTCAGGTGGCGATACCGATGATGAAAATGACAACTGAGAGGGTGCCGTATTTATATGACCTGATGGACGCCGCATATGACGCGGAACAGATACACGAACTGAGCAAGTCTCTTGGACATGCGCCGATCATAGACAGAAATCCCCGAAGGGGTAATGTAGTGCCGATGGCGCCTGCAGAAGCTGTCAGATACAATGAACGGTCTGCTGCAGAGAGGTTCAATAGCAGGCTGAAGGGCGAGTTTGGCGGAGAAACGGTCATGGTTCGCGGCTATAAAAAGGTGAAACTGCATCTCATGTTCGGCGTCATTGCGTTATTCGTCGATCAATTGTTGAAACTAACAACGTAAAAAAAGGAGAACCTATCCTGACTCTTGAGATGCAAGGGAGACGTATGTTCAAAGAGGGCTTATATTGTCGTTGCAGAGATCAAAAAACGCTCAAAGAGCGCCAAGAAATTGAAAAGTCCGATAAAGGTCAGAATTTTATCCATAACGAAGCATAATGTGAAATACTTTTGCAAGAGGCTC
>Ga0315295_10004006_pt1 | contig 12514 bp, 11 predicted proteins | sample YL17G14_0_MG_FD_204453 | JGI IMG/M metagenome (GOLD analysis project Ga0315295, IMG submission 204453) | Sediment microbial communities from Yellowstone Lake, YNP, Wyoming, USA - YL17G14_0 | ecosystem: Environmental > Aquatic > Freshwater > Lake > Sediment | place: USA: Wyoming | collected... | reverse complement strand
AACGTCCTTGCCATGAACCGGGTTATCGCTGTCGCTTCTCCCAACTCCGCCCCGACCAGGCGCATCATCAAAGAGGGGAAGAGCAAGGGTCTTCTTATTGATATGACCAACGGACGGAAAACCAAAGCCGTCATCTTCACCGACAGCGGACATATCATCCTGGCGGCGCTCGCCCCGGAGACCGTTGCCAGCCGCATCCGGAAAAGCTGGGGGCGGCTGACGATAAAGCCTGAGGAGGGCGAAGAGAAAGAGAACCTGGTCCAGCAGAGTAAGAGCAAGGGACTTCTGATTGACCTTACCAACGGGAAGAAAACCCAGTCCGTCATCTTTACCGATAGCGGGCATATCATCCTTGCCGCCGTGCCGCCGGAGACCGTGAGCGCCAAGCTGCCGGTGGGGCGGGGTGCCTCGCTTTCCGAACAGGCACAATAATGTTTGAAGCGACAACTTCATGCATGGCTTCTTTTGAACAGCCGGCAAAGCCCCTCCTCATTGTGCTCTCAGGGCCTTCGGGGGCGGGCAAGGACGCCGTCTTACACCGGATGAAAGAAACCGCCTGCCCGGTAGTCTGTATTGTGACCATGACGACGCGCCTCAGGCGCGAATACGAGAAGGATAAGATTGATTACCACTTTGTTTCTAAAGAGAAGTTCCAGGACATGATAAAGAACGATGAGTTCCTTGAGTGGGCGCGGGTCTACGGCAACTGGTACGGGTCGCCGAAAGACGCTGTGAGAAGCGCCCTTGCTGCGGGACAGGACGTTATTGTCAAGGTTGATACCCAGGGCGCCGCCGCCATTAAGAGAAAGGTACCGCAGGCGGTTTTCGTTTTTCTCATCCCGCCGACCCTCGAAGAGCTTGTTACCCGGCTCAGGGAGCGCCACACAGAGTCTCCGGAGGAGTTCGCCCTGCGTACTAAAATGGCGGCGGAGGAGATAAAGAGCCTCCCGATGTTCGACTACGTGGTGGTAAACAGGCAGGGCCAGCTTGACCTGGCCGTGGCCGAAATCAAGGCCATCATTGCGGCCGAAAAATGCCGTGTAAACCCGCGAGATATTAAGCTATGATTCACACGATGATGCATTGCTATACCAGTAAAAGAGTCCCTCCCCGAAATATCCGCTAACTTAATTAATACTGACCCACCATCAGTATCAAAAGCGTACGGCCAGTATCGGTTGTTTTGTACTCCATTCTTGACTCACATTGCGTAATCAGCATAACTGTGCCATCTCATTCCCATTAAATCCAGATTATCGTTAAATAAGGTGCCAAATGCCGGAGAAAATACTGTCGAAAAACATGAATAAACCGCCGGAGGGAAGAAAATCCTGGCGCATCACAGTTGCCGCCATTACCCGTCCCCGGGCATCCGGTTTCTCGACCCGCACTCTGGTGTACGGTTTCGCCGGGGTTATTGCGATTGGAACGCTGCTCCTTATGCTCCCGTTGGCAAGCAGCACGGGTAAGCCGACATCACCAATGAATGCCCTTTTCACCGCGACTTCGGCGACCTGCGTTACCGGGCTGGTCGTGGTGGACACCGGTACTTACTGGAGCTTCTTCGGGCAGGCTGCCATCCTGCTCATGATGCAAATCGGCGGTTTTGGCTTTATGACCGGGGCGACCGCCCTTATATCGGTGCTGGGACGCCGCATCGGTCTTACACAGAGACTCCTCGTCAGCGAATCACTCAGCCTGGGGGGGCCGGGCGGTATGGTGAGAATGGTACGGCGCATGGCTATTTTTACGGCGCTTGCCGAGGGTACCGGCGCGGTGATTTTCTTCCTTTGCTTTCTAACGAGGAACTCACCGCTCTTTGCCCTCTGGCAGGCGATATTCCACACCGTTTCAACTTTTAATAATGCCGGTTTTGATGTCTTCGGCAACTTTAAAAGCCTTACAGACTTCCAGCAAAATGTTCCGGTGCTTTTAACAACGGCTGTCCTTTTCATTCTTGGCGGCATCGGCTTCGCTGTGGTCATGGATGTCTGCAAAGCGCGGGGCTGGGACAGGCTGACACTCAACAGCAAACTGGTACTTGCCACCTCCGCCATTCTGCTCACTGGAGGAACGATAATTTACCTTGCCGCCGAATATTTCAATCCAGGGACACTGGGGTCAATGAATTTTCCGGCCAAGCTGCTTAACGCCTTTTTCCAGTCCGCAACTACCCGGACAGCCGGATTTAACAGCGTCAATGTAAGCGCCCTGCTGGACTGTTCACTCTTCTTTACCATTCTGCTCATGTTCATCGGCGGTGCTTCCGGCTCAACGGCCGGTGGAATCAAGGTGAACACCTTCGGCTTGCTGGCAGCCACTGTCTTCAGCACAATACAAGGAAGGGAGCACGCCGGCGCCTTTGGACGGGAGTTTCGCACTGAGCAAATATATCGGGCGCTCGTGGTGTTCTTGCTTGCACTGGGAGTTGTCGTAACCGCCGTCTTATTGCTTAACGTCACGGAAAAATTCAACTTCCTGAGCCTTCTCTTTGAGGCGGCCTCGGCTCTGGGAAACGTCGGACTTGATATGGGTATAACGCCGCGGCTTTCAACGGCGGGACAGATGCTTATAACCATCCTTATGTTTGCCGGAAGACTCGGCCCTTTAACCCTGGTGATGTCGCTCCGGCAGTGCCAGCATTCCGCCTTATACCATTATCCCGAGGAAACAATCAGCATCGGATAAAAGTGTTCAAAGGAGATATTTTATGAAAAAACAGATTTTAATTGTGGGGTTAGGCCGGTTCGGTATGCCGCTGGCAGCCGCCCTGTTCGACGTGGGACATGACGTCTTGGCAATTGATACCGATGATAAAAAAGTGCAGGAAGCCGCCGTGAGGATAACCCATGCCGTCCAGGCTGACGCCACCAGTGAGACGGTGCTGCGCGAACTGGGAGCCGGCAACTTCGACATGGCGATTGTGACGACCGGCTCCGAAGTGGAGGCGAGCGTCCTGGCGACCATTCTCCTCAAGAAGCTGGGCGTGCCGTACATCATTGCCCGCGCCAACAGCGACCTGCACGGCTCCATCCTGGATAAAATTGGCGCCGACAAGGTCGTTTACCCGGAGAAGGAAATGGGCCTCCGGATTGCCCGCGAGGTAGAGATGGAAGGCATCACCGATTTCATCCCGCTCGGGGAGAAGTATGGTATCGCCAAGGTAGCAGCACCGGCTGGTTTTGCCGGGGAAAAGCTGGGAGCGCTTGGTTTCGGGCCCCGGGGGCACTATGACCTGGCGGTGCTCCTCATCCGGCGCGGCGAAGAAGCGGTCGTTTCACCCGATATAAATGATATCGTACTGGCCGGGGATATACTCATCATTGCCGGAGATATTACCTGCCTAGAGCAGATGCTCTCCGATGTGAAGAGGAATGGTGCTAAGAGCAAATGAGCCATTTATCAGCTATACAACTGGATGTGAGAGGGATTTGTACCCTCTCACGTTTTCTGAAAGCGTGCTATACTTTGGCGAAGACCTTATCGGGGAGGCGGCGTATGATAAGTAAATTCAATGCTTATCGCTTCTTAACTATTATTCTGGTTCTCTTTGCCGTCACCATTCTGTCGGGATGCGAAGGAAGCAACGAAGTTGAGATTAGGCTAAAGCCGGCGGCGGAAGTAAGGGGTATGGTTTACATCGGCGGCAGTATTACCATGCCCGGCTACTATCCCGTAAAAGATACCGATAACCTGAAATCAATTCTACAAGCAGTGGGAGGAATCTCCTCCAGTGCTGACCTCGAACATATGCGGCTCTATATCCCCGCCGTCGGTGAAGCGGGAACGCCGCAAAAGGTTGATGTTAACCGGGCGGAAGCGTGGCTACTCATAGGATTACCGGAAATCGGCGAGGTGACGGCCGAGCGCATCGTGGCATACCGGGAGAAAAACGGCCCTTTCCGCAGCATAAACGACCTCACCAGGATTGAAGGTATCGGTAAAGCGACCTTCGACAAAATTAAAGACCTGGTAACTGTCTCGGAATAGAAACATGGCGCTTACACTTTTTAGCCTGGCGTATCTTGGCGGCATCTTTCTGGGGTCGGTCTTCGGGCTCATGCCGCCGGTTATTGCGGCGACGGCGGCACTCCTGATGCTTATCCCCTTTATCAAGCGTTACCGCAAAGCCGCCATCGCTATCTTCTGCATTATCGCCCTCACCGGCGGTGTGATTCGCTTCGAGTTCTCCAGGCCATTCGATGATAGCAGTGAGATTGCCCATTTTAACGATGGGGTCGCGGTGGTGATACGGGGCATCGTCTATAAAGACCCGGAACCGAGCGGTAAGACCCTCCACCTTTACATCAGATTAACAGAGAAGAGTAACGGCGGGGAAGGGCATGAGATATCCGGCAGCGTCTTAGCATTTGTCCCGGAATACGCCGATTACCGCTACGGTGATATCCTTGAACTGACGGGAAAGCCGGAGACGCCGCCTGAGTTCGAAGACTTTGACTACCGCGGCTTTCTGGTGAGCCAGCAAATTTATACCACCGTGCTCTACCCGAAGATTGAGGTTATTGAACGGGACAGGGGCTCAAAGCTGCTTTCCTTGCTCTATTCTTTAAGAAGAAACATCGCGGCATCCTTATCCCGGTCGCTACCCGAGCCGCAGGCGGCACTGGCAAACGGCATCATCCTGGGTAAACGCAGCACTATCCCCTCTTCCGTCAAAGACGATTTTCGGAATAGCGGGACAACGCATATTCTTGCCATCTCCGGGGCTAACTTAAGCATCATCGCTTCCATGCTGGTGGGCCTCTTTACCTGGATTTTGGGCAAAAGGCACGGTATTTACGTCTATTTAACGCTCGGCATTATCTGGTTATACTCAATGCTAACCGGGCTTGAGCCGCCGGTGGTAAGAAGCGCCATCATGGCAAGCCTCTTTCTTACCGCCGAACTCACAGGAAGGCAGAAGAGCGCTTTACCCGCCCTTGCCTTCTCCGGCGCCGTCATGACCATTATAGACCCATCAGTATTATGGGACGTCTCTTTCCAGCTCAGTTTCATGGCCATGGCCGGGCTTATTCTCATTTACCCAACATTCGAGATTGTCGGCCGGAAAATAACGGATAAGCTGTTTGCCGAAAAGAAAATAGTCTCAGGTATTGCCGTAAGTATCGCTGACAGCCTGGGCGTGAGCCTGGCGGCGACCGTCGCGATTTTCCCCTTAATTGTGAATTACTTCGGTACCTTTTCCCTGGCGGGGCTACCGGCGACAATGGTCGCCCTGCCGGCCTTACCTTTTATCATCATCGCCGGAACTGTAACCGGGCTTGCTGGTCTGGTAATTCCGCAACTATCGCAAATCCTGAGTTATTTCACCTGGTTGCCTTTGTCCTACCTGCTGCTGGTGATAAAGCTCATGGCTAATATCCCTTATTCCCACGTTGCTGTTCCGGCGCTGAATGCCGGCATCGTTATCGCCTATTACGCCGCGCTGGCGCTCCTTCTCGCTTTAATCAGGAACAAGCTCAACAAACTTAAAGTTAGCGCCGTCAAATTTTATGACATTCTGACGAATACCCATTTAAGGTTGCTTCTTTTCCCGGCGACGCTGGCAATAATCATTGCCGTATCGGCAATTTTATCCCGGCCGGACGGACGGTTACATGTCAGTTTCCTCGACGTAGGAGAGGGAGACGCCATCCTCATCCAGCAGGGCACGCATGAAATCCTGGTTGACGGTGGGCCGAACCCCCAGGCCGCCCTGAACGCTTTAAGTAAGAAGATGCCTTTCTGGGATAGAGATATAGACCTGATTGTCCTGACGCACCCCGACGCCGACCACACGACCGGGCTGATTGAGGTCATGAAGCGGTACCGCGTGGGTAAGGTGCTCTATCCGGAGATGGACTTTACCTCTCAGGCGAGCACCGCCTGGCTTGATATTGTTAAAGAGAGAAACGTTGAGCAGCGCATCGCAAAACCGGGGCAGGAGATGAGTTTTGAAAACGTAACCGCTGGAGTAATCCTGCCGAAATTACCACCCGATGACGAGAGCGTGAATGCAAATAGCGTTTGCCTCCATGTGAGTAAGGGTAAAGTCAGTTTTCTTTTAACGGCCGATATTGCCTCCGCGACCGAACTTGAGCTTATCCTTGAGAGGGCGGACTTGCAGTGCACGGTGCTTAAGGTTGCTCATCACGGCTCATCCCACGGCACAAGTGCCGAGTTCCTGGCGGTGGTTGACCCGGCGGCCGCCGTTATCTCCGTCGGCAAAGACAATAAATTCGGCCACCCGGCGCCGGAGGTGATGCAGCGGCTTGAGGAAAAAGTTGGGAAAGAGAATATCTACCGCACCGATGAAAACGGCACGGTCGAGTTTATCACCGATGGGGAGAAGCTGTGGATGAAGATGGAGAAGTAAGTCCAGTCTTTCCCCTGTTTTTTCGGCCAGCCATATCAGCACGCCTGATATGTTATACTTTAATCGATAGCTGACTTCTGACACGGCAGCTATCCGATTAAAAATTTATCAGGGAGGTGTTCTATGGCTTATGCTGGTGGGGCGGGTGCCGCCGCGGCGGCAGCGGCTTATATCGCGCAGGCAACGAAGGCTTCGGGGGGAATTGTACGCTTGGAGCCGCAGGAGTTCATGAAGATAGTCTCAAAAATGAAAGCGCCGCTCATCGTCGTTTCACCGGCGAAAGGCGGCCTTTTCAGCCGTAACAACGAGTATCTAACGAACTACAAGGGGATTTTCTTCTATACGAAAACGAGTACGGCGCTAAACCTTCCCGGCGATGCCGAACTGGTGAGCGCCCGGAGTTTCTGGATGCCGTCATAGATAAATTCCAAATTCCAATAAAAATAACCCCCCAAAGGCGGGATATTGCATAGGCTATAGCCTTTTTATAATTGAAAGAATAAATTAAATTTCCCCCTTTGGAAAAGGGGGATTAAGGGGGATTTTATATACTTAATCCCTCACAATCTCCCTTTAGCAAAGGGAGAAGCTAGAGAAGCACGGATTGCTTCGGGCTAAAGCCCCTCGCAATGACAGTCAGAGCCGCCTTTTTGTCTTTTCGGACAGTCTTTTTTCGACTTCTTCCGGCGTGAGGCCGGAGATGGCGACAATCTTATCCCGGCCCGTCTCTCCTCTCACGATGGCAATGCAGCTTCTGGCGATATTCAGAACTTCGCTGAGAAATTCTAATAGTGCCTTATTGGCTTTCCCCTCCACCGGCGGTGCGGCAATCCTGAGCCTCCAGACGCCGCTCGCCAGTCCGGCGACCTCATTTCTGGAAGCGCCAGGCTGGATGCGGAGGGAGATTCTAACCTCGTTTGGCGATTTAGACATCATTCCTCTATCGGATTAGGACTAAAGCATTCAATCTTTCTGGCAGGGATGATAGCATGGTATCCCGAAATAATCTATACTGGTGAAGATAAGCTGTCAGCAGTCAGCTTTCAGCCGTCAGCAACAAAACTGATACCAAAGAGCCGATAGCTGAGGGCTGAATGCTATCTCCGTACTGTCATTATCGAATGGAGAAGATAATATGCTGGTAATCGAACTGGAAATAGGCAATTTGCTCCGCAATAAGCATCTGACGTTGGGAACGGTGGAATCGGCCACCGGTGGGCTACTGTCCTACCTCATTACGACCATCCCCGGCAGTTCGGACTACTATAAGGGTTCCATCATCTCTTACAGCAACGAGATAAAGGCCAGAGTTGTCGGGGTGAAAGAGGAGACGCTTACGAAAGGGGGGGCCGTAAGCTCTGCCGTCGCCGAGGAAATGGCGGCGGGCGGAAGGAGGGTTCTTGGCGTTGACATCTGCCTCTCCGATACGGGCATCGCCGGGCCGGGCGGCGCGACGGTGGAACGGCAGGTGGGACTCTTCTACATCGGGATGTCCCACGCCAGCGGCACGGCGAGCCAGGCGCATATTTTTGGCGGCAACCGCGAGCAAAACCGGCGCCAGGCGGCGGACGCCGCCCTCAAGTGGCTCAAGGACTACTTGATAAGCCTCACTTAGAAATCATGGCTACGTGGGATGTCATCACCATCTGGGCAAGTCCCAATTGCCGCTGTTTTCCCCTTGGTGCTCGCTTCAAATGGAAGATTATTGCCCTTAACACCCCACCGGTATTATACTTTGTGTAGTCCTTCTCCATTTTTGCAACTGAAATATTACCGTACAGTCAGGCATCGTCAGACAGGCGCACAAATCTAAAAGGAGGATGCAAATGCCGAACCAAGCTTACAAAGCGAAGGATTACAGCAATCTCATCGGGATGGCGGGATTTTCCGAAACACTGCTCAAGAACCATTTTGCACTCTACCAGGGATACGTAACCAATACGAACAAACTCTCTGATATTCTGGCTCTTAAGCCTAAAGATGCCGCGAACCCGGAATATGCCGAACTCAAACGCCGCTTCGGATTTGAGTACGACGGCATGCGGCTGCATGAGTACTATTTCGAAAACCTGGGCGGAAAGAGCCCGCTGGGCAAATCGGGAGTGCTTGTGGGGAAACTTATCGCGGCATTCGGAAGCTATGAGGCATGGGAAGAGGACTTTAAGGCAACGGGCAAGATGCGCGGTGTCGGCTGGGTGGTGCTCTATCTGGATGACAGGACCGGCGCCTTCTTCAACGTCTGGATAGCGGGGCATCAGGAAAATCATCTTGCCGGCGGAAGGCTTCTCCTGGTCATGGATGTCTGGGAGCACGCCTATATGACGGATTACCAGACCAACCGGGCGGCGTATATCGATGCCTTCTTCAAGAACATTGACTGGGAGGCAGTAGAGGCAAGATTCGCTCAGTAGCCGTTGCGAATGATACCCTGCAAGCAGGGTTGTAGAAAGAAGATATTTGAGATAAAGTTCACGGCTACTTTTTGTTCTCGACTTGTATCATTTTGTAGGGGCACGGCATGCTGTGCCCCTACACATTCAAGGGTGATAGAAGCAATAAGAGTAGCTTATATGAAATTCCGCGGCTACTCTTTTGTTTATGCCTCTTTCTATAACGGGCTGAAAGAGTTAAACCAGGCAACAACTTTTGATAAAAAAAACCCTACCGCACCAGTCCCCCTTTCCTGAAGAAAGGACTGGTGCGGATATCCCCACGCTTTTTCCCCCGCCATTCGGGTTTCCTGTTTCCTTATATAAAGTGCGAAGTTCCTTTACAGGTACAGCTACCATTTATCAATACTGTAAAGTTATCCAGTATTAAACCAGGCTCTTATTTAAAGGTGAAAGTATCATTGCTGACGGTCACGCCATTGGGATTGACAACGGTTATCTTGCCGGTGGAGCCGCTGCCCGCGACAGCGGTTATCTGAGTTACTGAATCGACTTTGAAGCTGGCAGCCGATGTATCACCAAACATGACTATGGTAATCACATCAAAACTGCTGCCGGTGATGGTCACCTTAGTTCCGGCGCCACCTTCGGTCGGGGTGAAGGAGGTTATCTTGGCTTTAACAGCACTTGCCGCTGTCTTTGTGGGTGCAACTGTAGGTGTCCCCCCAGGGAACTCACCCTTAATCGTAACCGCAGCTTTACCCCAGATGGGCGGGTTAAACGGCGTATCGTCATTCTGGACAAGCTGCGCCGCGAAGGTGTGGTTCCCATTGGGTACGCCACGCCAGATGTACGCCTGTTGTTGTACAATGTTTGTATCCCATCCACGGTAGATTTTTCCCGTGTAACCTGTTGGCAAGGGTGAGGGTAAGATTGCCGGTTTGCCCGCTTCGATTGGTATGGGGTCAACATCTAGGTAGAAATTTACATGCCCCTCGCCCTCTTTGTTCGTGCTGCTCCCCGGCATGATGTTGATGTTGGCATAGTCACACTGGGCGTATATAGTGTTGGATTCAACAGTAGAGCCGTCTTTCGGCATAAGGAGAAACTTGCCACCTGGAACCACCGGGGGACCTTTTACCGGGGGTAACACGACGACAACCTTTGCGGTGCTTACGGGGGGTGCAGCAGCCGGTGAGGATGCGACTGGCGGTTTGGATGCCGGCGGTGCTGATGACGCAGGCGGAGCGGCGCCACCGCCGCAGGCAGTCAGCGCAACTAGCACGGCAACAATCGAAAAAGCCAGTAGCCTTTTACCAAGACGTAATGCGGTTTTCTTCACTGCGATACTCCTTTTCAAGATATAATATATTTTTCAAGGCAGGAGGTGGAATTGTAACGCTGTTCCTGTAATTATTACTACGCTAGTCTTCACACTTCTATCGCATTCTTAACCTCCTTATTATGAGATGGTCTCTATATATGGAATAAGCGTAATTTTAACGTGCGTCTGTTCAGCTTTCAGGAGCTTTCGTGATGCCGCACTAACGATTGTCTTATTTTTGGGTCTGTACCTGTATCCGTATTATATATTAGAAACTGATGAATTACAACTGATTAAATTAAATTCAAATTGCCATTTTTTCAGAGTAAAAACCATCCAAAAACAAATCTATACTATTTTAGTAGTATATCGATATCGTCCAGTTCCACGGCCTGCCTCATAAACACCTTCTAGTACTACTAAAACGGTTGACCCGCCATCTTCGGCGTGGTAGTATTCCCCTCTGAAGACAGCCCTTTCCCCGTTATTTTTGCTCGATGTATATTATTTTCTTGTCCAGATAATATCCCGATGAAAGGGGCTTAGCGTATGCCCAGAATGACCGGTGCCAGGTTTATTGCCGAGACCTTAAAAGGGTACGGAGTGACCCACGTCTTCTATGTCCCGTCTATTCTGCCCGAAGCCCTGGTGGAGATGGAAAGGCTGGGAATTGCCCGCATTGTAACCCACGGGGAAAAAGCGTCGGCTTACATGGCTGACGGCTATGCCCGCGTCTCACACCGTCCCGGCGTCTGCATGGCGCAGTCGGTGGGGGCGGCCAACCTCGCCGCCGGGCTTCAGGATGCCTATCTTGCATTATCGCCCGTCATCGCCATCACCGGGCAGCGCCCCTTTATGATGCGCTACCGCCATACCTACCAGGAACTTAACCACAAGACGCTGTTCGATGCTGTAACCAAGTTCAACGCCAACGTCGAGGTCGTGGAGCAGCTGCCAATTCTCATGCGGCAGGCTTTTCGCGAAGCGACGACCGGCGCTCCGGCACCCGTTCACCTCGACCTGCAGGGCAACAGCGGGGCGGAAATAGCCAGGGCGGAAGCCGACCTGGATGTTATCGTGGAGAAGGAATTTACCGTCTATCCCTCGTTCCGCCCCGAACCGGATAAAGCGCGGGTCGAAGCCGCCGCCAAAGCCATTAGCTTTGTCCAGCGGCCCATCATCGTCGCCGGGAGCGGCGTGACGCTGTCGGGGGCGCAAAAAGAGGTGACCGAGCTGGCTGAGATGCTTTCTATCCCGGTTGCCACCTCGCTCGGCGGCAAGGGGGCAATCCCGGAGAACCATCCCCTCTCCGTGGGCATCGTGGGTAATTACTCCCGCGCCTGCGCCAATCAGGCCGTCGCCGCCGCCGACCTTGTCATCTTCATCGGCAGCCGCGCCGGAAGTCAGGTGACCAACGACTGGAAAATCCCGCCTACCGGAACACCGGTCATCCAGATTGACATTGACTCTTCTGAACTGGGCCGGAACTATCCGAATCAGGTTTCCGTTCTGGGCGACGCGAAGCTTACCGTGAGGCACATCATTGAGACACTCAACCTTTCGCCGCTGGGCAAGGGTTCGGAGTGGGCTTCTTACGTGCAAGGGCTGGTCGCTAAATGGCGGCGCGATATTGCGCCCATGTACAACTCCGATGCCTCACCCATCCGGCCCGAGCGCATGTGCAAGGAGCTTACCGAGTATTTACCGCCCGATGCTATCTTCGTTTCGGATACGGGGCACTCCGGCATCTGGACGGGAACGATGGTTGATTTCAAATACCCCACCCAGACCTACATCCGCGCCGCCGGTTCCCTCGGCTGGGCTTTCTCCGCGGCCATGGGCGCCAAGTGCGCTGCACCTGACCGGCCCGTCATCTGCTTTACCGGCGACGGCGGCTTCTGGTACCACATCGGCGAACTGGAGACGGCCCTCCGCAACGGCATCAACACCGTAACTCTGGTGAACAACAACAACGCCTTAAGCCAGGTTAAGCGCGGCGTTGATAATATTTATAAAGGTAAATCGGGTAACCCTGCTTCCATCTACGGTTTCCTGACGATTGATTTTGCCAAAGTGGCGCAGGCAATCGGCTGTTTCGGCGTCACGGTGACGAGGCCGGATGAGCTAAAAGGTGCCCTCGATGACGCCCTTGCTTCGAAGAAGCCAGCAGTGGTTAACGTGGTCGGCGATGTCAGCGCGACCGTCCCACCGCCGTGGGGGTAAAGAGGAAAATTCCAAGCATTCATCTGTCATTGCGAGCCCCGATGAAATCGGGACTCCTCGCAATCATCCATGCCGGATACACCGGCACCACAAAGAATGAAAATAACCTTTCCCAATGTCATTGTCGGGCTTGACCCGACAATCCAGAAGTGATTAATACTCTGGATTCCGGCTTTCGCCGGAATGACAATTCGATAAGTT
>Ga0315295_10004005_pt1 | contig 12514 bp, 10 predicted proteins | sample YL17G14_0_MG_FD_204453 | JGI IMG/M metagenome (GOLD analysis project Ga0315295, IMG submission 204453) | Sediment microbial communities from Yellowstone Lake, YNP, Wyoming, USA - YL17G14_0 | ecosystem: Environmental > Aquatic > Freshwater > Lake > Sediment | place: USA: Wyoming | collected... | reverse complement strand
TAATTGAGTTTCCTGCAATTTCTAAAATCTACTTTCAATTACTGTTTTTACAGGCGATCTTTCTGCCAGACCTGAAGAATATAATATTTAAATGATATTGACGTTTATCAGGAACACGGGAGTTATAGAACTTAAACCTGACTATCAATGGGGAAAAGGGATTTTGCAGGCATCAGACATGCAATGGCATTAATTCTGATAATAATCTTTCCTTTTATTGGGAAGAGCCAGACAACAATGCCTGAATTACTGGTCAATGGCTCTCTGAAGGAACAGATGAATTATATCCAGGAAAGAACCAGAATCTATCAAGATTACCGGGCCATAAGGGAGGATATGTTCCAGAAAATGAAAGGTAATGCCCTTGATTCACTCCAGACAGCTAAGATTGAGATAATTGGTCTGAAGAATAATGTGAGGGAACGGAACTTTATAATTGATTCATTAAACACCTCAATTGAAACGGCAAAGGCCGATCTTGATAAAATGATCAAAACTAAAAACAGCATCAGGTTGTTAGGTATCGAAATCAATAAGGTAGCCTATAATGCAGTTCTGTGGACCATAATTGCCTCTCTGGCAGCTTTTCTGATTATCGGATTTTTATCATTTAAAAGAAATCGCTCCGTGACAGTCCATGCTAAGAAGGAATTTGAAGAATTGAGAAAGGAATTCGAAGCCTACCGTAAAGCATCAAGGGAAGCCAGAGAGAAAATGTCAATGACACATTTCAATGAGTTAAAGAGGATTAGAGGTGCATAAAGTATACTGATGGCTGACAGCTGACAGGTTCTGAAATGTTTATCTGCCTGCAAAGTCATTTGCCAGAGCATTAATCTCCTCATCATTCATATGAAATCCGGAAGATATAATTGTCCTGTATCTGAAGGTCACTGATTTCCCAGCCGGTATCATAAAATTAATGACTTCTTTACCGTCCGTAAAGTCATTCCCTCCCAGCGGATTAGCGGAAAATAATCCATATCCTCTTGCATGCCAGAACGTTGGATATAAAGGATTTTTTGGATGGTCACATATTATAATTGAAATTTTCTCATTTCCGATAGTTCCGTATAGATCCATCCATTTTGCCCGTGTACCCCAGACAGCATCACCTGTAATACCTTCACTGCTCCTGTAATTACCTGTGACTCCTTTGTTTGACATTGCCTTTTCAGTGCCCGGCTTCCCCTGGGCATCAAGCAGCGGAACATCATCTTTTGATGGCAGTTCCAACTGGCGGGCAACACGGATGGCAAACATCCCCTCTTTTGTATCTTTCATTGAAATATTCTGTTTAGTGGCAGTAAGTGTTGTGATCCTGTCAATAATAAGAATGCTGCCATTAACAATGAAAATAAACTCAGTATTTTCTTCAAGAAGTTCTTTTCCGGAAGGATCCTGCCAGCTTGCTTTAACAGACAGAATTCCTTCCCCTTCACCATCTTTCGTCTGCTTGATACCCAGAAGCTTAATTACACCGCCGTTCTCACTTTTTTTACCTGTAGAACCATTGCCCCAGAAATCAAATCCGCTGACATTTCCATAATTGAACCATGCTCCCACCTGGTGCAGATGATCATTTCTCTCCCCCTCCCTGGGTTTTAACGGGAATCCCCTGGTAATCTCAGTTCCGCTGAGAGTCCTGATCGGATAGAGAACAGGCTTATAGACATCATCAGGCCAGCAGTAGGATGTCACCACTTTATCCCCGATCAACACATCAATTTTTTTCTCTGGTTCCTGTATCAGGAATTCAACCTTTGGCTTTTTGTCAGCCTGAGCATTCATTCCTGGACCATTTATTATAAACAAACAGATGAGCAGTTCTGAAAATGGAGTCAGTGTCCTGTATATACGCATGATTTCAAATAGTTTAATTATTATAAGTGCTGATTTTACCCGCAGCTTCCTGTCCGGCCTCCCTTATCACACTTTCGAGAAGAACAGAAGCTCCAAAAAGTTTTTTACTTTCTGCTGAAGCTGCCATGAATGCAAAGATCTCAATAGTCTCTTCGCGTGTAACGGGGGGAATCCCTGTCTTAAAGAACTTAATAATCTCAATAAGCAATGGATTGTATCCGCTGTATTCACCTAGTTTCACTATTCCCTTTTCACCAAATACAGTTCCTCCGTAATCATATTTCCCATTCCGCATTCCTCTGAAAGTGCCTATCCGGTTATCTGACCATAGACCTGTAACATGGTCACTATCTTCAGTAAAAGTTCCTGAAACACTTTTACATCCGGTTCCCATTACGGTGAAAAGAGTTTCAACACCATGCACTCCGTACCAGAATAGATCGGGATGTGTTTTTTCAATAGTTGCAGGGCTGTATGTGTCGGCTCCCAGGACTTTTCCTATTGAACCTTTGGCAATCTCATCTGCTCCGGGAATGTACCTCAGAGATGAGGACGAGAAAACAGGCACCTTATAATATTCGGCTGCATCGAAAATTGCAATAGCATTTGATAAAGAAGCGGCTATGGGTTTATCAATGAACATCCTTTTCCCGGATTTCATAACCTGTAGGGCTTGTTCCAGGTGGAGTCTCCCGTCATTTGTTTCAAGCAGTATAACATCAGTTTTTTTCAGAAGATCATCTATTGAGTCAACAATCTCAACACCAAGTTTCTTTACATCTTCTGTATATCCGGGGATCCTGTCGACACCCGACTTTATGTCATTGCTTCCTTTTGGATAGGCAGCTGTCACTTTGTATCCGCCGAATTCCGGACCGGCGGATGGATCATTGAGAGCCTGGGTAAAAGCGACACTGTGTGAAGTATCCAAACCGATTATCCCTACTTTCTTCTTCTGGACATCCTGGGTTTTTGCGAAGGCTGATGATTTTACGGATAAGCCAATACCAAGGCTTCCTGCTGTGGCAGTTTTTATGAAGCTGCGGCGCTTGATTTTATTTTTTATTGACATGGTGCATTCTTTAATTCTTTTTCACCCCCTGCCCCCCAAAGGGGGGTTCTTCAAAAGCAATCAACTATTAAGCCCCCCCTGGGGGGTTGGGGGTAAAAAAGCTTTGAGACAACTTCAATTTCAAACCACTTCAGGAACAACAAAGGGCTTCCTGTATTTTCTTGTCAGCAGGGCATCTGCTTCCTTATCCTTGACAAATCTCTCCTTGCTGCCATCGAAAGTTAACTCCCTTCCAAGCCGGTAGGAAATGTTTGCGAGAAGAGGCAATGCAGATGAATAAAATCCATCTCTGATCTGGCAGTTCAGTGTTGCATCATTCCCTGAACGTATTGCATCAATGAAGTTTGCAAAATGCTCAGTTCCGCCCGGTGCCGCGAGGAAAGTAGGATCACCAACCCTTTTTTCACCTGTTTTTGATCCTTCAAATGGTTCTCGTTCACGTTTGCGGAATGCTTTCCAGGTTTCTTCATTCAATTCAAGATATCCTTCCGTTCCATAAAAAATATTACCTATCCTGATTCCAAGGCTCGTCTCATCATTGGTGTAGCGCCCCCTGGTTTCAAATTCCAGCACTTTCCCATCCTTGTACTTAAACAGGGAGGTCTGGGTGTTGGGCGTTTCCTGTGCACATTCGGCAGGATTAATTCCAAATATTCCTCCCATAGAATATACTGATACAGGATGTTCATTTTTATTCAGTCCCCATCGTGCAATATCAAACTGATGAGGTCCCTGGTTACCGGTATCACCGTTGCCAGTTTCCCAGAACCAGTGCCAGTTGTAATGAACTCTTTTTTCGTTATACGGACGGTAAGGTGCCGGGCCCAGCCACATATCATAATGCAGCGAAGCAGGAGGAGTTCCGTCGGACGCAATTCCAAATGAATCACGAGGTTTAAAGCAAAGACCTTTGGCCATAAACACCTCTCCGATACCTCCGCTGTGTAAAAACTTAATTGCCTCTATCACATTTGGTAAGGACCGGTTCTGGCATCCGGTCTGGACACGGACATTGTATCTAGCGGCAGCTTCTATCATTTTTCTTCCTTCAAATAAATTATGAGAGGCAGGTTTTTCAGCATAAACGTGCTTTCCTGCCTGGCATGCCCATACAGCGCTTAAAGCATGCCAGTGGTTGGGAAGACCGAATGAGACAGCATCAATATCCTTATCGTCGAACACTTTGCGCATGTCCCATTCGGAAATCACATTTTCGCCTGATTTTTCGAGTACAAGCTTAGCCGTTTGACCGTGAAACTGCTCATCCACATCGCAGATTGTCTTTACCCTGACGTTGTGGCTATCCTTAATTGCACACCAGCTGCTGATATGATCCCTGCCTCTGCTGCGAAGTCCGACGACAGCAAGATTGATGCGATCGTTTGAACCCACCACCGAAGCATAACTTTTAGGACTGAGGCTTAGACTACCTATGGCGATACCGGCTGTGCCGATGGCTGTGGTTTTAATAAAATTTCTTCTGTTTGTCATTTGTATGTTAGTTTTGTTGCTTGTTGCTTGTTGCTCGTTGCTCGTTGAACAATTAATCATCTAATTAATAACCAACTAGCAACCAGTAACCAGCAACTTAAGTTAATTACTTATTTTTTGTCATCAGTTTAAAAATATCAAGCTGTTCCTTCATCGCCGCAATCCTGTCAGCGGGTTCAGTTCGCGCCTCAAGAAGGATCCATCCTTTATACCTGATTTTCGCAAAGAGATCGAAAAGCTGCTGATATGGATAATCGCCTATATTAAGCTCACGTACATGAACTGTATCTCCAAACCATTTCCTGACCATATTGAAGTTCTCTTCAAGTCCGGGTGGAAGAAGATCCTGATCATTGCAGTTCCAGCATATTTTAACATTCGGTTCGGTTACATGGTCAAAAATTGCTTTCATATTCAGTAACTCCTGGGTAAGGTTACCATGAACCTCAACTCTTACAAGCTGATCATAGTCACAGGCAAACCTGCCAACTTCATTCAATGAGGCTCCAATCTGGGCTATTGTCTTTTCCTTTGGCACACCGGTAGGAAGATCGTTAGGCTTTACCTTGATACCTGTTGCTCCAATATCTTTACATAATTTGATATACTCTTTCGTTTGTTCTATATTGATCCGGAGCTCTTCAGGATCCTGGTTGTGGTATTCAAAATTGGCTCCATAACCTATGCATTCGACCGGACTGTCGGCAAACCGCTTTTTTACCTCTGCGCGCTGAACAGCAGTAAGGTTAGTCTCAACTTTATGGGCATGTTCAGTCCTGAGCTCAACACCCAGAAATCCAGTTTTTTCACAATTGGCTATGAGTGTCGGCAGGTCCCAATCCTTTCCCCATTGGTAAGTTACCAGGCCTAATTTCATTTTCCCCTTGGTCACCAAACTCAAATCCGGCAGGTAATTCAGGACTGCCATTCCAAGCGCAGCTTTCTTTATAAAACTCCGGCGTGAATTAAAATTTTCGTCCATGAATATTCCTGGTTAATGTTAAACTAGTTTTTGAATTCAATCTTAAAACCTGGCACCTGCCATACCTCCAATTTTAAAGGTTTTCTGATTATCATTCCATCAGCAGTCTGGGTCCACCTGATCTTTGCATTGCTTCCCAGCATTTTCACAGATGCAACAGGTTTCTCTGAAAATCCAGAGTTTTTTCCCAGTGATCTGATCAGGATATCTTCCGCTGGCATTCCCAGGCAGAATGCATACAATATACCATCTTTTGTTGTAAAACGGATATCTTTTGAGTTGAATTTATAGTTTTCATTGAACCGGCCGGGTCTAAAAGCTTTTGATTCTGCAGACACTTCACCAAAGGTTTTCCATGGACGGGTTCCGTAAATTCCTTCCCCGTTGGCAGAAGTCCATACTCCTATCTCTTCAAGAATCTGCAGCATATCGGGTTCCAGGTCTCCTTCAGGAGTCTGAACGACATTTAAAAGAAGGTTGCCATTTTTACTGACGATGTCGACCAGCATCTGTATTACTTCAGTGGCACTTTTATATTTCTGGCCTGTCCGGTAATACCAGTCGCCAATTGATGTGTCAGTCTGCCATGGATACTGGCTTGCTGTATCTTTGACTCCCCTTTCTACATCTTCAACCCATTTCCCGCCTGAAACCTGCTTGCAGGTGTAGACTGCCTCAGTTTTTCCATTGTTCCGTGTTATATCCTGATTGTAGTAATGAGCAATAAGATTTCTTCCTACATCTTCAAACGGCATCCAGCTGTCGGAGTAGAGCAGATCGGGATGATAAATATCAATCAGCTCTTTAATACAACTGAACCATTCTATCTGGAACACCAGGTTATTTGTCAACCACTCTTTGTCGTTTGGTTCAGCTGCAGCATGATAAAGATCATTGTACTCCGGATTTGCTCCGTCATATGGCACTCCGGCCTTAGATCCCTGGCTGTCAGACTTATGAGCATCCTGAAACCATGTATAGCTTGCACCAAGATGTTCAGATACTCCAAATTTCAAACCTTGCGCCTTAGCTGCCTTTTGCCAGATACCTACAACATCTTTTTGCGGGCCCATTTTTACTGCATTCCATCTGTGGATATTCGAATTCCACAGAAAGAAATTGTCATGATGCGTTCCCATACTGACAAAATATTTTGCTCCTGCTTTCTTGTAAAGAGCAATAAGCTTTTCAGGATCCCATTTTCCAGCTTTCCAAAGCGGGATTATGTCTTTGTAACCAAATTCTGAAGGATGACCATAATGTTCAACATGATATTTATAGGCTGGATCATTTTCCTGGTACATCCTTCTTGCATACCAGTCTCCCTGACGGGGCACTGCCTGAGGACCCCAGTGCGACCAGATACCGAATTTTGCATCTCTGAACCATTCAGGATACTGATATTGCTGTAATGATTCATCTGTTGGTTTGAAAGGCCCTTCGGCAATCGGAAGCTTTCCCGGTTGAGCAAAGGAAGAAACGGAAAGAATCAGAGCAAGAAAGCTCATGATACTGAAATGTTTAATGATGTTTTTTTTCATCGTTTGACTTGTTATTGTTTTTATCTTTTGACTTTTCTTAACCTGCCCCAGGCCCTCCAGGAAGGGGATTTTATAATCACTTTTTAGTTTCGCCTTTTTACCTTTTACTTTTGTCTTTTATCTTTTTTAATATCTTACTCTGATTTTGATAGCTCCTTCCACCTTCTTTTCCGAGACTATAATCACATATCCTCCTCCGCTTCCTGAGGTAATCGCACCGGGAAAATTGGGGAAATATTTCGTTTCCATTTCATTCATTACCCAATCCGGTACAGTTAACGGTAATATTTTTCTCCATGAAAGAAAGGTTTCTTTCATGGCTTTGCCTAATCCGACTATATCCTTTATAAGTATAGCCTCCCAGCATCCCTCTCCTGATTCAGCAAGTTTCTTTATCAAAGGTTTTTCTAGGTGCTTTATTTTCAGAGGATCATATCCCTGAGGGCGTGGCTCAAGAGGCATGAGCCAGAGAACATCTGAAAGCCAATCGCATATTTCCTTATCTATGGTTGATTCTATTCGTCCGGGCCAGTAACCTCCATTATAAAAGAGCTTATTGATCCCAGGGTATAAAAGACCAATATGATCCTGTGAACCTGAAATATATGTCTTGCCCGGGTGATTCTCTGCACCGAAAAGCAGTCTTGCATTCTGCTCATAATTACCATCGGGATATCTGTTACCCCAAAGCTTGATCCCAACATTTCTGGAGCTTGTGGCCAGACCTGACCTGTCATTAAAATCCATAGTTGGCCAGATTTGCGCCACCACAACTGATCCGGGGTAGATTTCTGAGACCCAGGGCTGATCTATCCAACCTCCTGCCAGGCAAAGTCTGTAAGGGAACTTTGTTTTCCTTTTTCCACTGTTCATTTCAGTTATTTATTGTACCGGCTTGATCCTTTCTGTCTTCTGCTTTCTTCAACCATCTGTTCGCTTATCCAGTCGTAGGTCTTCTTCAATCCGGTACGGAGGGGTATTGACGGTTCCCATCCAAGGTATTTTCTTATCAGGGTATTTTCACTGTTCCTGCCCCTTACTCCTTTCGGGGCCTTGAGATCGTATGTCCTTTTTAGTTTATATCCGGCAATATCCTCAACAATATCAACGAGTTCATTGATTGTTACCATTTCACTGCTTCCAAGGTTAATTGGCTCATTAATCTTGCTATACATTATGTCCTGAATGCCTTTGATACAATCATCAATAAACATAAAACTCCTGGTCTGAAGTCCATCGCCCCATATCTCTATCTCTTTCCTATGAGCAATTCCTGCTTCAATCACTTTACGGCAGATAGCGGCCGGAGCTTTTTCCCTTCCTCCGTCATATGTTCCATGTGGTCCGTATACATTGTGAAATCTGGCAACTCTGGTCGTCAGTCCGAAATCCTCTGTGAAGTGGCGGCACATGCGTTCACTGAAGAGTTTTTCCCATCCATATCCATCCTCAGCCAGAGCCGGATAAGCATCAGATTCTTTAAGTCCTGGATTATTGGGATCGGTCTGTTTTTCACCATTATAGACACATGCTGATGAGGCATAAAAGAAACTCTCAATACCGCAATCTCTTGAAGCAATTAGCAGGTGAGTGTTGATAAGGACACTTATCATACAGGCAGCTTTGTTATTTTCAATGAATCCCATTCCCCCCATGTCAGCTGCGAGGTTATAAACTTCATTATATCCATTAACAGCCCGATAACAATTCTCTCTCAACCGCAGATCCAGAACCAGGTTATCAGCTTCAGTGGATAGCTGATACCATTCATTTAATGGTTTGATATCGGCTGCTCTTACCTGATGTCCCTTTTTAATAAGATCTTTGACAAGATGTCCGCCAATAAAGCCTCCGGCACCAGTAACTAAAATCTTTTTCATAATTTAAAATTAAAAGTTCTATAATTTTTTTTACTCTTCGCTTTTCTGAATATGGATTTCTTCCATAAAAATTCTTCCTTTATTTTGACATCTGTCGGTTTCCCGGTTAACTTATTATCAATTATATCAAGCAGGAGTGCTAAAGCCTGCTGTCCCATCTTCCGCGGATCCTGATTTATTATCGTAAGAGGAGGCTGGAACAAATCTGTTGTTTCATTGAATCCATATCCGAAAATTCCTATCTCAGAAGGAATTTTTATCCCGCACTCACCTGCTGCGTTGTAAGCGCCAAGAGCAACCCTGTCGTTTACTGTAAAGATAATTTCAGGCAATTCTCCCTGCTGAAACAGCTTCATAAAGGAATCGTAACCGTCTTTAAACTCGAAACCTGCTTCAAGGATCCATTTCCTGCGGAGAGACAACCTGTGCTTTCTAAGCGCTGATTTATAACCTTCGGCTCTCCGTTTCCCGATATTGACTGACGGATAACCGGCAAAATGAGCGATCCGGGTATAACCTGAGCCAATTACCTGATCAAGAGCATTCAGAGCTCCGGCTTTATCATCAAAAACCACAACAGGAAAACCCATTTTCTCAAAAGCCCTGTCAAAAAAGACCATCGGTATTTTCATCTTCTTAACCCTGGAAAATATATCTCTGTCTTTTGTTTCCTGTGATAAACAGACAAGCAGTCCGTCGACACGCATGCCGATCAGATTTTCGATATTTTGCTGTTCAATTGTTTCTTTTTCACGTGAGACAGTAAGTATTACGTGATATTTCATTTCAGTGGCAAAGTCTATCATACTGTCAACCACGAACGCAAAAAAACTGTTCTCAAGGTCCGGAACTACGATACCAATTGTAAAGGTCTTCCTCGTATTTAGCTGTGTTGCTATCAGGTTAGGGACATATCCCATTCTTTTTGCTGCCTTATTAACCTTTTCTTTCATTTCCCGAGAAATATCAGGATGATCCCGTAAAGCTTTCGAGACTGTAATCCTAGATACATTCAGTTTTTTGGCGATATCTGATTGCCTTATATTTATCATACTGGAGTTATCCTATGATACTCATTTAATGTACTCTGTAAAGACCTGCACCATGACGGCAAATTGTCCGTGAAAATGAGCCTGTAAACTTTCCAAGCTTTTGACCGGTCCACAGGTCCTTGACTGTATGGGTTCCTGTTAAACCAAGCTGTTCAAACTTTAGGGTAATTTCAGCGATATTTATTGTATCAGATACATTAAAAAGGGCCAGGTATTTATCACCTGTCTTGGGATCGCTGGCAGTCCATGCAATTAAGTCATTCTCCCTGAAAAGTTGTTTGCTGTTTATACTATGCTGGTTTACATTCAGAACATCTTTGTTTGTGATTAACGACAGTGTAAATTCATCATTACTCGGAAGGTCGCCTCCAAACATAAGAGGGGAACGAAAAATGGAGAACAGAGTCATAAGAGTATATTGTTCATCTTTCGTAAATCCTGTCCAACGCGGTTCCCCGCGCTCAGCCCTTAGTCCGATTTTTCCCAGAGGCAGCATATCACCATCAGGATAGCAACCTTGTACACCGAGTCCGGCCCAACTATTAAGAATTGCAAATTGATTTTTAAGTGCCTCCCAGTTATCCCAGAAATCATTTGAAGTCCGCCACATATTTATGTTATTCTTTAGAAATTCAATTGATTCCGGCTTGTCTCCGCCTGGTGAAATGCTTATTACAATCGGCCTGCCGCAATTATCGATTGCTTTTCGAATCATTTCAATCTCCTTAGTGCGTCCCGAAAGATCATCAACTTTTACAAAATCGACATCCCACGTTGCGTATAACTGAAATATCGAATTGTAGTACTCCTGAGCACCAGGCTTACCGGCGACAATAGTGTACATATCCCTAAGCCATATGCACTGATCTTCAGGAGAGCAAATATCCTGTGCCCTAACAGTGCTGCCAAGTATCGGAGTATTTTTATTAACAGCGATAACGGGTATTCCACGCATTACATGAATACCAAATTTCAATCCTTTGGCATGAACATAATCGGCAAGCGGTTTAAATCCATTCCCGTCTGCTGCAGAGGGAAAACGGTTTAATGCCGGAGTTAAACGGCCATATTCATCGAGGACGTAAATAGGATCATCCTGGTTATAACCACCTGCATGATCATTTTCAACATACCATCTTATATCAACAACAATGTACTCCCATCCGAATTTTTTAAGATTCTTTGTCATATAATCAGCATTAGTCTTTACTTCCGTCTCAACAACCGTAGGTCCATAGCAATCCCAGCTGTTCCAGCCCATAGGCGGAGTAGGAGCCCACTTATGAAATGGTAACACCGTTTCAGTAACTGCACCGGATCGATTCTTTGTCTGGCAGGAAATTAAAACCTGCAGAACCAAAAATGCCACAAGTAGTTTTTTCATATCTGAATTTAAAGGGTTTCGTTTACTTACTCGCGTACTTTCACGTGTAAATTTAAATAAATATCCAGAAGAAAGAAATTTTGATTCTGATTTTTTTCCGGAAACTGGTACCTGGTATTTATAAGCCTGAAATAAATTCAACCTTTAGGGCGGAACAATTTTAACTCCCTTTCCCCTTGAATGGTTTAAAAACCAGCTCCCCTTAGGAGGGTGTGGGCTAAAACTTCCTTTTCAACTTATTGATGATTCTCAATGTTCAATTTGTACCATTTAATTGCGTTCTCTCTGTAAATCTTGTCGACAACTTCTTTTGGAAGCTTTAATCCTTTGAATTTATCCTGGAATTTATCCGAAGTCATTTCCTCGTCTGTGGTAAAATATATCCAGTCATCAAGCCATGTATCATGCATGCTTTTCCTGAATCTTTCAGGATCAGCTCCGTCATCACCTGAGTCGGTGCCATATAAAAGCCTGTCCTGGTATTTAATACAGAAATCCCTTACTCTTTTACGGTCCTGAGCAGACTGATACTGCAGATGACATATCCTTGCAGACATATCTACAGCCATGTTCGTATATCTGTCAAGCCGTTTTGCTAATGTATCAACATTCCATTCAAGACTTCCAAGATGACATCCTATGAATTTCAGATCAGGGTGTTTTTCAAGCAGATTATCACGTGCTTTGATCTGATCCTCATAAGAAGGGTATTCAGGATGAAGAAACATATGGTATTCAGGATGCTCGGCAAAATAGCTGCTGTCACTGCTGACTGTCATCTGATCGAGAGGAAGCCAGCAATTCCTCGGTTCTCCCAGATGCCCGGTAACCGGAAGTCCCTTACTCATAATAAACTCTATAACAGGATCGAGTCCGGGATCATCTGCCATTATGAATTTTCCTGATCTGTCCCGAACCGTCATCCCGATATTCTTCCATATTTTCACGGTAATGCCGCCGTCTGACAAATCATTTTCCAGGCTGGAAATTACTTTTTTACTCCAGTCCGGGGTTCCCCATCCTGCAGTATCAAAGTGAAATGTAGGTCCATAGTATACCCTGCCTTTATATTTATCAGCCGAAAAAGTAGCATTTTCCTGCTGCTTTCTAATGCTTTCAAAATCGCCGTGATCAACACCAAGGGTGATAAGAATAAAATTATCATCTATTGCCTGTTCTTCAAAATAACCTTTATCACTGTTAATATGAACATGCGAGTCTACCTTTAGTACAGAAGGAAAATCTTTTT
>Ga0315295_10004004_pt1 | contig 12517 bp, 20 predicted proteins | sample YL17G14_0_MG_FD_204453 | JGI IMG/M metagenome (GOLD analysis project Ga0315295, IMG submission 204453) | Sediment microbial communities from Yellowstone Lake, YNP, Wyoming, USA - YL17G14_0 | ecosystem: Environmental > Aquatic > Freshwater > Lake > Sediment | place: USA: Wyoming | collected... | reverse complement strand
ATGTCACGCATGGTTTCACTACGAATGCCGAAGCGGATACCTTTGCCGATTTTGCCAAAACGGTAGCCGCAAGCGGTGGATTATCAATAACCGGATATACCTCTGTTAGCATTGCTCTCAATTTGGCGGGTCGTGGGACGACCGACATTACTACAAAATCAACCGCCGGAAACGCTTATGTTCGGGTAGTCGCTCAAAAGTTATCCGGTACTACTACCGGCGATTGCGGAGCCGATGCGAATTTATTCGTAATAAGAAATAACGCCACAACCCGGTTTATTTTTGATGCCGAAGGCAGCGCCCATGCGGATGTGGAATTTGTTACTTTTGATAAATATGACGATCTTGAATTGCTAGATGCATTAGAAAAAGAATTTGCAAGAAGGAAGGACACAATCAAAAATAGTTTTGGTGAATGGTTATTAGAAAAAAAGAATATACTTCAAAGAGAAAAGGTTGTCAATTTTTATGATGAAGGGCCACGTGCGATGGTGAATTTCACACGATTGGCAATGTTACATAATGGGGCGATAAGACAACTCGGAAAACAAAATGAAATTATTAAAACCAGACTTACCCAATTAGAACAAGTGTTATTGTGTGATTAAATATGTTTCCAGCTTTTAAGCCTTACTATATTAGAAACACTACCTTGGAGAAGATTATATTTTTCGCCTATTTCTTTTTGAGTATATTCACCAGTAGACCAAAGTCTCCTAATATTGAGAATATCTTCTTTTTTCAATCGAGAATGCCATTGTTCTTCGCCTTGTTTTACAATTGCCTTTCTCCCAAGTTTACGATAACTATGATAATTATTTTCGGAACGAGTAACCCATTCAAGATTTATTGCTCTATTATCTTTAGTGTTACCGTTTTTGTGATTTACTTCATATTTCTTCGTAGGTGGTTCGCCAATAAAAGCAAAGGCAACCATTCGATGAATATATTCTTTTCCCCATTTTCTTCCCAAATTTACTTTCAAATATTTTCCATTGCATCCGCCATTTTGTGGTGCAAGAATGTGATTTGTTTGAGCGCCTCTAGATTTGCCGGTACGTTTTATTCTACCAAGATTGGAAACCGCATAAATACCATTAAGCCCAAATGCATCTTTCCATATTTCAATCATTTCATAATCCCTTATTATGCGGATATATGGACTACATTGTATCATAAAATATAAGAAATATTGAATTGATTGGAGACGAAAATGTCAAAGACACTCATTTTGAAACCAAGATTGCCTGATGCAAGAGGGAATTATGCCTGGCACGATAAATATGTTCTCGGCAACGCCTTGAACGCCATCGCCAAAGGCAAAGACCTGATGAAAATGGCAATGTGGATCGGCGCAGCAGGCAAGATCGAGGCCTCAGCTGAGGAGTTCGAGCTGGGCAAAACGATCAAGGATGATCCGAGAGAAGATGGTGAGATCCTGGTGAGGCAGAACATGCCTGAGCTCCAGGTCGAAATTAAGAACCAGGAAGCGCATCTACTGTGGAAAGAACTGAGCAAATTGCCATGGGATTCATTCGGCTCGCCGCTGGTTTGCCGCAGGTGTGGAGATCCGGTGTCTAATGTGCCTAATGTGGGCACGCTCTACCAGATGCTGGCCGATATCGCCGAATGCCTGGGGGAGAAAATGCCGGAGGGGGAAGAGGATTAAAGGGCGTCGGCGGGGGATTTGCGATCGGAAGTGGGGATCAGGTCGGTATCGATGATCCTGAGATAACGCTGCAAAACTTTGGTATCGGTATGGCCCATCAGGCGCATCAGGGTGATCAGGTCATAGCCGTTGCGCAGACATTCGATAGCGTAGGTACGGCGGAAGTCGTGGATCTGCGGCGCAGGGATTCCGGCTCGAGCTGAAAGGCGGCGGATGACCTGGCGCAAACCGGCAGAGGTCAGACGGACAGAAGTTGAGGTTGCCCAGAGCGGGGAATTTTTGGAAAGATCGCCACGATAACGAAGATAACGGATAATCTCACGGCGCGACCGGCTACCTAGAAAAACGGTGCGGTCCTTATTGCCTTTTCCGCTGCGGATATGAACCGCGCCGGTCTTGAGATCCAGATCGCCGTAGTTCAAGTTGGTAAACTCGGTTTTGCGTAATCCGCTATCGAGCAGAGTCAGGATCATGGCTCGATCGCGCTGGCCGTTAGCATTTCGGGGACAAACCAGGAGCAAGGCATGGATCTGATCAAGCGAAACACCTGGAAGTGGGTCATTTTTGACCTTGGGGGCGTGAATTTTACGGATCGGGTTTTGGTAAGAGGGATCATCGAGCTCGAACGTGTACCAGTTGAGCCAGGCTTTTATCGATCGATAGGCGGCAGCCACGCCGCCTGGGTTGCGGGTGGCAGACAAATCGATAAGATACTGGCGGATCAGGTCCGGAGTGATGCGGTAGATCAGGCGGATATGGAGATTAGTCAGGAAAGATTCAAAATGGCGCAACTCGTCGGTGTAAAATTCAATCGTGCGAGGGGAGAGATTGCGAGCCTGGCGATCGATGATGAAGGCCAGGATTTCCCTGGAAATCAGGTGTTTGTGGTATTGGGGGGTTTTGGGAGATGGAGACATAGTTATTTCGACAGAAGTTATAAATCAGGTGGTTGAAGGTAATTGGAATATGTCATATGTACGGTTATTATGCGACATTCAGGAGGATATTGGCACCTGTGGGGGTATTGAAATGGGGTTCGATCCGAAGTCAGATGCTCTATCCATTGAGCTACGAGGGCATATATGTCGTATAATACGCAGGTTTTGGTTGTTATTGGCTAGGTATGGGGGATAGTTTTACTCCTTAATCAGGTGGTCATATTGGCAATCAGGGGGTTGTTTACGGGGTACTAAATCGCCTCGCTGATCAATGCAATCGATAGACCGCCGCCGAGCGCAGTCGGGAGCGCCATGGGCTCCAGCGGCATAATCCAAAGCAAACTGAAACTAAAAAAAGCAGTTTTCAAAGCGAATTGTATTGGTTCAGGTAATTCCAAACGGTTGGACCATATAAAATAATATATTTGTGTTTTAATCAGTATTTTTGAAAAACTTGATAATCTATTCCACTGATCCGGACTGATCAGTTTTTGTTTCATAATCTCCCCTATCTTCTGTTAAAAACCGAACAAAATTCATTACCTGATTTTGCTGATCAGGTCGTAAAGTTGAGATCAAATAGTCAATCCTCTCGATTGTTTCATCATGAGGTTTTTCTGGCAATAAACCTACTTTACGATAAACGGTTTCAATAGGGACTTTCAATCCCTTAGCGATATCTTGTAGAAGATCAACTCCAATTCCACGTGATTGAGTTAAAACACCATTTATTGATGATCTCGTAACTCCAGATCTGCGTGCCAATTCTGCCTGGCTGAGATTCTGTTTTTTCATTTCCAATTTCAACCAATCTACAAATTTTTCCATAGTCACCATGATAAGAATTTTGTCATCAAAACTGTATGTTATGGCGTATAATGTAAGAAAACTATTGACAATTATTATATTCCAATATATACTGTATGTAAGAGCGACAAAATGTTATCGAGAATGATTACAATATCAATTTACATACCCGAAGAACTTAAACAACGAATTGATAAACTCGCTGACGATCAACAACGTTCAGTGAGCAATATGATCTCGATACTTTTGAAAAATAGTATTGATGAATTGAAGAACGTCAACAAACTGGTTGAACAGAGGAACGAAAAGGAAAGGACGTGAAATGGCTGACAAAAATATAAAGTTAAATGAACCAATAAGAGGTCGCTATTGGATTGATATTTCTCGTAATTTATCCATTAATACACGTTATAAAAATATCCATTTCGAAGTGGTTAATACAAAATCAGAATATAGGGTTTGGAGTTGCCGCAAAAATCGCGCTCCAATCAGTTTGCGTACTGATTATTTTGAATCCGGCAATGAATTGGGCTTGATCAAATTCGATCCTGCCAGTAGGAAATATTATTTTTTCCCAACTGCCGAAGGTGTGTTTTCTTCTTGTTGTTTGCGGGATATTGCTGAGTTTATAAACATTTTGAACAATACATATTCTATTTGATCGGAGGTATTTATGGCTAGAAATATATTTAGTAATACCGGGATTAAAGAGATCGACAATTCAGTCAATTATCCACTTATGAAGCAGATGAATGAAATTATTAATGGCACACATCTAAATGCCTGTTTGATTGCGGCCAGTCTGCGGCCGGAAATCAAAATCGCGATCAAAGAATTTGTCACATTGCAGGGCGGGTATGAAGAAGTGGCGCACAAATGGTTTTTTATTATGCAATGGGTAGATGACGAGCTCAAGAAGGGGTCATTTTTTGACCGTGAGCTGCGCGATATGCTGATCGGATTGGCAGCCGCGATCCGAGCGAAACAACTCAGGGTGAGATAATGCCTGGCTCTTTTTATTTTGCGATCGGGGTGTTGGTCGGAATTCTGATGGTAATTTTATCGGTTGTTTTGCTGCATTTGGCAAGCAGTTTCGATAAAACGATCAAACCAGTTGAGCCATTCAAGAAAACCTATCATGTTATCAATAAGGAGTAATTTTATGTTGCCAGAACTTGAAATAAGGGCAAATATAAGCTGGGTGGGTGATTTCAGGAAGGCGCTCGAGAACGGGGAGTTGAGTAAGCGCCCTTTGAGCGAGAAATCCGCCCTGGCGTACGAGTTGGACATCAAGGCGTTTGCACAATGGTTTTTTGATGAGTATAAAATGTTGTTCACCCCGGAGCAGATAACTGGGGTGGATCTGCGCAATTATCGACGGCATTGTCTTGAAATTTCGAATTGCAAACCAAGCACCTGGAACCGCAAGCGGATCTCGCTGCGGAAATTCTGCCAATGGGGGGTGAAAGCGGGTCATTTAAGCCAGGACCCGAGCGCAGATCTGCAACCTAAAGAAGTGGAGGAACTTCCGCCTCGTTGGTTGGAGCGAAAGGATGCTCAGCGATTGGTTCGACTGCTAGAGCAGGATGCCAATGCAGCAGGAACGTTTTTTGGCCATTGGGAGGCATTACGCAACCAGGCCATGATTGGCCTGATGTTATATGCCGGTCTGCGTGAGCATGAAGTGGTCCAGCTCAATTGGGGGGATATTGAGATGGGGGAGAGAAGCGGAAGGGTACGGATCCGCAAAGGCAAGGGCGATAAATGGGCCGAGATCCCGTTGGGGATCGAAGCGAGAAGGTTGTTGCAGGCCTGGATTGCGAAAGGACATGCCGATGCAGAGCCAATTTTCCGCAATAAAAGCGGATCACGATTGAGCACCAGGTCGGTGCAGCGGATCGTGAAAGAACTCGGGATAAGGGCCAAGATCCACCTCACGCCGCATGCGCTGCGGCATACGTTCGCCAAGCGGCTGGTGGATGGCGATGTGCCGGTGACCACGGTCCAGAAGCTGATGCGGCATGCGCGGCTGGAGACCACGGCGAGATATATGAAGCCTGGCTGGGGGGATCTGGAGCAGGCGGTGGAGAAGGTGTGATATGGATAATTATCAAAACATCGTGAGTTATTTCAATGCCTATGGTTATGCCAAAACACAAAGGCGCTTTCACCTGACATTCTTTCAATTGATAAATATTATCGAAGCCCAGAAAGGAAATAAAATGTTTACGGTTGCTACCAGTTGGGACAAAGAAACGATCAAATTTGATAAAGAAATCGGACGTAATGATGGTATCTATCCGGATACTGTGTTTTGGGGAATTTCCATCAACGGTTTATGTAATCCATCACTCAAATCATTTCTTGATGAACTTGCAAAATATATAAATAGCCATCCAATACCCGATGAACCTGAACAGCCAAGGTGCGGATTGCTTGGGCGTATTGGTCAATTATTGATTAATTGGGATGTTCGCCTGGCCAATCATTAAGCGTTGAGTGAATTATGAAAGAGACATTTGTAGAAAAAGGTTTCTCTTCGTCTAGTCTTGACCGAATAGTCACCATTAACGAGATTTTAGATGATTATAAATCGGAAGGATATAGGTTGACTTTACGCCAGCTCTATTATCAGCTGGTGTCACGTGGTCATATCGAAAACTCTCTACGATCGTATAAGCGTATTGGGAACCTCGTCAGCGACGCCAGACTAGCCGGTCTTATTGATTGGGACATGATCGAAGATCGTGGGCGTGTTGCGCAATTCCCTGCCCATTGGAATGATCCAGCAGAGATTGTCAGTGCTGCCGCCGATCAGTTTGCCATAGATAAATGGGAAGGCCAGGTAAATTATATAGAGGTCATGGTCGAGAAGGATGCCTTATCAGGCGTTTTGCTTCCGGTATGTAACAGACTTGATATCGGTTTTACAGCCAACCGTGGCTATTCATCGTCATCGGCGATGTATGAAGCAGGGAAGCGAATGGCAAGGCGCCTGAATGAAGGAAAAACAATTTACGTGCTTTATCTTGGCGATCATGGCGGTATTTCGTTCGCTCACGGGGTTAGTTCTCTATTTATTTTCATAATAAATCAGTAGTAGTATGAATCATTTTATTCCCGATTTCATCTGTGGGTGGCCTTATGGTGACGGCATGGCTAGAAAAGGTTCTGGGCTGTGTCGCATAAGTACACATTATGCGACATTAACAGGGGGTCCAAGACATGATCCACGCCTGGGATAGGTGCCCTAAGATATCAAATCAATGTCGCATAATACGAAATGGACAGACCCCCCCGGCACCGATTGAAATTTTTGATGGCCAGTATAGTCAGGTAACACAAAATTTTTAGCACAATTTTAGATTTGCCTGGTGATGATCATGGATGCAGACTTCGAAGCATTTGTACAACGGGTGAAAGAAAGCAATCCAATCGAGGACGTGATCGAGGCGACTGCGGCTGAATTCAAGTTGCAACGCAAACGGGGCAGATATATGCGGGGGGAGACACACGATAGTTTAGTTGTAAATGTGGATGAGCAGTTTTATGTTTGGAATGAACGAGGGGAAAAGGGAGATGCGTTCAATTGGTTGGAGGCTCGAAATAAGTGGGATTTCTGGACCAGCTTGCAATGGCTGGCTGAGCGGGCTAAGCTAGATATGCCCAAATCTTTTTACCGGGGGGACGATCAACCGGCCCGAACGGCAGCGAGATTACGTGAGGATCTATTTGCAGTGGCTGCCAGGACAATGACGAAATGGCTGCTGGAAGATAAACCGGCGCGCGACTACTGCTACGGTAGAGGGTGGGATGACGAGATCATCCAGGAAGCGGGTTTGGGTTTCAGCGGGCGGGCTACTTCTGCTTATTACAAAGATATGCGGGGCGAGTTTAGCATGCATGAATATGACCCTGAGTGCCCCCAGGCCGTGATTGTTCTGGGATACAAGGGTGACGTGGCGGCGTGGGGGAAAAAACAAGGCGTGACGGTGCTGCATGACTGGGTAGATTGGGGGATGATCCCAGGGATGATGGGGCAGACCAGGCTGGTGTATTCGCATTGGTACGGGGGAAGATGCAAATACTTGACCGGCAGAAATATCATGGGGGCAGAGGTCAATAAAGAAGGCAGACAGGTGAAATCCTATAACCCACCCAAGGCCCTGGCGGGAGAGAGACAGGTTTATTTCAATCATGTCTACGGCAAACGAACGGAGGAATGCGTGATCGTGGAGGGACAAGGTGATGCGTTGACGCTGGGAGTGTGGGGGATCCCATCGGTAGCTTTGGCAGGAACCGGATGGAAGGACCAACAAGGCTTGTTGGTGGATCTGGCGGAGAGGCACAAGAAATTATATCTAGGAATGGATGCGGATGAGGCAGGGATGAATGCGGTTATGGCGGATGAATGGAAGTTGGGACAGATTTTGGGACCGCTGACGAGGGTTGTGAAATGGGTGGACCAGGAAATCAGATCCCCCGCTCCTCTTGAAAGCAATAAAGATCCAGAATTGATAAAGTGAGTTATATGAACTGAGACATATGATTGATGATTGGTTCGGCTTGTATCACAATAGTTGGATAGGCGAGATTGTTCCGGAAGCATTTGCCCATCCCGCGAAATACAGCCGAGGATTGATCCGCAAGATATATACCCATGCCGTCGAGAATGGTTGGCTCCAGGATGGCAATATCGTAGCCGATCCATTTGCAGGGGTCGCCCTCGGCGGTCTGGACGCGATGCTGAAAGGATTGATGTTCGTCGGGGTTGAATTGGAACCTCGTTTCGTGGATCTCGGTGATCAGAACATCAAGTTATGGAATTCCAAATACCGGGGCAAAATGCCTAAATGGGGAATGGCACGGATCATCCAGGGTGACAGCCGCAATTTTGCTGAGATTGTAAAGTCGGCAGGATGCGCGATATCGTCGCCGCCTTATGGGGAAACAATTAATAGTCAATCTAATGGCATTGATTGGAATAAAGCCGGACGTCCAGATCGAATGATGCCATCATTGAAAAGATTATCTCCTGGAATAAATAGCGGATTGAATTATGGGATCTCTATTGGTCAACTTGGTTCGATGCCAACCGGTGATATTCAAAGCGTTATATCCAGTCCGCCTTATGAAAATCATTCATCCCATGATGGACGCGGATATGATGATCTGAAGATCGCCAAAGATTTAGAGATAAGCCGCAATAGAACTTATAAAGGATCGTTTCTCAAGACTGATTATGGTAATTCCGAAAACCAATTAGGCCATGAAAATGGCGAAATTTTTTGGGGCGCGGCCAAGATCATTGTCGAACAGGTTTACCAGGTTTTGCCAATCAGAGGCCATGCCATCTGGATATTGAAAGATTACGTAAAGGCTAAAAAAATAGTCCCATTTTGCAATAATTGGCGATTAATCTCTGAGGCCTGCGGATTTACAACATTGCATGAACACCGGGCCTGGCTAATCGAGGACAAAGGCACAAATATCACCCTCGAAGGAGAAATGATTGAGCACAAAATCGAAAGGAAATCATATTTCCGTAGATTGGCCGAGAAAAAAGGATCACCACGGATTGATTATGAGATTATTTTATGCATGGTGAAAACCAGTGCTGATAAGTGATGTTATATGCCGGGAGTTGAATAATGATCACAGTAATTGTAATCATCGGGATCGTTGTATTTGCAATCCTATTCATGATCTTCATCTGGCCTCTGATGGCAATGGCGAGTGCGAGCGACGATCAGATGAGAAAAATATTTGAGGATTATATGAAGGCTAAAGACGAGGCAATCCTTCACCAAATGACATTGATAGGCCCATAACTGCGTGAAAAACATGGCAGATATCAAAGATGCGAATGATTTGAGGCAGGCATGGCAGAAAGAAGGGGTGAGCGAGGCTGAGCAAAGACGGCGGGCGCTGGAATTGATGGCGTCTGCTGCTACTGTTGCTGAGATGATGGCGGCGTGGGCAGGGGAGATGCGGGGGGCGGATCGGGACAAGGCAAACCCGGTCGTGTTCGGGATGATCGCAAAGATGCCAAAATTGGCCCGGGCCACTTATAGATCCAGATTGGCGGAGCTCCTGGGGTTGGGTGTGCGGGATTTTGACAGCATTTTGAAGGCTGCCCAGGAGGATAAACCTAAAGGGGAGGGACCGGCAGATATTGTAGAAACCCTCGGAGGTTGGTTCCCGATCAAATCCGAGGAAGAAAACGGCAGTGGTAAGCCTAACGGGTGGCTTATCGACTACCTGTATGACGAAGAAAAACGGGAAGGGACATTTGCCTATAAAAATCCGGAGGGGAAAATCGGGACGGGGAATTATATCGATATCGGCGAAAAAAGATATATCCCGAAATATCCGAATGCACTGATCATCAACAAGGGGGTGCTATTCCCGAACCGGATCGGTGAGAAAAAGAGCACACGTGAGCTGGTGGCCATGGTTGAGGCATTTATCAACCGCAATTATCTGCTGGATGACCCGTTTTTCAGCCGCCTGGCTGCCTACTATGTGCTGCTGACCTGGCTATATGATTGTTTCAATGCGCTCCCATATTTGAGAGCGGTGGGGGATTATAACAGTGGGAAAAGCGAATTGATGATGAGGATCGGGCATATGTGCTACCGGTTGATGGTGACAGGTGGTGCAGGCAGCTCGGCTTCATTGTTCAGGGGATTAGAGGAATACAAAGGCACGGCTCTTATGGACGAAATGGACTTGGCCGATGGTGGGGATATGGCCAATGATCTAATAAAAATCTTAAATCTAGGGGCGATGAAGAACCATCCAGTTTGGAGGTTAGACAGCGTGACGTTGGTGGATGGGACGAAAAGCTATGAAGTGGCCTCATATGATGTTTTTGGACCGAAATTGATTGCGATGCGTAAGGAATTCCGGGACCAGGCGGTAACTTCGAGGTGTTTGACGGTGAAGTTGATGGGCAAAAGCCCACTCGAGCTGAAGATAAGGGGAATCAAGTTACATATGGATGGGGAATTCTATAAACAGGCGCTGGAGATACGCAACCTACTCCTGAGATGGCGGTTGGAACAATGGATTCCAGAGATCCAGGTGAGTGAAGATCTGATGGATTTGCAGGTGTCGACGCGATTGAACCAGGTGACTATGCCGATCAAGGCGATCGCCCGGGACGATCCTGAGCTGATGGAAGACATCACCCGGTTCGTGAGGTCATTGAATGACGAGCTGATCCTGGAAATGGGGATGAGCAAGGAAGCGCGGGTGCTGGATGCGCTGGTGGCGATCTGCGATCAAACGGCCAGGTTCGGTATGTATCTGAACGAAAGTGGGGATTTTATGGGGTTGGGGGCGGTGAAGTTTATCTATACAAAATATTTGGCTCAGGTCACGAACGAGTTGATGGATGAGATGAATACACCAATGGAAAATCGAACAGAGGAAGATTCTGATGATGAAGATGAGGAGGGGAAAGGTAAAAAGAAGGTCCGGAAAACGACAACGAAGGAGCTCAGCACACAGACAGTGGGTCGGATCGCCAGACAGGCATTACAAATGCCGAGTCACCGAACAAATAAAGGTTATGTGATTATCATCGATCAGGAGAGATTGAAGATTTTGAAGGTGAAATATGGTCTATTGAAAGTGGAAGACCTGATACAACCCCAGGACTCTCCAAATTCTAGCAAATTTAGAGAGGGGAATGATGGTGAGTAGGCGAACCGGTGAACCCGGTGAACCCGGTGAACCCTTTCCGGGGTATTCAGAGAAAAATTTGTTTTGTATTTTTGTATTTTACAAAACAAACTTTTGGAGTGAATTTTGGCGGAATCAGGTTCACCGGGTTCACCTCTTGTCAGACAACTAGTTAAATGATGGATTATGATGGATTTTGCAAGAATTTGTCGATAGTAATGCAATATTAAGTGAACTTGTGAACCCTAGTGAATATATATGTGCATATTGGATTGCTAAAGCAAAGATAGGGTAAAAGTTGTCTAGACAATAAAAGTTTGGTGAACCTTAATTTAGGCGTAGGTTCACCGGGTTCACCGGTTCACCTATTGTCTAGACAACTAGTGAACCTTAATTTAGGCGCAATTCCACTGGTTCACCAGGTTTTGAGCGAAAAAGGAGCCTTAGATGGATGAGAAGCGCGGTTTGTATGGAAAATATGAAATAAAGAAGAAAAACGGAGAGCCGGTGGATCCGAATGCGGTGTATTTCACGCTGCGGATCGATACAGATCCGCACGCGAGGGTGGCGATCCGGGCATATATGGCGAGCTGCCAGAATGAAAACCCGGATCTGGCCAGGGATCTGAACGAGATGCTGGAGAAGTTGGAGGAGATCGACGGAGGTCCGGGATGACAAAAGGCGGTTTACCCAATTGCAGAGTGCAGGCATCGACAATTATTAGGACTATGAGAACAAGAGGAGATGAGGATTTACTGGCGGCTTTCGATGCGCTGGATCCGATTGACCAGGCGAATATTTTGGATTGCCTGATCAAATTATGTTCCTATTTCAAAGGCCTTGGACCGACCGGCGGATTGGAACTGCTGGCGAAAATTGGGATGAAGTTGTGCGAAGAATGATCCTGGATGTATGTGTGTTGTGGTGGATCGTGTTTTTGATGGTGCTAATCCGGCTGGATCGGAGAGGAGGATGAGATGAGGGACATGATCATAATTGCGGTGCTGGTGCTTCTGGCTATGGCCGAAATATTTAACGGGACGGTGGCGCTGATCACGCTGATGGTAATGATGAGATGGTTGAAAGGAGAATGAAATGCCAAGTAGTGAGAAGTTGAACAGTAAGAAAAGTATTACGTTTCCACCCTGCTCGGTGCAGGAAGAAATCAAGCTGAACCGGTTCTTGACGAATATCAGCGAGTTCATGGATGTGGACCTGCTGGTTGAAAAAGTCACGATAATCCAAGTCACAGTGCCGGAGAACAGATTGGATGTATCGATCATGATCAGCCGGGTAAAGTTGAATGAGGAGAAAAGACGAAAAGGTGAGATACCGCAGGAAACGACCAAAAAGAAAGAGAAAGAGTAATCAGGCAAATGGGCGGGTCGAGGATCCGCCCTACGATGCCTTGTTA
>Ga0315295_10004002_pt1 | contig 12518 bp, 8 predicted proteins | sample YL17G14_0_MG_FD_204453 | JGI IMG/M metagenome (GOLD analysis project Ga0315295, IMG submission 204453) | Sediment microbial communities from Yellowstone Lake, YNP, Wyoming, USA - YL17G14_0 | ecosystem: Environmental > Aquatic > Freshwater > Lake > Sediment | place: USA: Wyoming | collected... | reverse complement strand
GACGCGTACGATAACGCCGCGCGCCATCGCCGCCTTGCGGATCCGGACCGGTACGTTCAAGGTCGCAGCAAACGGCTCTTTGGTTCGTCTGTCCGCCACCAACTCCAGCGCGCCCATCAGGCCGGCGGCGCGGACTTCTCCGACCATGGCGTGACGGGCCAGCGTGCTGAGCCGGCGTTTGAAATACGGAGCCAGCTTGCGGGTGCGGCCGATCAATCCCTCGCGCTCGATGATGTCGAGATTCGCGAGCCCGGCAGCGCACGCCACCGGATGGCCAGAATAGGTGAAGCCGTGATACAGGGCGAAATCCTCCCCGGCGTCGACCAGGGCGGAGTAGATCTGCTCATGCAGAATAACGCCACCAAGAGGAATGTATCCACTTGTGACGCCTTTGGCAAAGACGATCATGTCGGGCACGGCCTTCCACCGTTCGATGCCGAAGCGCCGCCCCAGCCGCCCGAAACCGGTGATGACCTCGTCGGCCACCATCAGCACTTCGTGCCGGTCACAGATCGCCCGGATACGCTCGAAGTAGCCCGGCGGCGGCACGATGACCCCACCCACACCTTGCACCGGCTCAGCGATGAAGGCCCCGACCGTCTCACCCCCCTCCCGCTCGATGACGCGTTCGAGCTCATCGGCGCAGGCAAGGCCGCATTCCGGATATGTCAAGCCCAGCTCGCAACGATAGCAGAACGGGCGCGCCATCCGCACCACACCGGGAAGCAGCGGCTCGTAGTATTTGTGGAACTGCGGCAGCCCGGTGAGGCTGGCCGCGCCGGTAGAGGAGCCGTGATAGCCGCGGTTCAAGGCGACGATCTTGATCTTGTGCGGGTGCTCTTGCAGACGCCAGTACAATCGAACCAGACGGATCACGGACTCGTTCGCTTCTGAACCGCCCGACGTGAAGATCACACGGGTCAAGCCCCTGGGTGCCAGAGCAGCGATGCGCGCCGCCAGCTGCTGCGCCGGTTCGGAGGCGAAGCCCATGAGAGTCGGCGCATATGCGATCGCGCGCGCCTGCCTCGCGATAGCCCGAGCGATTTCGGTTCGCCCGTGGCCGACCGCGACGTTCCAGAGTGAAGCCAAGCCGTCGAGGTACTTGCGGCCGGCTGCGTCCCACACGTAGGCCCCTCTGCCCTTCACGATCACCATGGGGCCGTGCCGCTCGATGGCAGCAGGCGAGGTGAAACCGCAGACGAGGTGTTGCATCGCGGCTTTGCGGCGCGCGACGTGTGCTTGAGCGGCCATCACTCAGTTGCTCGCGACAAAGGGGTCGCCGACGAGGACGCGCCCCGATTTCGGTACCGGACGAAGTCCTGACTGGCGGCGAACACCAGCAACGCGATCACCGCCACGATGATGAGGAGATCAAGCAGCCCCAACCCGCGCATCGATACCTCCGCGCTCGCTTATATGGCAATCGCCCGCCGCCGGCAAACCGCCGGTGAAGGCAACTCTAGAGTGCACGCCGGCGATTCTGTCGGAGGGAGGGCGGGCCGGCCGGTGCGTTTCCCCGCTCGTCGATTTCGTTGTAAAGTCTGGTGGGAATGACGTGGCCGACGGGCTCATTCGAGCGACTGCTGGTGGCACTGCTGGTGGGATTCCTCATTGGCCTCGACCGTGAGCGTGCCGAAGTGCGCAAGCATCACCAGCTGTTTGCCGGCATTCGTACCTTTCCGCTGATCGCCCTGGCGGGCGCGGTGCCGATGCTAGTCGTCGACATCGCCGGCTCAGCCCTCGTGGTCGCCAGTTTCCTCGCCGTGGCGGCCATCGCGGTGGTGTCGTACATTCGCAGCTCGGCGGCCGGCGGCATCGGCGCCACCACCGAGGTGGCGGCGCTGGCCACGTTTCTCTTGGGCGCTCTGGCCGGCGCCGGGCAACTGGTGGTGGCAGGCGCAGCCGGAGTGGGGGTTGCTGTGCTGCTGGTCGCCAAGCCGCGCCTGGAGGCCTTCTCGCGGACGCTCACCGCCGAGGAGCTGTCGGCGGCGCTCGAGCTGGCGGTAATTTCGGTGATCGTGCTGCCGTTGCTGCCGAATCGCGGCTATGGACCGTGGCAGGTTCTGAATCCGTTCGGTATCTGGTTGGTGGTGGTGCTGGTCACGACGCTGTCGTTTGCCGGCTTCGTGGCGGTGCGCGTGTGGGGCGAGCGGCAGGGGCTGGCGATTGCCGCCGGCATCGGGGCGTTGGTTTCCAGCACCGCCGTGACCATCGCGATGGCGACGCGCTCCCGCGCACACAAGGACCTGGCCGGCGTCACGGCTGCCGCGGCCGTGTTGGCGTCGGTGGTGATGTGCGTGCGCGTCGCCGTCCTCACGGGCTCGATCGGTCCGGGAATTCTTCCTCGTCTCTTGCCCGTCGTAGGAGTGATGGCCATTGAAGGCATCGTTGCCGCGTGGTTGCTCGGAAGGAAGACCGCTGTCACCGACTTCGGTTCGTCCGGCGCCGACATTCGCAACCCGTTCAGTCTCACGGCCGCGCTCACCTTCGGCGCCGTCTATGCGCTGGTGCTCCTGCTTGTCCAAGGCGCGCAGAGCTATCTCGGGGCGCGTGGGATATACCTGGCGGCCGCCTTGGCGTCGATCGCCGACGTCGATGCGGTGTCGATCGCGTGCGCGCGCCTCGGCACTGTCGAGGCCGCCTGGCGCACACCGGCCGCGGCAGCGACAGTTGCTGTGGTCGCCAACACGCTGGTTAAGCTGGTGATCACACTGGTTGCAGGTGCCGGCACCTTCAAGGTCTACGCCGCGGCCGCGCTGGGTATCATGGCGGCGGTCGGCGCCGCCGTCGGGATCCTCATTTTCCTGCGTTTCTGAGCCTAAGCAGAAGGCTGCTCTTCGGTGCTGGACCCATAGCCGGTAAGTTAAGCAACGATGTGCCAAGTTCGCACGCTTCGAGACGGTGCCTGAAAAAACGGCGCCCACTACCAATGAACCGCCTGTTCCAATACCGTCATGCCCGCAATCTCCTGGCGGGCATCCACAAGGGGTGGCGGGTGGATTCCCGCTTGAACATTGCGGGAATGACGGAAGACAGTACCGAGGGCTGGGGTTCATCGGCCCGAGAACCCAGCCAGCCGGCTGGTTGGGTTCTCGGGGTGAACGAAGGTGTGATTACATTGGCGTAATTGTCAGATGTTGTACTAATTAGCCTTCAAACTACACAGGGAGGATTGCATGAACGGCGCTGAAAGTCTCATGCGCACCGCGCGGGAAGCCGGCATCGAGGTGTGCTTCGCCAACCCCGGCACGACAGAGATGCAACTCGTCGCCGCGCTCGATACGGTCGGTGGCGTGCGCGCGGTGCTCGGCCTGTTTGAGGGCGTGTGCACCGGCGCCGCCGATGGCTACGCGCGCATGACCGGCAAGCCGGCGCTCACCCTGCTCCACCTGGGTCCAGGGCTGGCGAACGGCCTCGCCAACCTCCACAACGCGCGCCGGGCGCGCTCGGCGGTGGTGAACGTCGTCGGGGATCATGCCACTTGGCATCGCCCGTTCGATCCGCTGTTGGCTTCGGATATCGAGTCGTTCGCCCGGCCGGTGTCGGCATGGCTGCGCACCAGCCGCACGGCTGCCGATCTCGGCGCCGACATGGCGGCAGCCATCGAGGCGGCGCTGCGCCCGCCCGGCCAGGTCGCCACGTTGATCGTGCCGCAAGACTGCACCTGGGATGCGGCGGACAGCGGTGCGGCACCACGGCCACGGTCGCGGCCGCCACGTGTGCCGGACAACGTCGTCGAGGTCGCCGCGACGGCGCTACGCGCCCCAGGCGGGGCGCTCTTCCTGGGTGGAACGGCACTACAGGAAGCGGGGCTGCGAGCAGCCGCACGTATCGCTGCGGCCACGAGCTGTCCGGTGTGGCAAGAAACGCTGCCCGCGCGCATCGAGGAAGGATCTCACTTGCCCGCGTTGGCGTGGCTGCCGTACTTTCCGGAGGACGCCCTGGAGGCACTGAAGGACGTGCGTACACTCGTGCTGGCTGGAGTGCCCGAACCGGTGACTACCTTCGGTTATCAGGGAATGCCGAGCCGCCTCGCTCCTAAAGACTGTACCGTCCTTACCCTGGCGCGACCTGATGAGGATGTCCCACGGGCGCTTGAGGCGTTGGTCGAGGCCGTTGGCGTGCCGGCAGCAGCCATTGTAGCGCCCCGTGAAGCGGTGGCGCGTCCCACGGGCGAGCTGAATCCGTTCACGCTCGGCCAGGCATTGGCGGCACTGCAACCAGAGGGTGCAATCATTGTCGACGAAGCCGTCACCACGCGCCTCGGCTATCGGCACTTCGCGCAGGCGGCTCCGCCGCACACCGTTCTCTGCATCACCGGCGGCAGCCTCGGCCAAGGGCTTCCATGTGCGGTCGGCGCCGCGCTCGCCTGCCCGGAGCGCAAGGTCATCGCTTTCGAAGCGGACGGCAGCGGCATGTACACCGTGCAGGCCTTGTGGACCATGGCGCGTGAGGGTCTCGACATCACCACCGTCATATGCGCCAACCGGCGCTACCGCATCCTGCAGATCGAGCTGGCGCGCGCCGGGATCGCCGAGCCAGGTCCCCGGGCGCAAGCGCTCACGGATCTCTCGGGACCGAGTCTCGATTGGGTGTCGCTGGCGAAGGGATTAGGCATTCCGGGGACGCGCGTCGAAACCGCAGACGCCTTGGTCACCGCCCTGGAGCGGGCCCTGGCACAGCCCGGACCGGCGCTGATCGAAGCGATATTGTGAGCCAATAGACCGTTGATGTTCCCAATGGCGATGTCGCGAAGCGCCGCTTGTAGGGCGCCGTTGCGTTCAAAGCGGCACGCCCATCCCGCAACTGACGGCCCAGATGTCCATGCGGTCGCCGAGCGATTCCAGGCGCGGCCCCGAGGAGTAGCCGGGGTTGCAACCCAGAAATCCCAACGGTCCGTTGCCGTACAGGCCGAGACCGAGTCAGACGCCACTGCAGCCAATCGTGGAACCCTGCCAGTACCGGTCGGAACCCGAAACACAGCAACGTTCCCAAGACCACAGTGACGGTCAAAAAGATCTGGGCCGTCGGTCTCTCCTGAGGCCCGCTCTGGTCCACCCATGTTCCCAGGCGCTGCCAAAGTGTCAGCAGGACCGGCGGACGACCGATTCCGTTGTTCATACGTCGCGACCTCCGTTGCGTTGTTCATGCACGCGAGGATAGCTCTCGTTGATGAACGCACCATGACGGCGGCCTGAACAGTCCATGAATTCGCGCGGCCTTTGTCAGTTACGGAACGCGAATCCTCCCGGCGGAATTTCATCTAACGACAGCACCGATTTAACCGCGACGTAACATTCCCTGCGCTAGGTGTTCGGCAAATCGCAGAAGAAGAGGAGGACGTATGCAGAGGGGAACGAAGATTTGGCTCAGCGCGCTCGTCTCACTGCTGGTGTGTGCCAGCGCGGTGCAGGCCAAGGATCTCGGAGACATCCTGCGGGATAAGGGCCTGATTACACCCGAAGAGCTCAGGCAAGCTCGGGAGGAGGAAAAACAGAAGGCCGCCGCAGAGGAACAACAGAAGGCCGCCGCAGAGGAGGCGCAGAGCAAGAGCGTTCTTGCCAAGCTGCCGAAGTGGCTCAACTACATCACTCCATTTGGGGACGTACGAGCGCGCTATGAGAACTTCTCTCAGAACGACCTCACTGCCCGCAATCGCGAGAGACTGCGTGCCCGCATCGGTTTGTCGGTGAGCCCATCCGATGAAATCAGTGGCAGGGTGCGCCTGGCCACCGGCGATTCCAACAACCCGGTGACCCGAAACCAAACGTTCGAGAAGGCCTTCACGCAGAAACCGGTAAGCCTTGACGAGGCCTATCTGACGCTCAAGCCCGGCAAGAGCTTCAGCCTCGAACCAGGCTGGTTCACCATGACCGCCGGGAAGTTCAGCGCCAACGCGTATCGGGTTTCCGAGCTCGTCTGGGACGACGACCTCACTCCAGAGGGCGCCACGGAGACGCTCAATCTGGTCGACCAGAAAGAGGGCTTTGTTCGCGGGCTGAAACTGAACGCTTTCCAGTGGGTCGTGGACGAACTCTCGGCGCAAGAGGATCCGTGGATGGGCGGCGGCCAGGTGGTCGCCGACACAGCGTTTGGGACCGCAGCAAATTGGACGCTCGCCTTTGCGGACTACCACTACGAGAATCTCAACGCCGTCGCGAGCAAATACCTGGATCCGAACAGCAAGAACTTCAACAACCAGTTGGCAAACACGAACAGACTCATTGTAACGCGAGATGCCAGCAACACGGTCACCGGGGTGAAGGGGTTTAGCTCGAAGTTCAACCTCATCAGTGCCGCCACCGAATTGAATCTCCCGGACGTCGGCGGCGTACCCGCCGGGGTCTTCGGGGAATTCGTCTACAACACGCAAGCCGACACCAAAAACGTCGGTTTCTACGTGGGGGCCGGCATCGGCTACGCCGGAAGAGATTGGTACCACAATTCGCTCAAGACCAAGGGAGATTGGGCCGTGTCGTACACCTATGCCTGGGTTGAACGGGACGCTGTTGTGGCGATGTTCACCTACGACGACGACTTCTATTACACCCACGGGCAGAGCAGCGCGCCCATAGGTGGCACGAACATCGGTGCGCACATCGTGCGTTGCGATTACATGCCCCTTCCCAACTTCCAGCTCACGCTCAAAACGCACCTGATCAACGCGCTCGACGACCAACTGAACCCCAGCACCACCGTCTTTTCGCCGTACAAGGGCAACCCGACCCTGGTGCGGACGCAGCTGGACGCCATGTTGAAGTTCTGAGGGGGCAGTCGACAGTCAACAGTCGAGAGTCGAAAGGAGAGAATCAATGAGCAAACACGTTGTGACAAGAGCGATCGGCATGCTTTGCTTGCTGCTGTCGCTCGCTGTACCTGCAGTGGCGCAAATGCAACTGAACGGGGCCGGCGCAACCTTTCCATACCCCATCTACTCCAAGTGGTTCAATGAGTACATCAAGGTCGATCCGTCGGTGCGCTTCAATTACCAATCCATCGGCAGCGGCGGCGGCATCAAGCAGATCACCGAGCAGACGGTTGACTTCGGCGCGACCGACAGCCCGATGACTGACGAGCAGCTCAAGGCCGCGCCCGGGCACATAATGCACTTCCCCACGGTGATGGGCGCGGTGGTGCTCACCTACAACGTTGCGGGCGTGCCCACCGGTCTCAAGTTCACACCGCAGGCGATCGCCGGCATCTTCCTCGGTAAGATCACGCAATGGAACGATGCCGAGCTGGCCGGCGCCAACCCTGGCGTGACGCTGCCCAAAGAAGACATCCTCGTCGTGCACCGCTCCGACGGCAGCGGCACCAGCTTCATCTTCACCGATTACCTCAGCAAGGTCAGCACCGACTGGAAAGCGAAAGTCGGCAGCGGCACCTCGGTGAACTGGCCCGTGGGCCTAGGAGGCAAAGGTAACGAGGGTGTCACCGGTCTGGTGAAGCAGACGCCGTCGTCGATCGGCTACGTCGAGTTGATCTACGCCTTCTCGAACAACCTGCCGTTCGGAGAGGTGAAGAACGCCGCCGGCAAGGTGGTGAAGCCGTCGCTCGAGTCGGTCACGGCCGCCGCGGCGAGCGCCGCCGCGAATATGCCCGACGACTTCCGCGTTTCGATCACCAACGCGCCAGGCGCCGATGCCTACCCGATCTCCAGCATGACCTGGCTGCTGATCTACCAGAAGCAGAAGGATGCCGAGAAGGGGAAAAAACTCGTCGCGTTCCTCCGCTGGATGATGCACGATGGCCAGCAGTATGCGCCGGCGCTGTTCTACGCGCCGCTACCGAAAGCGGTCGTCGCAAAGGAAGAAGAGGCCCTGACACGGGTCGTGCTGCCGTCACCGTAATCCCGGCACAGTTGCAATGCCAGTCAGTTGAAAAAGATCCAGTCAAGTTCTTTCTGTCAAGCGCCATGTTGGGCACCGCCTGCGCTGCCATCTGCTTTTCGTCGGCCGACATGCCGCTGCAGGTCCTCGATCTCAATCGCCGGCAACGCTACGTGGCGGAGATGAGCGCAGTGATGGAGCTGGCCGAGTATCTTCCCGGCGGCGGCACCGATTTCCAAAAGCCCCTGAGCGCGGCGCTCGCATGCCTGCAGCAGGCGCGCTACCGCCGTGGGGATATCGTGTTTATCACCGATGGTGAGTGCCGCATCGATCCGCAGTGGCTGGCGGAGTTCAGGCGCGCCAAGGAGCGGCTGGGCTTCTCGCTGTTGTCGGTGCTCATCGACGTCGGCTCGAGCTCGCTCGGCGCCCTCAAGGACTTCAGCGACAAGATCACCACCATCACCCAGCTCACCAACGAGGCCGGCAAGGACATCTTCCTGAAGCTCACGTGGGCCGCGCTTGCGTCGCATGAGCTGCCCTGAGCGCCCCTACACCGCGTCCGGTGTCACTGGTGGTGATCCCGGCAGCAGGCGTAGATCGTCCGGCACCTTCTTGATCTCGTTCACCAGCTCATCCAGTTGTTTGCAGGTGGCGCGCATGTACTCGTACAGGTGCTTGTGCAGAAGCGCGAAGGTGATGGCGTCCCGTAGGGCGCGCGGGCGCCGCAGCGCCGTCTCCGCCAGGAGCGACACGGTCAGCCAGGCGCGCCGCGGCGAGGCACGCAGGATGCATGTCCATATCACACGCAAGAAAATGCCGACGTCCTGCCCGCTGGCGACCAGCCGGGTCTGGATTTGCGTGCCGCGGTTCAGAATGAGCTGCATCACCCGCCGCCGGTAATGGCGGTAGCTGTAGAGGCGTTGCAGCAGCTTCTTGTAGCCTTCGTAGAACTGCACGCGCGACATGCGCTGCGGGATGATGTTGGTGAAGACGAACTGGTCGCCCACCGATTCCGCGATCAGGCGGCCCGCCTGCTTCAGCCGCTGATACAGCGGCGTCTTGGGCATGGCGTTGAGCATGCCCGTCATTGACACCGGAATGCGTGCCTCCTGGATGAAGCGGAAATGCTCGTCGAAAATAGACGGATCGTCGTGATCGAAGCCGACGATCATCCCCGCCATGATCTCCATGCCGGCGCGTTGGATGCGGTGCACCGACTCAAGCAGGCTGCCGCGCAGGTTTTGTAGCTTGTGCGTCTCCTGCAAGCTGGCGGCGCGCGGCGTCTCGATGCCGACGAAGATGCTGGTGAAGTTCGCTTGCCGCATGAGCTGCAACAGCTCGTCGTCTTGAGCGATGTTGAGCGTCACCTCGGTCATTAACTCGATCGCGTAGCCGTTCGCCCGCTGCCACTCGCTCAGCGCCCGCAGCAGCTCCTTGGCTTCCTTCTTGTTGCCGATGAAGTTGTCGTCGACCACGAAGATGTTACGGATGCCGAGCCGGTAAATATCCTGCACCTCAGCCATCACCTGCGCCACCGATTTGGTCCGCGGGCGCCGGCCGTACATGACGATGATGTCGCAGAACTCGCAGTTGAACGGGCAGCCGCGCGCGAACTGGATGGTCATCGTCCGGTAGCGATCGACTTTGAGCAGGTCGAAGCGCGGCAACGGTGAATCGTGCATGCTCGGCTTTTCGTCCTGACGGTACTCCGGCTGCCAGCTCCCTGCCTCATAATCCCGCAAGAACTGCGGCCAGGTGTACTCGGCTTCGTCGACGAAGATCACATCGACCTTGCCCCGCAGCTCCTCGGGGCAGAGCGAGGCGAAGGGACCACCCGCAACGACGAACTTACCGCGCCGGCGGAACTCGGCGGCCATCTTCAAGATACGCTGCTTGTGGACCACGTAGCCGGTGAGCCCGACGATGTCGGCGTCAGTATCGAAATCGACCGCCTCGACGTTCTCGTCGCACAGCACCACCTCGTGCTGGCGCGGCGTGATGCCAGCCACGGTCGGCAAGGACAGGTTAGGGAAAACGCACTTCTTGTTCAGGCTGGGAAGGATGCGGTCGAACGTCCAGAACGACTCGGGATTCTTCGGCGCCACCAAATATATCTTCATTGCCCCGCACTTTCGTGGTTCTACAGTGCGCCGCCCGCCTCCCCGCGCACCGAAGCCCCAGCCACTGTCCTTGATCCACTCCTTTTTTACTGCACTTCCGGCGCCGTTGCTAGCCGGGGCGAAAAGAAATTGATGCCTCTCGCCCTCGGCCGTCAATTCCAGCGTTGCTTCACCCAGGTATCTGCTGCGTGGTTCTGAAGTGCAGCTTAGCCACCGTCCCCAGCGCGCCGCGGCCGTGCTGCTCGACGAAACGCCGCGCCGAGACCAGCACCGGCGCGCCCGCGCCCTTGGCCAGCTCGACACCAACGGCCTGACTCAGCTGCTGCAACCGGCGGACGAACTCACCACGGGCGATGATCGAGGCGGCGCCCACGGCGAGGTCGTCCTCGGCCCGGTGGCGCTGGACGAGCTGGATGCGCTTGCCCTTTGCCATCAAGGCGCGCTGCAGGTACTGCTCGTCACCAAACTGATCCGAGACGGCGCGTTCACAGGCCACCTTCCCGAGCAGGTTTTCGATCACGCGCGCATGCGCCCAGGCGAGGAGGCAGTTGAGGTTGCGGATCTTGGCGTACAACTGGTTGTAGCGCTCGGGCCCGATGGCAACGACGTTCACTAGGCAAACGTCGCGGATCTCCGTGCTCATCGCGGCAATGCGCTTGTCGGATAATGTCTTGCTGTCGCGCACGCCGATCTGCCGCAGCAGGATGGCCGTCTGCTCGGTGGCGTAGACCCCGGCCACCACCAGCGGACCGAAGTAATCGCCTTTGCCGGCCTCATCGCTGCCGATCCAGCCGCCGGGAGCGTCGGGCGGGGTGAGCTCGAATGGCCGGGCGGATGTCATGACACAGCGGAGCAAAAACACAGCGACATCACTTCACTCTCCACCCCATGCCGATTCCCACGGTCCGGCGCCAAATGCAACCGAGGTGCGCCGGCGGTGCACCTGCATCAGGTAGATGTCGACACACTCCCAGCCCCGGGAGTGCTGCGGCTTTCTTCGCCGAGGAACTCACGGAGGTAGCGTGCCGTGTACGACCGGGCGCCGTTCGCGACCAGTTCCATCGGCGGCCCCATGGCTACCACCTCGCCGCCACCGTCGCCGCCCTCGGGACCGAGGTCGATGATCCAGTCTGCTTCCTTGATGATGTCCAGATTGTGCTCGATGGTGACGACCGTGTTCCCGCGGTCGACGAGCCGATGCAGCACGTCACTGAGCTTTTCGATGTCGGCGAAGTGCAAGCCGGTGGTCGGTTCGTCGAGCACGTACAGGGTGCGGCCGCGCGACTGCTTGCCGAGCTCGTAGGCCAACTTGATGCGTTGCGCCTCACCGCCGGAGAGGGTGTTGCTGCCCTGGCCGAGCGTCAGATAGTCGAGCCCGATATCGCGCAGTAGCCGCAGCGGTTCGGCGACGCTCGGCACCGCGGCGAAGAAGTCCACCGCCTCCTCGACGCTCATGTTCAGCACTTCGCCGATGCTCTTGCCGCCGTAGCGCACGGCCAGCGTCTCGTCCGTGAAGCGCTGGCCGCCGCACGACTCACAGGTGACGTAAACGTCGGGCAGGAAGCTCATCTCCATCTTGATCTTGCCTTGGCCGGCGCAGGTCTCGCACCGGCCGCCTTTGACGTTGAAGGAAAAGCGCCCGGCGCTGTAGCCACGCAGGCGCGCCTCCGGCGTCATGGCGTAGAGTCTCCGGATTTCGTCGAAGAAGCCGACGTACGAAGCCGGGATGGAGCGCGGAGTCCTGCCGATCGGCGTCTGATCGACTTCGACGACACGCTCGACGCCTTTGTAGCCGCTGATCGTCTGATGTTTCCCGACGTAGCCGCTGAACAAGCCGAGCCGTCGCCGCAGGCCCGCGTACAACACGTCGCGCACCAGCGTGGACTTGCCTGATCCCGATACGCCGGTGACGCAGGTCCACGCGCCAATCGGGATCTCGACATCAATGTGCTTCAGGTTATGTTCCGCAGCGCCACGAATTTTGATGTGGGGGAACAACCCGATCGGCCGCACCGGTCCGAGACGCCGCCGCCGCTGGCCGAGGAAACGCCCGGTGATGGACGCCGGGTGCTGGCGGAGCATCTCCGGTCGGCCCATGGCGACTAATTGGCCACCGTGCACGCCGCCGCCGGGCCCGAGGTCGATCACCAGATCCGCGGCCTCGATCGTGGCCTCATCGTGCTCGACAACCATCACCGTGTTGCCGTGCTCTTTCAGTTCGGTGAGTATGCTCAGCAACATGCCGTTGTCGCGCGGATGCAGGCCGATGGTGGGCTCGTCGAGGATGTAGCAGACGCCGCGCAAGTTGGATCCGAGTTGTGCCGCCAGGCGAATGCGCTGCGCCTCACCGCCGGAGAGGGTATCGGCGCGGCGGTCGAGCGTCAGGTACGACAAACCGACCTGCTGCAGGAAGTGCAGGCGCGGCAGGATCTCCTTGCGGATGTTGGCGGCGATCTGTTCGTCGCGGCCGCTGAAGCGCCGCTGCGTCAGGTCCGCCAGACACGCGGCCACGGATTGCTGTGTCAGCTCCCAGATCGCGACGCCGTCCACCTTCACCGCCTGTGCACGG
>Ga0315295_10004000_pt1 | contig 12520 bp, 9 predicted proteins | sample YL17G14_0_MG_FD_204453 | JGI IMG/M metagenome (GOLD analysis project Ga0315295, IMG submission 204453) | Sediment microbial communities from Yellowstone Lake, YNP, Wyoming, USA - YL17G14_0 | ecosystem: Environmental > Aquatic > Freshwater > Lake > Sediment | place: USA: Wyoming | collected... | reverse complement strand
CTCGGCAACGAGTCGCTCGCGGTCATGAAGCCGACGGGTCGCGACACGGTGGTCTTCACCCAGAACGCCGAGCCGATCAGCGTCTACTGCGCGGACGAGAGCGACGGCGAGAGCCTCCGCTCGTGCGAGCAGGTCAGCCAGTCGCTCTACGGCTACGAGATCGCCGGCGTCGCCGTCGAGCCGGTCCTCGCCACCAAGTGCGAGGCCAACACCGACGGCACCGTCTGGACCTGCACGCTCCGCGACGGCGTGACGTTCCACGACGGCGCCACGCTCGACGCCAACGACGTGGTCACCACGTTCGCCGCCCAGTGGGACGCGGAGCACCCGCTCCACGTCGGCAACACGGGCGCCTTCTCGTACTTCTCCGGCTTCTTCGGCGGGTTCCTCAACTCGCCGGCGCCGTAACCCGGGGGGCGGTTCCGCCGCCCCGCCGGACGCAACCGGGAGGGAGCGCCGCTCGCGCGGCGCTCCCTCCTCGCACCCCGTCGGTCTTCCGCGTCACCGCCATCCACGGCTGAGGTCACGCCGCTCGTGATCCGCTATGTCGTCCGCCGGCTTCTGGCCAGCATCCCGGTCCTCTTCGGGGTCGTCGGGATCGTCTTTGTGCTGGCCCGGATCATCCCGGGGGATCCGTGCCGCTCCGCGCTCGGCGAGCGCGCGACCGATGAGATCTGCGCCGCCTTCATCGCCCGCTACGGGCTCGACCAGCCCATCCCGGTCCAATTCGTGCACTACGTCGGCCAGATCCTGACCGGCGACCTCGGCACGTCGATCCAGCGCAGCCGGCCGGTCATGGACATCCTCATGGAGCGGCTGCCCGTCACGATGGAGCTCACGCTCTTCGCCCTGCTCTTCTCCAGCGTGGGCGGGATCCTCCTGGGACTGGTGGCCGCCTATCGCCGCAACTCCCCGGCCGACGTCCTCGTGATGGTCGGCGCCAACTTCGGCGTCTCGATCCCGGTCTTCGTCCTGGGGCTCATCCTCGCCTACGTCTTCTCCGTGATCCTCAAGGACATGCCGTTCGCGCTGCCCCCGTCGGGCCGGCTCACCCCGGGCATCAGCGTGGTACCGATTGCCGTCGCCTGGGGCATGCCGGACCTGGCCGGGCCGCCGCGGGCCTTCCTCGACTTCGTCTCGAACATGTACGTGGTGAACGGCCTGCTCACGCTGAACGGCGCCCTCATCGGCGACGCGCTTCGTCACCTGCTCCTCCCGGCGGTGGCGCTGGGCACGATCTCGCTCGCGCTCATCGCCCGGATCACGCGCTCGAGCCTGCTCGACGTGCTGGGCCTCGACTTCGTCCGCACGGCGCGCGCCAAGGGCGTCGGGGAGCGAAGCGTCATCTTCCGGCACGGGCTGCGCAACGCCCTGCTGCCGATCGCGACGGTCGTCGGCCTCACGCTGGGCGGCCTCCTTTCCGGCGCCGTCCTGACCGAGTCGATCTTCAGCCTCCCCGGTGTCGGGCGCGCGGTCTACGAGGCGATCACCGGGCGCGACTACATCGTCATTCAGGGCTTCACGCTCGTCATCGCCCTGATCTACATCGTCGTGAACCTGCTGGTGGACGTCTCGTACGCCTTCCTCGACCCGCGGATCCGGCTGCGATGAGCTCGACGGGCCTGCCGACCACGCCGCCCACCGTCGCGGACGCGGCCGACGAGAAGCACGCCCCCGGCCTCTGGCGCGACACGATCGGCAACATCCTGCGCCAGCGGTCGGCGGTCTTCGGGCTCGTCCTGATCGGCTTCTTCGTGCTCGTCGCGATCCTGGCGTCCGTGCTCGCCCCCTTTGACCCCGACGTGGGAATGCTCGACCTCGGCGAGGCCGGTGCCATCAAGCGCGCGGCGCCCTGCATCCACCTGCTGGGCTGCTCCGCGGACCTGCCCCAGCACCTGCTCGGCCTGGACGGCAACTTCCGCGACGTTTTCTCCCGCATCGTCTTCGGGGCCCGCGTCTCGCTCTTCATCGGCGTCGTGACCGTCGGCTTCGCGATCGTCATCGGGACCCTCATCGGGCTCGTGGCGGGCTACGCCGGCGGGAGGGTCGACAACGTCTTCATGCGCCTCATGGACGTCCTCCTCGCCTTCCCGAGCCTGATCCTCGCGATCGCGATCGTCACCGTCCTGGGCCGGAGCCTCGTGAACGCCCAGCTCGCGATCGGCATCGTGGCGATCCCGCTCTACGCACGGGTGATGCGGTCCACCGTCCTCTCCATCCGCGAGCAGGACTTCGTCGTCGCCTCGCGAGCCCTCGGCGAGTCCTCGGCCGGGATCCTCTTCCGGCGGATCCTGCCCAACTCGCTGACGCCGATCGTCGTCGCCGGCACCCTCGGCGTGGCGGGCGCGATCCTGGACGTCGCGGCGCTCTCGTTCCTAGGCGTCGGCGCCCAGCCACCCCTGGCCGAGTGGGGGTCGATGATCGGCCTGGAGCGCAACCAGCTCTTCAGCGCGCCGCACCTGGTCCTCGCTCCCGGGATCGCCATCGTCATGACGGTCCTCGGGTTCAACCTCCTGGGCGACGGCATCCGCGACGCCCTCGACCCGCGGCTGAACCGATGACGACGATCACCCCCAACGGCGCCATCATCGAGGAGACGAGCGGCCCGGCCCGCGCCCGCCGCTTCATCGCCGGCGAGCGCCTGCTCGAGGTCGAGGACCTGGTGACCTCGTTCTACACCCGCGACGGCGTCGTCCGCGCCGTCAGCGGCATCAGCTTCCACGTCGACCGCGGCGAGGTCCTGGGGCTGGTCGGCGAGTCGGGCTGCGGCAAGAGCGTGACCTCGCTCTCGATCATGCGCCTCGTCGCGAAGCCCGGCCGGATCGAGCGGGGCGCCATCCGGTTCCAGGGCCAGGATCTCCTGGGGCTCTCGAGCGACCAGATGCGCAAGGTCCGGGGCGAACGAATCGCGATGATCTTCCAGCAGCCGACGTCGTCGCTCAACCCGGTCTGGATGGCCGGCCGGCAGATCGCCGAGGTCCTGGAGATTCACCGCGGGATGAAGCGCAAGGCGGCGCTCTCCCGATCGCTCGAGCTCCTCCAGATGGTGGGCATCCCCGATCCGGAGCGACGCCTCAGGGCCTACCCCCACGAGCTGTCCGGCGGCATGGCCCAGCGGATCATGATCGCCATGGCCCTCGCCTGCGAGCCCGAGCTCCTCATCGCCGACGAGCCGACGACGGCCCTCGACGTGACGATCCAGGCCCAGATCCTGGACCTGATGCGCCATCTCCGCGAGGAGACCGGCACGGCGATCATCCTGATCACCCACGACCTCGGCGTGGTCGCCGAGATGTGCGACCGCGTCGCGGTGATGTACGCCGGGGAGATCGTGGAGCAGACCGACATCCACACCCTCTTCGCCCGGCCCAGCCACCCGTACACGCGGGGCCTGATCGGGTCCATCCCGGTCCCGGGGGTGATCCGCGACGAGCTGGAGGTGATCCCGGGCAACGTGCCGAACCTGATCGACCTGCCGGCCGCCTGCCGCTTCGCGCCCCGCTGCCGGATCCGCGTCGACGAGGCCGTCGCCGGCTGCACCGAGGTCCATCCCGAGCTGCTGGCGCTCGAGGCGGGGCACGACGTCCGCTGCCACCGCTACCACGCCGCCGACGGGGCCCTTCTCCGGGGACCGGATGGGCCGGTGGCATGACGATCGCGGCCGGGCCCAGGCCCGGGCCCACCCTGACACCGGACGCCGGGAGACCCCTCGTGGAGATCTCCGCCCTCGTCAAGCACTTCCCGATCAAGGGCGGCATCCTCCAGCGCCAGGTGGCCACCGTGAAGGCGGTCGACGGCGTGGACCTCGTCGTACAGCGGGGCGAGACCGTCGGCCTCGTCGGCGAATCCGGCTGCGGCAAGACGACGGTCGGGCGCCTCCTCCTGCGCCTCATCGAGCCCACGGCCGGCACGATCGTCTTCGACGGCGTGGACATCACCCGGATCCGCGGCGCGGCCCTGAAGCCGTACCGGCGGCGCATGCAGATCGTCTTCCAGGACCCATACGCCAGCCTGGACCCCCGCGCGCCGATCGGCGACAGCATCGGCGAGGGCCTGCGGATCCACAGGATCGGGAATGCCCGCGAGCGGGCCGCCAGGGTGAAGCGGATGATGGACATGGTCGGCCTCCAGCCGTACCACGCCCGGCGCTACGCCCACGAGTTCAGCGGCGGCCAGCGACAGCGGATCGGGATCGCCCGGGCCCTCGTCCTCGAGCCGGACCTCGTCGTCTGCGACGAGCCGGTCTCGGCCCTCGACGTGTCGATCCAGGCCCAGGTCCTGAACCTGCTCAAGACGCTCCAGCGCGAGCTCGGGCTCACGTACGTCTTCATCGCCCACAACATGGGTGTCGTGGAGCACATCAGCGACCGCGTCGCGGTGATGTACCTGGGCCGCGTCGCCGAGATCACCGATCGCGAGCGGATCTTCGCCGAGCCGCGCCACCCGTACACGCAGGCGCTGCTGTCGGCCATTCCCATCCCGAACCCCGAGCTGCGCCGGACGCGGGTGATCCTCGGGGGCGACGTCCCCTCCCCGGTCAACCCGCCGGGCGGCTGTCGGTTCCATCCCCGCTGCCCGCTCCGGATGGAGCTGGGGAACCCGAAGCGCTGCGAGACGGAGGTCCCGGCGCTCGTGGACGCAGGCAGGGACCACGTCGTGGCCTGCCACTTCCGGGGCGCGGACACGCCGCTCGCCTGACTCGCTCGCCGCTCACCGCGACCGCAGACCGGCGCGCCGCCGGCCCGAGGCGCGGACCCGGGGCGATCAGGCCCCCCGGCTAGACGGGCGCGATGCCCGACCGGGAGGCGGCGGCGATCGTCTCCGGGGTGACCTCCTTCGAGAAATGGCAGGCGACCCGGTGTCCGGGCCGGATCTCCCGGAACTCGGGAATCTCCGTCTCGCACTCCTCCGGGTTGTCCAGGCGCTCCCGCAGCCAGCAGCGCGTGTGGAAGCGGCAGCCCGACGGGGGGTTCGCCGGCGACGGCACGTCCCCGGTCAGGATGATTCGCCGCTTGCGGACCGTCGGATCGGGATCGGGGACGGCCGACATCAGGCTCACGGTGTAGGGGTGCTGCGGGTTGTCGTAGACGTCGTCGACGTCCCCGATCTCGACGAGCTTGCCCAGGTACATCACGCCCAGCCGATCGCCGATGTAGCGGACCACGGACAGGTTGTGGGCAACGAAGAGGTAGGTCAGGTCAAAACGGTCGCGTAGCTCGACGAGCAGGTTCAGGACCTGCGACTGGATCGAGACGTCGAGGGCGGAGACCGGCTCGTCGGCGAAGATGAACTCCGGCGCCAGGGCGAGCGCCCGGGCGATCCCGATGCGCTGGCGCTGGCCGCCGGAGAACTCGTGGGGGTAGCGCCGGGCATAGTCGCGGCGGAGCTTGACTGCCTCGAGGGAGTCGCCCACCCGCTCGTCCCGGATCGCCCGCTTGCCCCACCCGTTCTCGTCGTCGGCCTGGGCGAGGAGCCCCTCGGCGATCAGGTCGCTGACCGGCATGCGGGGGTTGAGGCTGCTCATCGGGTCCTGGAAGATCACCTGCATCCGCCGGCGCAGCCGCTTGAGGTCCCTGCCCTTCGCCGCCAGGACGTCCTGGCCTTCGAAGACGATCGACCCCGCGGTCGGCGGCTCGAGGCGGAGGATCGTCCGGCCGAGGGTCGTCTTACCGCAGCCGGACTCGCCGACGAGGCCGAAGATCTCACCGCGCCGGATCTCGAAGCTGACGTCGTCGACGGCCTTCACGTGACCGATGACGCGCCGGAGGAGCCCGGCCCGGATCGGGAAGTACGTCTTCAGGTTCCGGATCTCGAGGAGCGCCTCCCCGGCGGCCGGAGCGGGGGCGGGGGCCGGCGCGGCCGATCCGTCGATCACGGTCATGCGAGTTCCTGCTGGGGGTGAACGGGCGGGGTCGGGACGAGGGATGCGGCCGGGTCGGTCGCCTCGGCGGACGGCGGCGGCGCGGACGCGCCGCTGGGCGCGGCCGCGACCATCGAGCCGGCCGCGCCGGGCTCCGTCAGGTACCCGGCGAGGCGGGAGGCGTACGCCGAATCCTCGAGCCAGCAGCGCGAGGCGCGCGAGCCCCTGATCTCGATGAGGTCCGGCTCCTCGCCACAGCGCTCGAAGGCATACGGGCAGCGCGGCTGGAACTTGCAGCCCGGCGGCATCCGGAACGGGTTCGGCACCACGCCCTTGATGACCGCGAGCGGCTGGCCCTTGGTCCCGCGCGACGGGATCGAATGGAGCAGCCCGCGCGTGTACGGGTGGCGCGGATGGAGGAGGACCTCCTCGACCGTCCCGCTCTCGACGATCCGGCCGCCGTACATGACGGCGACCTGCTCGACCGTCTCGGCGACGACCCCGAGGTCGTGGGTGATGAGGAGGAGCGCCGTTCCCGTGCGGGCCTGGATCTCTTCGATGAGCTCCAGGATCTGGCGCTGGATCGTCACGTCGAGCGCCGTCGTCGGCTCGTCGGCGATGAGGAGCTTCGGCTGGCAGGCGAGGGCCATGGCGATCATCACCCGCTGCCGCATCCCGCCCGAGAACTCGTGGGGATACTGCTTGATGCGACGCTCCGGCGAGGAGATGCCGACCTCGCGGAGGGCGTCGACGGCGAGGTCGGTCGCTTCCTTCCTGGTGACCTCGCGGTGGAGCGTGATCGCCTCGGTCAGCTGGTCCCCGATCGTGAGCACCGGGTTGAGGCTCGTCATCGGCTCCTGGAAGATCATCGCGATCTCCCCGCCGCGGATCTTGTGCATCTCCTCGCGGGAGAGGGTGAGGATGTCGCGGCCGTCGAAGATGATCTCCCCGGAGGCGATCTCAGCCGGCGGGACGTCGAGGAGCCGCATGATCGTGAGCGAGGTGACGCTCTTGCCGCAGCCCGACTCGCCCACGATGGCGAGGCGTCCGCCGCGGGGGATCTCGAAATCGACGCCGTCGACGGCCTTGACCACCCCGTCGAGGGTGTGGAAGTAGGTCCGCAGGTCGCGGACCTGGAGGATCGGCGCCTCGGCGCCCGGCGTGGAGCTGGAGCCCGGACGGGCCGGCGTGTTGCTCATACCCGCGCCCTCGGGTCGAGGGCGTCGCGGAGGCCGTCGCCCATGAAGTTGATGCCGAGGACCGTCAGGACGATCGCCACGCCCGGGAAGAAGGGCCACCACCAGTTGCCCTGGGTGATGAACTCCAGCGAGTTCGAGAGAACGTTGCCCCACGTCGGCTGGGTGATGTCCACCCCGAAGCCCAGGTAGCTGACGAACGCCTCGCCGACGATGACGCCGGCGACCGAGAGCGTCGCGGCGACGATGATCGGCGAGAGGGAGTTCGGCAGGATGTGGCGGAGGATGATCCGCGCGTTGGAGACGCCGACCGCGCGAGCCGCGTCGACGAACGCCTCCTCGCGCAGGCTCAGGAACTGGCTCCGCACGAGGCGCGAGATGCCGCCCCAGCCCAGGAACCCGAAGATGAGGGCCACGGTCACCCAGCTTCCCGAGCCGAGGAACTTCGAGGCGACGAGGATGACGAAGAGGAGCGGCAGGGAGAGGATGGCGTCGACGATCCGCATCATGACGGTGTCGAGGCGGCCACCGAAGTAGCCGGCGATGCCGCCCCAGATCGTGCCGATCACGATGGAGATGGTGGTCGCGATGATGCCGATCAGCAGCGAGAGCCGCGCGCCGTTGACCACCAGCGTGAGGACGTCGCGCTGGAGGCGGCCCGTCTCGCCCATGAGCAGGAAGGGCTGGAAGTTCCCCGACGTCCACGACGGCGGCCGGCCGGCGTAGACGATCTCGCTCGGGTTCCCGATGTCGGCGTGACTGTAGGGCAGGAAGATCGGGCCGACGATCGCGATCGCGCACATCCCGAGGAAGATCAGGCTTCCGACGACCGCCAGGTGGTGCTTCTTGAACCGGCGCCAGGCGAGCTGCCACTGGTTGAGGGACTCGAGCTGGACCTCGTAGTCGAGGGCGCCCTCGATCGCCTCGAGCTCGGCCGGCGAGAGGGAGGTGACCGACCCCCGCACCGGGCGCGGGTGCTGCGGTTCAGCCATACGAGATCCTCGGATCGACGACCGCGTACATGATGTCCGCGAGGAGGTTGGCGAGGACGGTCAGGGCCGCCGCAACGAGGAGGATCCCCATCAGGACCGGGTAGTCGTAGTTGTTCGTCGCCTCGATCGAGAGGCGACCCATCCCCGGCCACGAGAAGATGGTCTCGGTCACGATCGCCCCGGTGAAGAGGAACGGCAGCTCGAGGCCCAGGTTCGTGATGATCGGAAGGAGGGCGTTCCGGAGGGCGTGCTTCATGACGACGCGGCGCTCGGAGACACCCTTGGCCCGGGCCGTCCGCACGTAGTCCTGGCTCAGCGAGTCGATCATCGCCGCCCGCACGAAGCGCGAGTCGCCGGCGATGCTGACGACCACGAGCGTCGTCACCGGCAGGACGAGGTGCCAGGCGAGGTCGCTGAAGGCCTTCCAGGGGCTCGCCCCGACAAAGGCCCAGTACTCGGGGGTGCCGAAGATCGGCACCTCGCGCGCCGACCACATGCCGCCGGCGGGAAAGATCTTCAGGCCCGACGCGAAGAGCGTCAGGAGCATGATCCCCAGCCAGAAGGTGGGCAGAGCCAGGCCGATGTAGGAGAAGATCGTCAATCCCGAATCGAAGAGCCCGTACCTCCGGACGGCGGCATACATCCCGGCGAGGAGGGCGATCGTGATCCAGATCACCCAGGCGGTGCCGGCGAGGATGGCCGTCGGAAGGACGCGCTCCCCGATGACCGTGGCGACCGGCCGCCCGTCGCGGATGGAGAAGCCGAAGTCCCCGTGGAGGACCCCGTTGTCACCGCCCCCGAGGAAGCTCGGCAGGAACTGCGGCAGGCCCTGGTCGCTGATGAAGACCGCCAGGCCCTCGTTGTTCGGGTTGCAGAACCCCAGCCAGCGGCAGTACTGGACGGGGACGGGCTGGTCGAGACCCCAGCGCTTGCGGAACGCCTCGACCTGCGCCGAGGTGATCCTCGGGTTCTGCGCGAACCGGGCCTCGGGTCCGCCGGGCGCGATCAGGAGGATCCCGTAGATCATGAACGAGATGATGAACAGGACCGGGATCGCCCCGATCACGCGGCGAACGATGTAGCGGCTCATCGGGTGGGCCCGGTCTCCGTCGGGGTGGAATGACGGCTGCGGGGCCCCATCGGGGGCCCCGCAGTCGCATTGCGCGGACCTGGGAGCAGGTTCAGCCCTAGGGCTGCAGCCACCAGTCCTGGACGTTCCACAGGACGCCCGAGGTCGTCGGGTTGCCGGTGACGTTCTGGAGCTTCGGGCTGACGAGGTAGACGTCCTTCCACAGGAAGAGCGGTACCTCGACGATGTTCTCGGCGTAGAACCTCTGCCAGTCGGCCATGGCCGCCCCGATCTTGGCGAAGTCGACGCTGCCCTTCACGGTGTTCCAGATCTCGTCGACCTTCGGATCGCAGGTGCGGGTGTTGTTCTGGCCCTGGTGCGGCGGCTCGTCGGGGATCCCCTGGCAGGTGTACACGTTGTACGAGCCGAGCGGATCGAGCGGCGAGACCCAGGCGAACATCGCCACGTCGTAGTTGCCGTGGATGAGGTTGCACGGCTCGTCCGCCGTGACCGCGCCCCAGCCGCCGAAGAGGTTCGGGCTGGCCTTGACGGGCTTGGGGTTGCCGATGATCCCGATCGCCTTCATGTTGTCGGCGTAGACCGACAGGGAGTCGACCCGGTAGGGGCGGGTCGTGGTGCAGAAGTCGAGCTCGAGCTTCTTGCCGTCCTTCTCGCGGATGCCGTCGGCGCCCGGCTTCCAGCCGGCGGCGTCGAGGAGCGCGTTCGCCTTGGCGACGTCGAACGGCGCCTCGGGCACGGTGTCCGAGAAGAACCAGTACTGCGGCGAGACCGGATTGGAGATCGGCTGCACGGTGCCGCCGAGGACGCGCTCCGTGATCGCCTTCTTGTCGATCGCGAGGGCGATCGCCTTCTTGATCGCGGTGACGCTGTCCGCGCCGAACTTCTCGGCCAGGGACTTGTTGTTGATCGAGAGCTGCTCGTACGTGGTGCCGTCGGCGACGAGCACCTTGTCCTTGCCCTGGAGGCTCGGGACGTCCGAGTGGTTCATGTCCATGGCGAGGTCGTACTCGCCCGCGTCGAAGCCGGCCTTCATCGCGTCCGCACCGCCGTAGTACTTGAAGATCATGCCCGGGAAGCCAAGCTTGGCCGCCGGGTTGATCGTCAGGTAGTTCGGGTTCGCGGTGTAGTTGAGCTGCGCGTCGGCCTTGTAGTCCGTGGGGATGTAGGGGCCGCTGTAGACGCCGCTCTTGAGGTTGGTCAGCGGGTAGAGCTCCGTGACCGCGTCCTTCACCGGCACGGTGGCGAGGTAGGCCGCCGGGAAGAGCGGGCTGAAGAGGCCGAGGTAGCCCTCGAAGACCTTGGAGAACTTGACGGCGCACTTCGTGTCCGAGGAGGTGTCAACGGACGCGACGTCCTCGTAGCCGGTCGTCCCGCCGGCGAGGCCGGTCTGGTCGGGGTCCATGATCCACTTCCAGGTCCCCTCGACGTCCTTGCAGGTGATCGCGGAGCCGTCGGACCACTTCATGCCCGGCTTGAGGTTGTAGGTGACCGTCATGCCGGCGCCCTCGACGACGACGCCACCGTTCGCGACGAGCGGGACGTCGGTGATCATGTCACCGAAGTACTTGAGGTCGTCGGCCGTGTTGATGAGTCCGAGTAGCGCCGGGGTGGCGGCCTCGATGTCGACGTTCGCCTGCGCGTAGTACGCGTTGAACGTCGAGGGGGTCTGCCACTCGGCGACGACGAGCGGCTTGTCCGAGACGCTCGCAACGGGAACCGGCTGGTACTTCGTGCCGACGATGTCGGGGCCGCCGGCGGGCGGCGTCGGGGCCGTGGATGCCGCGGGTGTCTGGCTCGCCGGCACCGCGGACGGCGTTGCCGCACTACCGCAGGCGCTCACGAGCAGGGCAGCCGCCGCGAGCAGCCCAAGGCTGCGCCTTCGCGTGAGGCTCATACGTGACTCTCCTCCAGGTACGGGTCGGGTGCTCGTGCACCCCTGTGATCCAGGTCCGGTGCCGATCGCACCCGCGGCCTCCTCCGAGAATAAACCGCGGGCGTGCAACGCCGGAACACGCTGCCGGATTATACGCACTTCACCACGGCATCGAATGTCAATCGCAACCTCCGGGAACCTCAGGCCGATGGGCCCCCGCCCGAATCGGAACGCCAGCGCAGGTTCGGCTGGCGCGCGGCCGTCGCCTCGTCGAGACGGCGGACGGGTGCGCTGTGGGGGGCGCTCTTGACCAGCTCGGGGTCCTCGTGGGCCTCCCGGGCGATCTCGAGCATGGCGTCGACGAACGCGTCGAGCGTCTCGAGGCTCTCGGTCTCGGTCGGCTCGATCAGCATCCCCTCCTCCACCGTGAGGGGGAAGTAGATCGTCGGGGGATGGAACCCCTTGTCGATGAGGCGCTTGGCGACGTCGAGGGTCCGCACCCCGCTGGCGGCCTTGAGGGCGGCCGACGATGCGACGAACTCGTGCATGCAGGGCCGCTCGAAGGGGATGACGTAGGCCCCGGCCAGGCGGTGCTTCAGGTAGTTCGCGGCGAGGACGGCGTCCTCGCTCACCTCGCGCAGGCCGTCGCCGCCGTGGGCCCGGATGTAGGCGTACGCGCGGACGAGGATCCCGACGTTGCCGACGAACGAGCGCATCCGGCCGATGCTCGTGGGACGCTCGCCGGCCCGCTCCAGGCGGAAGCTGCCGTCCGGCTCGCGCAGGACCAGCGGCTCCGGCAGGAAGGGGGCCAGCTGGGAGCGGACCCCCACGGGCCCGGCCCCCGGGCCGCCGCCGCCGTGCGGCGTGGAGAACGTCTTGTGGACGTTGAAGTGCATGACGTCGAAGCCGGCGACGCCCGGTTTGAAGTAGCCGAGCATCGCGTTGAGGTTGGCGCCGTCCATGTAGGCGAGGGCGCCCGCGGCGTGGACCATCTCGAGGAGCTCCACCACCCGGGTCTCGAAGAGCCCGAGGGTGGAGGGATTCGTGATCATCACGGCCGCCGTCGTCGGGCCGAGGGCGGCCCGGAAGGCGTCGAGGTCGACGCCGCCGTCGGGCGCCGACGGGATGTTCACGGTCCGGAAGCCGGCCATCGAGGCCGTGGCCGGGTTGGTGCCGTGCGCGGAGTCGGGCACGAGCACGTCGGTCCGCGCATGGTCTCCCCGGGCCCGGTGGTAGGCCCGGACCATGAGGATGCCCGTGAGCTCGCCCTGGGCGCCGGCCGCGGGCTGGAGCGTCACCGCGTCCATCCCGCTGATCTCGGCCAGCTCTTGCTCGAGGGTCCAGAGCAGCTCGAGCGTCCCCTGGGCGGTCTCGTCGGGCGCGAGCGGATGGAGCGCGGCAAAGCCCGGCAGGCGGGCCGCCCACTCGTTCACCTTCGGGTTGTACTTCATCGTGCACGAGCCCAGGGGGTAGAAGCCCGTGTCGACCGACCAGTTGAGGTGCGAGAGG
>Ga0315295_10003999_pt1 | contig 12526 bp, 9 predicted proteins | sample YL17G14_0_MG_FD_204453 | JGI IMG/M metagenome (GOLD analysis project Ga0315295, IMG submission 204453) | Sediment microbial communities from Yellowstone Lake, YNP, Wyoming, USA - YL17G14_0 | ecosystem: Environmental > Aquatic > Freshwater > Lake > Sediment | place: USA: Wyoming | collected... | reverse complement strand
TAGAGATCAGCAGTGACGGTTACGCAGGGATTGGAATCAACAACGCAGGAGTCAAGACTCTCCTTTCTTCCTCTGACAATAACATGGTCCCCGATTCGAGCATCAACCAGGGCGATGCCAGCAACCACCTGCGCGTGGATTGCATTGGAAGCACCCTGTCCCTGTATGTCAACGGCACCCAGGCTGTATCGGTAACCGACAGTTCTTTCACTGGCGGGGATATTGGATTGATCGCTGAGACTTTCTCTGTCGCTGGAACCGAAATCCAGTTTGACAACCTTTTCGTCTACAAACCATAAACCAGGTCGGCGACCCGGGCTCCCGCGAGGCGAAATCGCGGGAGTTTTTATTTCCGAAGCCTGAAAATTTGAGGATATTCCGCCTATCATTCCTCTGTGCTTTGTTACTCAACATTGAGTTCATTCGGAGTATCATGTATTCACCTGAACATTCACTACAGGAGCAGCCCATGCGAGACCTGACCAACGAGATACTCGAATTGATCCGCCGCACTTCAACAGACCTGCCGCCGGATGTGGAAAAACGATTGCACGCTGCAGTAGAGAATGAAGCCCCCGGATCGGCGGCGCGCGGCGCACTGGAGACCGTGATCAAGAACGTGGAACTCTCGCGCCAGAATTCCAGCCCCATCTGCCAGGATACAGGCACGCCCATCTTTTATGTGAAATATCCTGCCGGCTGGAGCACGCAGCTCCTCAAACAACAGATCCGCGCCGCGCTCGTTGAAGCCACCCGCAAAGCGTACATGCGCCCGAATGCCGTTGATGCGGTCACCGACAAGAACAGCGGGAATAACCTGGGCGGCGACGATTTTCCATACATACATTTTGACGAAGGGGAGGGCGGCGAACTGACGATCGCGTTGATGCTTAAGGGCGGCGGCTGCGAGAACGTGGGAGCCCAATATTCGCTGCCGGATAACCGCCTCGGCGCGGGCCGCGACCTTGCCGGGGTCCGCAAGGCTGTCCTGGACGCCGTGCAAAGGGCGCAGGGACAGGGCTGCGCGCCAGGGATCCTGGGGGTTGCCGTGGGTGGGGACCGCGGCAGCGGTTATGTCAAATCCAAGGAAGTGCTGCTGGATGTGATCGGCACGCGGAATTCCGACCCAAAACTTGCTGAACTGGAAGAACGCCTGACAGGGGAAGCCAACCAGCTGGGCATCGGCCCGATGGGTTTCGGGGGGAAAACGACGGTCATCGACACAAAGATCACCGGCCTCTTCCGCCTGCCGGCCTCCTATTTCGTCACCATCTCGTACATGTGCTGGGCTTACCGGCGGCGGAGGATGACCGTACGAGGCGACGAGATCATCTATGATTAGAAAATCGACGCTATCGCCTGGACATGGCCGCAGGCCACCAGTTCACGGCATCAGCGGAGGATAGAGATATGCGTACAATCACAATTCCCATTGACGACGAGACCATCCGCAGCCTGCAGGTGGGTGAACCGGTGGCATTGACCGGCATCATGATCACCGGCCGCGATGTGGTCCACAAATGGCTGATCGAGACCTTCATCCGGAAGACCCGCCCACCGCAGGGAGAAGATCTGCAGGTCTATGAGGCACTCAAGCCCATCCTGGCAGGCGGTGTCATCTATCACTGCGGACCGGTTGTTTCAGGGCTGGATTCGAAGCAATATCGATTTGTTGCCGCTGGACCCACCACATCCATCCGTGAGGAGCCTTATCAAGCGGAGGTAATGAAGCATTTCAACCTTAAGGGGGTGATCGGGAAGGGGGGCATGGGCGCAAAGACACTCAAAGGTTGCCAGGAAGTGCCGGGCGCATATTTCCATGCCATAGGCGGTGCAGCAACGTTGATCGCCCAATCGGTGATAAAGGTGCTGGGGGTGTATAAACTTGAATTTGGCGTTCCGGAAGCCATCTGGGTGATCGAAGTGAAGGATTTCCCCGCTGTGGTAACCATGGACGCCAGCGGCAAATCCCTGCATGAGGTTGTGGAAAAGGATTCAGCCAGGGTCCTTGCAGACCTGTTCGCGAAATAACGCCAGTCGAAGCCCATTTTCTCCAAGAAAATGGGCTGATTATTTAATTCATAGGTCACACTTAAGGATTATGTAATTCATTTCGGGCAGTTGAATCACAGCCCCCGCATAGGTGGGCAGTTCAAGGCTCCCAAGTGAAATGGATCACGGCGGAGAGGTAGGGCTGGCCTTGAACAAACTCCACGCCCACCAGCAGGTAGCGGAAATCAAGCTCCACCCCGGGAGTGCCAGGCTTGAAGAGAGTATAGGCTTGAAGAGAGTATAGAAATTATAATTGGTGTATTCCACCGGCCAGGTGTGGTCGCTAAATTGTGTGGCAGTGCCAAGCGAGTTGCAGGTGGAGGTAGGACTGGCAGTGAAGACTTCCCGCAACCATGGCAATACGGCCTCGTGGAACGAGCCAATGGTATCCATCCCGCTGGCGGGTGCCGAACCCCAGTTATGTACATAGGTGCTGTCGAATACCCAGCGAGCATGTGCCTGGTCAAAGACGATGGGAGTGCTGAACCGCCACAAGCTGACTGCCAGGCCGTGCTCGGGGCTGACCAGGGTGGTCAGCGCTTCGCCATTCGAGGACAGAAGGGAATTCCCAAAACCTGCAAGCAGCGTATTGACCCGCGCATCAGCGCAGAAGGCGTCTGGGGGCACATACCCGGTCAGGTACCTGGCGTTCACCCAACCGACCCCGCCATCCGGGTTATGTACTTGCACCCACTGCACACCCCCTGTTGTGATAGCGGGTCCGCTGTGGAAAATATTCACCGCCGTTGAAGTAAAGGATCCGTTGATTGCGTAACCTGCACCTGCGCCGGTGCGGATATTGAGCACATCCGCCTCGGCAACCAGGATGACAGCGTATGGTCCAATAGATGTGCCCGGGAGGATATCGCTGGTCAGCGGTGTTGGAGTTCCACCAGCGATTGGCGTAATTCCCTGCGGAATACCAGTCGAAGTCTGTTCGACGGGCGGTTGTACGGGATTGGACGGAGTGGGAAAAGAGAGCGTGGGGGATGGAATGGTCAGCAGGGTCGGCGAGGGGGTTGGAAGATGCTGAGATACTGAGCAACCGCACAGCATCGCCAGCAAACCGAGACCAAGCAGGGCAAGCAGGTGATTTCTCATGGAACCTTCCTTGTTGTGGTTGTTTCACTGCCGCTGGAAGCCAGTTCCCGGTAGAGATACCAGTGCCCCAGTCTGTCATCCACATCCTTGATCTCGCGATCGTAATACAGGTCGAAAATTCTGCCTGAATCGATCCGCACCCGGAAGTAGAAGCGACCCACCCCAAGCGAGCCGCGTCGTGCCGCAATGGTGGCATGCGCCGGGCGCATATTGCGCGCCATCCTGCCGCGGCGGGTGAAATCATGCCACGCGGATATTTTTTCAACCACGTGGAGGTGCTGCCCCTGCCAGGTGAAGCCATCCGGACAGGGCGGGGTTTTAAGGCGGGCGGGCGGCGAATCGAAACGGACCTCGATCTGCTCCCCGATGAAATGGAGGACAATCTCATTCATACAAAGTATGGGATGGTGCGCATGAAACCCGGCATGCCAATTCTCGGGGAATTAACCTCATTCACCCGCGGCGGTCAACCTGCCATCTCGCGGGTGATGCGGAAAGGCTGCCTGTCTCGTTTCATTGGACCCCTTTCTACTTGTTGGACCAGAACCCCCTGCGTGTGCTGTGTCGAAATTGCCGCGTGCACGACCCTGGATATTGATTTGAGAAGACAAAACCCGCCGACTGATGGGACGGTGTCCCTCGTAAGGGCAACGAGATTTCAAGACTGTGATTTCACCTTTGCAAGGAGGGACCTGTATTTTTCGATATGCGGAGGATTCATAGACAGGATCGTCTCGAGGTTCTGAATGGCACCCTCCCGGTCGCCGGCGGCGATGAGCAGTTCGTTGCGGGTCTCGAGTTGAGACACGGCATCCGGGATGCGTCTCGCATGCCGGTATTCCTCCGCCAGGGCGAGATGCAGGATGGATTGCTTGGGCAGCTCGTTGACCAGGTCCTCCAGGAAGGGGATGGCTTCCTTGCGCCGGTTGGAACTCTGCAAATAGGCGAGGTAATTTTCCAGCTCTGCGCCTGCCTGGGAGACCTGGGCAAGACGGAGGTTCAGGTCGATCAAGCTCTTGCGGATCGTAGCATCGCTGGGCTGAAGGGTGCGGATCTGCTCCAGGATGCGCAAAGCCTGGCGCCAGTCCAGCCGCTGCATATCGATATCCGCCATGCGGCGCATCAGTTTTACACTCCAGGCATCCTGTGCACCCCCCTGCTGGGCAAGTTGCAGGGCTGTGGTGAAGGTTTTTCGTGCCATATCGAGTTCTGCCAGGCGGTAGTAGATATCTGCCAGGTTCATGTATTCGTTGATGGCTTCATCCACCAGACCGCGCGCCGCCAGTTGATCGATAAGACGAGTGCGGATGGTCAGATCCATTGGTGCCACCTGCACGATGCGACGCAACAGGTTGACCGCCTGGGTGGCTTCTCCGCGCACGCTGTAGGCTTCTGCCACGACTGTGTACTTGGCGATGGCATCCTGGGTGCGCCCATCCTGGATCAGCAAGTCGCCGATCAAGGTGTGAAGCGGCAGGTAAGTGGGAGCATATTTAAAAGAATCAAAGGCTTCGTCCATCGCAGTTCGCAGGTGACCAGCCTGGGCCAATTTGCGGACCTTGCCTATCGTTTCGATGACCTGGCCGCTCTGGGCCTGGGCAAGCAATTCCGCCAGCGGCATCGGTGGCGCCCCCTCGCCTGATTTCGGCAGTTGCTCTCGAGCCTGAAGCACTTCCGTGCGCCAGTTTTGACGGATCAATAATTGCATGATATTTTCGCATAATTGTGCCATCACCTTGGTGTCGGTCTGCTGGGCATTGGCTTCGATAAGCGGTTCATACAACTGACGTATGTCATCAGCCTGCTCGGGGGGAACTACTTGTGCATCTGCCTCTTTGAGAGCTTCCATGCAATTGGTCACGGCTTCCGGCAGGTGCTCCATCTTTAAATGAATTTGGGCCAGCAGCAGGTGTGCCCCCACTGTGTATTCCGGTGTTTTGACCACGTTCTGCAGGTGACGCAAACCGCTTTCCAGCCGCTCAGACCTGGAGCGCAGCAAGCCGAGATAAAAATAGAGTGCGGGATCCGCGTAACCAGCGGTGAGCGCTTTTTCCAACTCCTCCGCAGCCTCTTCCTCCTGGTCCTTTGAGGTGGCGTCGATTGCCTGACTGATATGCTGCAGGATCACGGCGCGGTTGCTCTGGATAAGATTCAACTCGCCAGTGCCGCGCACGATGGCCTGCATTCCGATTTTTGGTGTCTGCGGTTTACCCGTCCCATCAGTGAGTTCAAAGAGCACCTCAGCCAGGCGGGTGAGGGCGCGCTTGCGCGCCTCTGCGATCGGGTCGAGACCGGTGTCGGCGTTCTTGGGGGAATCGAGTTGTTTTACCTGTGCCATGCGCAGCGGACCGGTGCCTCCCTGCGGGCGCTTGGGTTTGGGAAGCAGTTTTCCGCTTCGCAGCATGGCCTGCGCCTGGCGGGCTTCGGAATTGCCGGGGGTAAGGCGCAGGGCGCGCCCGACCATTTCGGCGGCTTTTCCCGGGTTCCCGGAACGCTGCAGGAGGCTGCCCACTGTCAGATAAGCAGTGGATGCCTGCTGGGCATTACCCAGCCGTTCGTGCACCATTGCCAGATACGAATGGGCAGTGATGTGTTCGGAATCCAGTTGGGTGACGTGGACCCAGTTGGCGAGAGCCTTCTCGGAGTCCTGGTTCCTGATGTAGAGTTCGGCAGCTTTTAAGAACGAATTGACAGCTACCTGAATATTTCCGAGACGCTCGGAGAGCTGACCTACTTTCTCAAGTGGGACAGGGTCATTCGGGGCTGCCTCAACGCCCTTCTGATAGGCTTGGAGCGACTCGTCGAAGCGCTGCAACTCGAAAAGGGCCAATCCCAGGCTCGCGAGTGCCTTGGGGTGGTTCGGGAACTCCTCAAGCGCTTCGCGATAAGCGGTGGCGGCTTTGTCCCACTGCTGATCCCAGGCCATCGAGTGGCCCTTGCTCATCGCTTTTTGAAAGACCTCTTCGCGTCCGGCCATACCTCTCTCTTTGTATAACGGTTATTCCAAGGGCTGCATTTCGTCCCAGTTCGATCCCCAACGCGCCTCGGTGGTCAACGGGATCCCCATCGGGTAGGCATTTTCCATGATTTCCCGCACCGTGGTTTCCACTGCGCTCAATTCTGAGCGCGGGCATTCCAGCACCAGTTCGTCATGCACCTGCAAGAGCATCCTGCCGTGCAGGCCGGCCTTGGTCAGGGCGGGCGGGATCCTGATCATGGCGATTTTCATTATATCAGCAGCCGTGCCCTGGATGGGAGCATTAATGGCTTCGCGTTCCTCGCGATTCTTCATCACCTGGTTCAGGCCGCTCTTCAGGTTGGGGAAATACCGCCGGCGGCCCAGCATTGTTTCCACATACCCGCTGCGGGCGGTCTCTTTGCGAATTCCGTCCAGGTATTTCTTTACGCCAGGGAACTGCTTGAAATAGGCATTCACAAAATCCTGGGATTCCGACAGGGTCAGATCGGTGCTGCGCGTCAGCCCGAAGGCAGACATGCCATAGATGAGGCCAAAATTGATGGCCTTGGAATGTCTGCGCATTTCCTTTGTCACCTCTGCAAGCGGGACGTTGTAGATGGCAGCCGCAGTGGCGGCATGGATATCCTGGCCGGCGCGGAATGCGTTCAACATGGCTTCATCCCCGGCCATCTGGGCCACGATGCGCAATTCAATCTGAGAGTAATCCAACGAGACGAGCACATTCCCGGGCGCAGCCACGAATCCGCGCCTCACACGGCGCCCCAGGTCGGTGCGGGTGGGGATGTTCTGCAGGTTTGGATCGGATGAGGAGAGCCGCCCGGTGACGGTGGTCGTCTGGCTGAAGGAGGTGTGCACGCGACCATCCTGGGGATGGATTTGCAGGGGAAGCGCATCCACGTAGGTGGATTTGAGTTTTGAGAGTTCGCGGTATTCCAGGATCATGTCCACCACAGCATGCTGCCCGCTCAGCCCTTCAAGCACTCCTGCCGCAGTGGAGTAATGACCCGAGGCGGTCTTGCGACCCCTTTCAGGTGGCGACAGGTGCAGAGTGCCAAAGAGCACTTCGGAGAGTTGCTGGGTGGAATTGAGATTGAAGGTGCGGCCTGAAACGGCATAGACCTGCTGTTCAAGTTCTGCCAGGCGCCGGTTCAGTTCAAGGGCAAATTTTGCAAAGAAATCCCGGTCGAGGGCTATACCGGCCATCTCCATATCAGCCAGCACCGAAATGAGCGGAACTTCTATATTGACGAACAGGTCCCATAATTTTGGGAATCGCTTGAGTTCGGTTTCGAGCAGCGGCATCAGGCGCAAGGTGGTCTCAGCGTCAGCCGCTGCATACGGAGCCGCCTCCTCGATGAGCACCTGGGCCATTGAGCGCTGGTTCTTGCCGCTGCCGATCAGCTCCTCGATGTGGGTCATCGCCTCGCCTAGCCGGGCCGCGGCCATGTTCTTCAATCCCAGGTTGCGTGAGCCAGGGTCAAGCACCCATTCAGCGACCATTGTATCGAAAGCAAGCGGCGCAACGCGGATACCGCAGCGAGCCAGCATGATGAAGTCATATTTGAGATGGTGCCCGACTTTTGGAATGCGGGCATCCGTCAGCGGGGAACGCAAGGCAGAAATGACCTGTTCGAGCGGTAACTGCTTGCCGGAAACATGCCCGATCGGGATGTAGTAGCCAAGACCGGCTTCCACCGCCAGTGAAATTCCCACCAGACTGGCGGTCATCTCGTCGGTGGAGGTAGTTTCTGTGTCGAAGGAGATCAACGCGGCGCTTTCCAGCACGGCAGCACATTCGGCCAGCCCTTTTGTAGAATCCACCACCACGACCGTGATATTCGGGCGCAGGCGGGCGGTTTCATCCGCCACGGTCAGCGGAGCGGAGGGTGCCGCGAACAGGCTCATTTGTCCGCCCGCGGAGGTTGCTTCAGGCGAGACACCGACCAATTTGTGCAGTTTATCGATCAGCGAACGGAATTCCAGGGTGCGGAACAGGGTTTCCACCTTGTGTGGTTCAAAAGCCTCGATGCGCGCCTGTTCCAGGTCGATTGGAACCGCCAGGTCTGTGCGGATTGCGGCGAGTTTATAACTCATGTAAGCAGACTCTCTGCCTGCCTCCAGTTTAGCCCGCCAGCGCGGCTCGATCTCAGACAGGTGGGCATAAATGTTGTCCAGAGACCCGTATTTCGAGATCAGGTTCTCAGTGGTTTTTTCACCCACACCGGGCACGCCAGGGATGTTGTCCGACTTGTCGCCTACCAGGGCCTTGTAGTCCACCACCTGCTCAGGCCTGACGTGCAATTTTGCGAGCACATCCTCGGGTGTAATGAAATTCTGATCGTCGCCTGCCAGGTAGACGATGGTGCGGTCGTTGACCAGTTGAAGCAGGTCGCGGTCACCGGTGATGATCTTGACCCCCAGTCCCTGTCCGGCGGCCCAGACGGCGGCGGAACCGAGCACATCATCTGCTTCGAAGCCTTCCATTTCGAGGCGCGGGATGTTGAAGGCATCCACCATCTCCCGGATACGCTCGATCTGCTGGCGCAGGTCGTCGGGCATCTTGGCACGTGTGGCCTTGTATTCTGGATAGATCACATCCCGGAAGGTCTTGCCGGTGTCGAAAGCCACGGCGAGGTAATCGGGCTTTTCCTGCTCGAAGATGCGCAGGAGTTCACGGGCGAAGCCGTAGATACCCGCGGTCGGCTCGCCTTTGGATGTCTGCCAGCGTTGGCTTGTCCCGCCGGCTGTCAGGGCGAAATACATGCGGTAAGCCAGGGCGTGGCCGTCAATCAGATATAAGGTTGGGGGCATGGTGTGTGGGGGAGGCGAAGGCACGCCTTCCGGGAACAAGAACAGGAGCTAATTATTGATCTGGGTGATCCCCTGGCGCTGGCGGGTCTGGGTGATGAAATCCTTGATCAACTGAGCCGGGGGCGGCTGGGAGCCTCCCATGATGAGGTAACCAGGCGCCCAGAAATCACCGGAGGGATTGTCTTTTTTGAAGCGGGGGAACTCGGCGAAGATATTTTCCGAAGTGTGCTGGCGGAGGGTGCGCATCAGGTAGGCGGGAGAGGTGGCGGGCGGCACATTTACGATCCACTGCAGGTAATCTGGCCGCACTGAAATATATTCCAGCCGCAAGCCATAGGCGATGCAGATCTGCGGCACCCATTCCCCCAGGCGGTCGAGCAGGTCGCCGGTCATGTGGTGGTGCGGAAAACGCGGCACCAGCAAACAGGCATAATCCAGGTTATAGACAGCTGGTGTGACCGGCTCGAGTACGATCTTGCGTCCCACCTCAGGTGCGGGGCGTGAACGCGTTTCCCTGGCGGGCTCCGTCTCCAGACCAGTATCCTGGGATCTGTTCTTGCGGGATTCCGCAGGAACCTGGACATCCTGCTCTTGCGGGGCGGGAGGTGCTTCAGCCTGGTCTGTGTCGAGCAGCAGTTTCATCCGTTCTGCCGGCGAGACCCGGCGACCGAATTGCGGTGCAGCTGTGAACGGCTGGACGGAGGCTGGTCGAGGCTGTCTCCGCAAGCCAGGCACAGGTATGCCCTCGTTTTCGTTGGAACCTGCTTCGGGATCCGTGAACGAAGGCGAGGCGGATGGATCTGAAAGGGAGTTCAGGTCCGGCTCTCTATTCGCCGGATCCTGGTCGGGAGTGCGATCGCCGCGGGTGTTCGAAAGGGAATGCACCAGCTGGGAAGCCTGGGTGCGGATCGTGCTGAAGGGGGTTTCAGCATCGAAGACCAGGGCGAGCACCATCCCTTCTGCAAGGCGGGTGGCGTAGAGCATGTGCTCGGCATTGGTGGAGGTGAGGCGCACAAAACGCACCAGGTCGTTCTCTTCCTGGGGGTCCCAGTAACGCGTGAGGGTATCTGCAAGCTCACGTGCAGCCGACTGCGGCAATTGACCGGCGTACGCCCACAACTGGTCGATGCGGGTGATGAGCGCGGCCTGGGCGGAAGATTCGAGCGTGAGGCGGGTGAGATGCTGTGCGGCGCGGGTCACATCCGAGAGCCAGGGAATATCCTCGTCTGAAACGATGTTCGCTGTCAGGGCGGGTATTTCCAACGTGGGGGAATAACTGAAGTATTTCTCCATCATTTCGAGCAGATGGGGCAGGTAGAGCGGTTTGGAGAGGGTTTCACGCGGGAAGAGTTCTTCGAGCGCCAGGTGCCAGCCTGTTTCTGAGACGACCACGAAGATGATCTCAGGATTGACCTTGCGCAGTAAGGCGCCAATTTTGAGCAATTCGGATTCGGGCAGGGAGGTATCGAGGAAGGCGAGGGCGGGGTTATAGTCGCGCCCATACGCCTGGATGGCTTTCTGGCTTTCTGCCACGCGGACGACAAACTGACCCGTTTCTTCCAAACCCTGGCGGATGAATTCCCCGAACGGAATGTCAGTTGTGATGATCAGCAAAGGTGTTGTCATCTAGCGTGTAGTTTATCATGGGGCGGGCCGAGAGGCAAGCCTTCAAAACCGCAAAGGGATGCTAAAATACTGGAGAATTTGTCATGATTCTACCCATTTTTGGGCAAAAAAGCCTTCCAGCAGGTTTGGCGGCAAGCCTGTGAGCAGAGATGGAGGAATAAAGACATCAGTAAGGCTGCCACAGGGTTGACTGATCGCCTATTATAAAGTGTAATACAATTTAAATTTCTTCCAGGAGACGCCGTGCCCGAATACGCTGAATTCATCCAGAAATACCCGACTTACGACAGGACTCACGATATCGACGAATTGCGCGACCGCGATTACGCCCGTCTTGAGCGCGGCGGTCAGGTCTACCTTGATTACACCGGGGGCGGGCTGTATGCCGATTCCCAGATGCGGCTCCACCAGGAAGTGCTTGCCGGGCAGGTCTTTGGCAATCCGCATTCGGCCAACCCGACCTCGCTTGCAGCGACACGGCTGATCGAAAGTGCACGCGCCGCCATCCTGGGATTCTTCAATGCCGACCCGGAGGAATACACGGTCATCTTCACCCAGAACGCGAGCGGGGCGCTTAAACTTGTGGGGGAGGCGTATCCTTTCAAGGAAGGCAGCCGCTACCTGATGACCTTTGACAACCACAATTCGGTCAACGGTATTCGCGAATTTGCCCACAGTAAAGGCGCCCAGGTCGCTTACATCCCGATCTGCCTGCCGGAAATGCGCGTGGATATGGAGGCGCTGGAAGCCAGCCTCGACCTGGCGGAGCCAAAGCAGAACAACCTGTTCGCCTACCCGGCGCAGTCCAACTTTTCCTCCGTCCAACACCCGCTGGAATGGATCGAGCGTGCTCATGCCAGGGGTTGGGATGTGCTGCTCGATGCGGCGGCGTTCGCACCCAGCAACCAGCTTGACCTTGGCATATATCAACCAGATTTCGTCCCGCTCTCGTTCTACAAGATCTTTGGCTACCCCACCGGCATCGGGGCTCTGCTGGCGCGGCGAAAGGTGGTGGAAAAATTGCGCCGTCCGTGGTTCGCCGGAGGGACGATCACGGTTGCCTCGGTGCAGGGCGACAGGTATTACCTTGCAGAGGCACCGGCGGGTTTCGAGGATGGCACGCTCGATTATCTTAACATCCCGGCGGTGGAAATCGGGCTTAACCACATCCGGGCAATCGGCTATGAACTCATCCACGAACGCGTGCGAACCCTCACCGGCTGGTTGCTCGACAACCTCTCGAAAATGGAACACAGCAACGGTGTCTCGATGGTTCGCATCTATGGACCGCTGACCACAATCCGGCGCGGCGGTGCGGTGACCGCCAACTTCTTCGATCGGGACGGCAGGGCGATCGATCACCGGCTGATCGAGCAAAAAGCCGGCGAGCACAACATATCCCTGAGGACGGGTTGCTTCTGCAACCCGGGCGCGGGCGAGGTGGCGCTGGGCATTTCGAAACCTGAACTGTCAGCCTGTTTCACCCAGCCCGGTCACGATCAGCGCCTGAGCCTCGACGACTTCCGCCTGTGTATCGACGGCAAAGCCTCGGGGGCGGTGCGCATATCGGTGGGTCTGGTGAGCAACTTCGCGGATGTGCAGGCATTGTTGAATTTCGCTGAGGGACTGTTACAGTGAGATGAAACTTCCCTCCCGGAACCAGATCACACGCGGTGCGCGGGTGCGCATCGTGCTCAAGCAGGACCAGCTGAGTGGAAAACTGACCGAGGGCATCGTCAGGGATATCCTCACAAGCAGCCGCGATCACCCGCACGGTATCAAGGTGCGCCTGGTGGACGGGAGCGTTGGGAGGGTGAAAGAAATCTGCGGCCCGGCTAGCCAATCCCATCCGTCCGGTTGATCCAATACCGGGCGGAAAAGGAAAATCGATCATTTCATAGGAATTTTTTGGAAAGTGTTGTACAATAACCATGAGCCCTATACTTTACATCCAGA
>Ga0315295_10003998_pt1 | contig 12526 bp, 12 predicted proteins | sample YL17G14_0_MG_FD_204453 | JGI IMG/M metagenome (GOLD analysis project Ga0315295, IMG submission 204453) | Sediment microbial communities from Yellowstone Lake, YNP, Wyoming, USA - YL17G14_0 | ecosystem: Environmental > Aquatic > Freshwater > Lake > Sediment | place: USA: Wyoming | collected... | reverse complement strand
TTACACAATTTTGTTGACGCAACCATTGCACAATACTGTATTTATCGTTTAAATATTATGTGATATAATAATCATGATGAAAAATAGCCTCATATATAAGTTAATTTTACATGCGCTTTCAGTAATCTCGGCAGGCGCGATAGCTTATATATGCGGTTTCAATGTTCAACAGACGCTCGCCATCTGCACATTTTTCGCTTCCATATTGGGCGCCCTCCTTTTTTGGAATTTCCGTTTAAGCTTCGCGTTTTTGGGCTGCAGTATATTGCTTTTTACAAGGGTAATGACAATAGATGATTTTATAAAATTTTCGTCTATGGAAATCATATTTTTCCTTATAGGCATGATGATTATCGCGGGCTTTCTTAAGGAGCTTGGTTTTTTTACATGGATTTTATCAAGGGCGCTTATAATAAGGAATTTAAACGCAAAGAAATTCATGATTATGCTTATATTTACTTCGGCGCTCCTTTCCTGCCTGATAGACGAGGTCTCATCGATAGTATTTATGTTAATGCTTATATTTGAATTAAGCGATTTCTTCGAAATAGATCCTAAACCTTATGTGTTAACATCCGTTGTTGCCACAAATATAGGTTCGGCTGGAACAGTTATAGGTAATCCGATAGGCATATTGATAGCCACTAAAGCGTCTCTTACCTTTGAAGATTTTTTATTACACGCGTTTCCGTTAATGGTTTTAACTCTTCTGGTTCTTATAGGGATGCTATTCATATTTTTTAGAAAACAAATGAGGGAACTGGATGAAAAAATTAAGCTTTTCGGCCCCAACGACTATCTTGTGAAACTTTTAAACATCCCTCCGGAAATAAAATTGCGGATAGGCCTTATATTCTTTACGTTCACGATTCTATTGATCGCGTTTCATTACCGCATAGAACTTTTATTCGGGTTAAGAAAAGATACCATACTATTGATAACACCGCTTTTGATGGCAAGCATTGTTATGATATGGCGGCGTGAACACGCAAGAAAATATGTGGAAAAAGACGTGGAATGGTGGACGCTGCTTTTCTTCATATTTCTTTTTGCCCAGGCCGGCGTGTTGACTCAGTTAGGCGTTGCGGAAACATTGGCGAAAAGAATACTTTCTATATTCTCAAATAATGCGACGTCGATATTGACTGTAACCCTAATGGGAAGCGCTATTGTTTCGAGCGTGCTGGACAATGTTGTCGTAGTTACCGCGTTTATACCCATAATTAAAAGCATTAACACAATAATGCCTTTTAACGGGATTCTCTGGTGGGCTCTTCTTTTCGGCGCCTGTTACGGCGGCAACGCGACAATAATCGGCTCAACGGCAAATATCATAGCGATAGGCAAACTTGAGAAGGACAAGGGTATAACAATAGGATTTCTCGAATGGTTTAAGGTAGGATTTATAGCCGCATCAATTACGCTTGCATTCGTGCTTTTTGTATTGTTATTATTACCCCATTATAAATAATAGATTCAAAAATAATGAAATTAAAAGCCTTTCTTTTTGAATATACTATAGAAGCAGAATATTAAGAGCCAAAGGATAGCCCCCCAGGATAAAGTAATAAAAATTTTTCCCCAGATATTCATTATCGGAACTCCGCGGAAGCAAGCTCGAGGAGTTTTTCCTTTCGATTCAGCAAAATCAAGTTAATTTTTTTTGTTTTTTAATCCCTCGCAGAAATCCCCGGGCTAAAGCCCGGGGGATGAATGCCATATTGTTCATCTCGTCGGGAGGGAGCATCGGCCTTTAGGCCGAGGGGGCTCCTCTTTTTCTGTTGCTCCATGCTATTTTGACTAAAATTGCGAGAATAATAAATATTATAATAAGGACAATACGCGTTCCCAGGACAAAAGGTTTATTCTCAAGAGGGACATTTTTCATGAGTATTGTCGGTATCCAGTCTTGGTAAAACCAGAATCCCAATATGAATAAAAGAAAAGAAGGCGTAACGTATTTAATTATAAATTTATATATTCTTGGCACTCTCATATCTGCGCCGTGATGTATTTCTTCCCAAGCCCTGTCAATACCGAACACCCAGCCGAAAAGTATTGTTTCAATGAAGCTAAACAGAACAAGGCAGAATGTCCCTCCCCAGAAATCCAACTCATCGATAACGCCTCGCCCTAATAAAAATATGGCCGGCTGGCAGAGAATGAACGCGGCTATGCCGAATATCACAACAGCCTTTTTTCTTCCTATATTAAATTCGTCTTCCAGAAAGGCTATAGCGGGCTGAGCCAGAGAAATAGAAGACGTTATGCCTGCCAGGAACAGAAGCACAAACCATATAAAGCCAAAAAATTCGCCAAATACTATTTTGTTAAATATTAGAGGCATGGTGACAAAGCCCAGATTAAATGCCCCGCTTTTTGCCACATCCTGTATGCCTACGGGGCCAAAGAATGCGAAAGCCGCAGGTATAACTATGGAACCGCCTAATATGACTTCGGCAAATTCGTTCGCGCTTGCCGCAGATAAGCCGCTCAGCACTACATCATCAGCTTTTTTTAAATAACTCGCGTATGAAAGAATTACGCCTATACCGACGCTTAAAGTAAATAATATCTGGCCTGCGGCCGCAAGCCACACCCGGCTGTGTTTTAACACTGAAAGATCAGGATTCCAGAAAAAGCCCATCCCGTTTGAGATATTCCATGCAGGTCTTAAAGAATCAGGCGCTCTTAATGTGAGTACGCGCGCTACTATTGCAATACCCAATATAAAGAGAATGGGCATGGCGAATTTACATAAGCGTTCTATGCCGCTTTTTATTCCGTGGTATACCACCACTATATTAGCAAAAAATGTAAGAATAAAAAAAACATAGGCAGGCAACAGGCTCGAAAAATAATTATTTTTTTCAATACCCTGATATGCTTTAAGAAAAGATTGCATGGAGGTTTGGTCTAAAAATTTTCCATATTTGCCAAGCAGTGAAAAAATACTATAGCCAAGCGTCCATGATTCAACGTAGATATAGTAAATGAATATTACTAGCGGCCCGAAAATCCCTACTACGCCGAAATATTTGATAAATCTATTTTTTTCCCACATGCTGTGAAAAATACCGGGCGCAGTCCCGTGTTCGAAGCCGCCGCCGTATCGGCCAAGCGTCCATTCTATCCACATGAGAGGAATTCCTAAAAGAAAAAGCGATATAAAATAAGGAATCATAAATGCGCCGCCGCCGTTATTTACGGCTTGCACGGGAAATCTCAAAAAATTACCCAAACCTATTGCGCTTCCGGCAACGGCCAAAATTATCCCTGTTCTTGAGCCCCAGCTTTGCCTTGCCATATTTTTGTAATGTTTCCGGCGTTCCGTTATAGTTTATATATGCCACAGATGATCACAGATGCGCTATGCGCTTTGCGCTATGGGCTCAAAGCCCATACAACCACACCCAATATATATCAAAAATTAATTATAATGTAAATGTCTAGATTTTCAAGGTATAATACTATATAATTTTCACCCCTTGATTATCATAATATAATCATTATAATACATATTATAAATTGTAAACTGAAAAAGGGAAAGGAGGCTTATGAAGTCAGCGATTGTATATTATTCCTATACGGGCAATACCCATCGTATGGCGCAGATTATCTTAGGTGTGCTGAAATCAAAAGGCGAAGAAGCCATACCGGTAAGAATAAGACCTCTTAAGGAAGAAACAAATTTTTTTAGGCAATGCCTTGACGCTTTTAAAGGCAAGAAACCCGACCTCTACCGCACTCTTGTCGATCTCAAGGATTATGACAGGATTTTTTTAGGAAGCCCTGTATGGGCTTTCAAGGCGGCGCCTGCCGTGAATACCTATCTTGATATATGCTCTCCGATGAACGGTATTGATGCTATACCGTTTGTGACATATGCGAGCGGTGTCGGGAAAGAAAGGGCGCTTATTGTTATGGAAAAAGGTCTCGAGGCAAAAGGCGCAAAGGTTATAGGAAAAATTTCATTCCAACAAAGCGAAGAATTGGAAAGCTGTAAAAATAAGTTATTGAAAATATTATAATAGACTTATCCCGGTTATGGACAAATATAAGACGAAAACGAGATTGGCTTATAAAATATATTCAATCGTATTGATAAGCGTTGCATTGTGCGCGGTTCTTATAGGCATATTGAATTATAATGAAAATAAAAATATTATTACGAAAAATTTAGGAAGCGGTTTAAAGAAGATAGCGCAAACTGCGGTGCTTGGAATAGATGCGGATAATTTGAATTATATAAATTCTATCGATGATCCGGCATATATTAATATAAGAAAGTATCTATTGGATGTCAAAAACTTTAATGAAATTGAAGCGCCGCTTTATATTTTAAAACGCGCGGATAGAAACACAGCATCATTATTAATTACGACGGAACCGGGCTCGTTGATAGGGACTAAATTTAAACTTAATCCGACCTTAAGGTATACCCTGGATACATGTGCCAGCGGTTTTTCGCCCATATATAATGATAAAAATGGCACATGGATTTCCGCTTACGCCCCGATAAAAAATCAAGAAAATATTATAACAGGCATTTTAGAGATTAATTATCATGTCGGTTATTACGTAAAACAATTAAAATTTACGCTGATTAAAGCAATAGTGCTTTGCCTGATAGGATTTCTAATAGGCGCATTTTTGGGTATTCCATTTTTGAAGCCGATTTTACAGTCTATAAGCACTTTGACTACCGCCGCAATTGAAATGGAAAAAGGAAATTATGATTATAACATAAGACTAAAATCAACGGACGAGATAGGATATTTGGCTTACGCATTTGAAAAGATGCGGTTGGCGATAAAAGATTATATTGAAAAATTGAAAGATGCATGGCTGAATGAAAAGAAGGCGCATATTGACTCGGTAAAAGCGCTTTCGGAAGCGATTGCAGTGAGAGAATCATATACAAAAGGCCATATAGAACGCGTTTCAAAATATGCGGAATTGATTGGAAAGAAACTCAATCTGGGTGAAGAAGAAATCGATACCTTAAAATATGGCTGCATTCTGCATGATGTCGGAAAGATAGGCATAAGTTTGGATTTGATAAATAAACCGTCAAAGTTGACACTCGATGAATATGAAAAAATTAAAATGCATCCGCATCTGGGGGCTCAGATTATCGCAGGCGTTAAATTTTTAGAAAAAGCAAGGGACATTATTTTATATCACCAGGAGAGATATGACGGCAGGGGGTATCCTAAAGGGCTTAAGGGCGAAGATATACCGATATCTGCACGCATAGTTTCAGTGGTAGATGCCTATGATGCAATGTCAAGCGATAGGCCTTATAGACAAAAACTTGACAAAGATGAGATAATAAGTAGAATAAAGACGGAATCAGGAAAGCAGTTTGACCCGAACATTGTTAATATATTTCTGGAAATTTTAGAGGCATTGCCCGATAATAATGCGGAGCCGCAATAAAAATGAAATCTAAAAAGAGAAAAATAGGCGAAGTTTTATTGGAAAACAAACTCATAACACCCGAGATTTTAAAGGAAGCGCTCGATTATCAAAGTAAATACGGCGGTGGCTTGACACAGTACCTGATCGCTTATGGTTATATCAATGAGGAAGAGCTCGCCAAATGTATTTCCGCGCAATTCGGATATCCGTACCTTCCGTTGAGGGTATACGATATTCCGGATGAAATAATAAAACTGGTGCCTGTCGATGTGGCGGAGAGGTATTGGCTGGTACCGGTTGACAGAATTAAAAATATTTTAACCGTCGTTATGTCGGATCCCCTTGATGAAGATGCTATTAAGGAAGTAGAAAGGATTTCGGGCTACAGCGTTCAGCCGTTCGTTGGTCTTCTTTCCGATATAATAAAAGCGATAGAATATTATTACAATATAATCATTGAAGATGATAGATTAAAAAAGCATAAGTTAGCGCCTTTATTTATTAATGTAAACGGTTATAAAGGTTTTGAGCGCAGGAAATCCGTAAGATTGAAAACATTTTTGGATATCCATTTTCCCGTTCAGGATTTATATAAAAAATCGAGCACTAAAGACATTAGTTTGCACGGCCTATTGTTTGAATCAGATAATATACTGCCGATAAATTCATATGTTGTGATTCAAATAAACCTGCCAAAGGATTTTTGTCCGACACCTCTGGCAACCGTAGCCCAGATAGCAAGGGTCATACCGCTAAAGAACAATAAATTTGACATAGGCGTAAAGATTATAAGAATGCCCAAGGAAGATGTTAATATGCTGCTTCGTTATGCCCGCCTGCATGAGGAATAATTCTATCTAATTTAGATCATGCAATAAATAATTTGTACTTTTATTTGATGATTACAGAGATTTAAGAAAGATTCGAGAGATTCCCGCGTCTTAATCACTGTAATCTTTTCATTAATCTCCGTAATCAAATTACACACTTTTCTATACACCCTCATAATTCGATCTAATTTATACATGCCCAAAATTTCCTTTATTTAATAAAATATTCATATTATAATAGCGTTTATCATGAAAGCACCCGTTTCTATAGTAATAATAGCCAAAAATGAGGAAATCAATATAGGAAATTCTGTAGGAAGTTCTATTTGGGCAGATGAAGTATTGGTAATTGATGATTATAGCAATGACAGGACTCGAGAATATGCTGAAAAGGCAGGGGCTAAAGTCATTACAAGAAAAATGGATATTGAAGGAAGGCACAGGAATTTTGCTTATAGCCAGGCAAGGAACTTATGGGTACTAAGTTTAGATGCTGATGAAGTAATTTCTAAAGAGCTAAAAGAGGAGCTTGAATCAATAGTTAAGAAAGATCCGAATGACAGCGCATATACAATACCGATTAAAACATACTTAGGAGATTATTGGGTGAGGTACGGCGGCTGGTATCCGGCGGCGAAAGTGAGGTTTTTCAGAAAGGATAAATTCAGATATGAAGAAGCCGAAGTTCACCCGCGCGTTTTTATAGACGGAACATGCGCTCATCTAAAAAGCGATATCATGCATTATTCATATAAAGATTTTCATGATTTTTTTGCAAGCTTAAATAACCAGACAACATTGGAGGCAAAAAAATGGTTTAACGAAAAAAGAAAAATAGGTTTTCTTAAAATGATGCGGAAATTCTATGATAGGTTTTTTAAGGCCTATTTTTTGAAGAAAGGATTTAGGGACGGTTTGGTAGGTTTTGTTTTTGCGTATGCCGGCTCTCTATATCAGCTAATGAGTTATGCCAAATATAAGGAAATGCTCAAGAAATGCAGAAAAATAGAATTTCAGCGGTAATAATAACAAAGAATGAAGAGGAAAATATAAGGCGTTGTCTCGAAAGCCTTAAATGGGTTGATGAGATCGTTATTGTTGACGGCGAGAGTGATGATAAGACTGTTGAGATAGCCAAGTCTTACGGTGCAAAAATTATATCACATCCTTTCAAAGGAGATTTCGGCCTTGAGCGCAATATAGGCAATTTAAATGCGGAAGGAGAATGGATTCTTGCTCTCGATGCCGATGAAGTAATGCCGCAGGAAACCAGAAGAAGAATAGAGGATGTCATAAATAACGGCACAAACGCAGATGCATTCAATGTTCTTAGAAAACAATATTTTTTAGGCAGATTCATGCAATACGGAGGCCGTTATCATAGGATAATCAATTTTTTTAAGAAGTCAAAGACGCAGTTTGAAGGCAAGGTGCATCATTTAGTAAAAGTCGATGGTATTGTGGAAGATGCCGACTTTTACATAGAACATTATCCGTTTAATTCTATTTCACAGTTTATAACTAAACATAATAGATATACTGATTATGAGGCGAAAGAGTTATATGAGACGTTCGGTAAAAATAAATTACAAGAAATTAAATATAACATAACCATTAGATCCATTAAATTGTTTTTAAAGACCTATTTAAAAAAACAGGGTTATAGAGATGGGCTTCACGGTCTTGTATTCTGTTTATTATTTACCTGGAGTTATATTTTGAGATGGATGAAGTACTGGGAACTTTGTCAAAAAAATCAAAAATCAAATATCAAAAATCAAAAATTTGGAGTTATTGAATGAAAAAAATGCTGGTGACGGGCGGAGCGGGATTTATCGGTTCGCATCTTGTTGATAGATTGGTAAAAGAGGGTTTTATGGTTCGCGTGCTTGATAATTTTGAACCGCAAGTGCACCATGGGAAAAAACCAAAATATCTTAATAAAGACGCAGAATATAAAGAAGGCGATATAAGAGACGAAACGATTCTTAAAAAGGCGCTAAAAGGCATCGATTGTTTATTACATTTTGCCGCTAAAGTCGGCGTCGGACAGTCGATGTATGAAATAAAAGATTATATAAGCTCAAATACATACGGAACGTCGGTGTTATTAAATTACATAATAAACGAAAGAATACCGGTAAAAAAGATTATAGTCGCAAGCTCCATGTCCATTTACGGCGAAGGTTTGTATTTATGCGCAAAATGCGGAGAAAAAGCTCCTTATTTGAGAAAAGAAAAAGATTTAAAATTAAAAAAATGGGAAGCATTATGTCCCGATTGCGGAGGTGTTCTTAAAAGTCTGCCTACAGTTGAAGGCAAGAAATTACTTTCTACATCCGTTTACGCTATAAGCAAAAAAGATCAGGAAGAACTTTGTCTCACTATAGGCCATAGCTATAAGATACCGACCGTTGCGTTAAGATTTTTTAATGTTTACGGCCCACGGCAGTCGCTTTCTAACCCTTATACCGGGGCTTGCGCTATATTTTCCTCAAGAATAAAGAATAATAAGGCGCCTTTAATATACGAAGATGGTCTGCAAACAAGGGATTTCATTGACGTAAGAGATGTTGTCGAAGCGAGTATCTTGGCTATGAAAAAAGAAGCGTTGGATTATATGGCATTAAACGTGGGAACCGGTAAGCCGGTTACTATACTCGAAGTGGCAAAGACTCTTTTAAAGTTATACGGAAAGGATTTTAAACCGAAGATTTTAGAAAAGTTCAGAATCGGCGATGTGAGGCACTGTTATGCTGATATCTCGGAAATTAAAAAATTTGGATTTACCCCTAAATATTCGTTAAAAGAAGGATTGAAAGACTTGGTTATGTGGGGTAGGGATGAGGATTTCATGGATAAAACTGACTTTGCCGATAAAAAGTTAGACGAATACGACCTTAAAATCTGATGGATGCATGCGACATAATTATACCTGTCTGGAACGAAAAAAAACTCACAGAGAGTTGCATAGAAAGACTTAGGAAAAATACAAACTATCCCTACCGTTTAATCCCTCCCGACGAGACAAACAATATGGCATTCATCCCCCGGGCTAAAGCCCGGGGGATTTCTGTGAGGGATTGAAATGAAAGAACAATGCCTTTCCGTGATTATGCCTGTTTATAATGAAAAGAATACAATTTTAAAAAGTGTCGATAAAGTCTTAAATCTCGATATTCTAAAGGAGCTCGTTATCGTAGATGATTGCTCAACCGACGGAACAAAAGAGTTGATTAAAGATAGTGATTTTGGGGATAGGGTTAAGAAGATATTTCACGATAAAAATCAAGGAAAGGGGGCGGCTATAAAAAGCGCCGTTAAGGAAATTACGGGTGATATAGTTTGCGTGCAGGATGCGGACCTGGAATATGACCCGCAGGAACTTATAGAGTTGTCAAAGCCGATTATAGAAGGTATTGCCGATGTCGTATATGGGTCGCGGTTATGGGGCGGAAAACCGCAACGGGTTCATATGTTCTGGCATCTTTTGGGAAATAGATTCCTAACATTAGTTGCCGATATTTTATATAATTCCACGCTGACTGACATTGAGACATGTTATAAAGTCATGAAAGCGGATATTCTAAAGCAGATTAAAATTAAATCAGATGGTTTTTCGGTAGAGCCGGAAATAACAGCAAAGGTTTTGAAGAGAAAATTGCGTGTTTATGAGATGCCGATTTCGTATTACGGAAGGACATATGAAGAAGGCAAAAAAATCAGTTGGGTGCACGGTTTTAGCGCGCTCTGGGCCTTGATAAAATATAGGTTTATTGATTAAAAGAATGATTACACAGATTTAAGAAAGATTACACAGATGAAGATAAATAAAACATTAATAATAAGGTCAATTTTCATCGCATGGGTTGTATTATGGATTAATTTTATGTGTCGCGACCTTTTTAAAAAGGGGTATTTCAACGATTATAAAATACTTATAAAAAAAGATAAGGAAGGCAAAAGATCATATGTTTACGGTGATAATTTCTACGAATTTCTTAAATATTCGAAAGATAGTATACCTAAAATTTCTACATTTAACATTATAGGAGTCGAGGAGCTTTCGCTGGAACATAGAAGGGCTGTGTATTTTTTATATCCTTTATTGGAATCGGATAGCCCTGATTATATATTAGTTTATAATAATCCCGAATATAAAAAAGACAAGTATGCTCTTTTTAAAATGTTGGATAACAATAGATATATTTTAAAGAAGAAATGAAAGAAGTTGTTTTAGTTATTTTATGGTTTCTATTAAATGCATTTATAGGTTTAAATATCCTGATTTTGTTTGAAAAGAAGGCGTATTTATTTTTTCTTGAAAGAATCGCGCTTTCATTTCTTGTGGGCGTAGGCATTGTTTCTATAGAGATGTTCATAATGGGATTATTAGGTCTATCATTTAGAATTGGCTTCATCTTATTTCCATGGATAGTTTTATTTTTATATAATATAAAGTTTTCGAAAATTAACCTAAAGAATAATCTGAATTTTGGAATAAATTCTCTATCTAAGCTTGAGATAGCACTATTATTATTTATATTTTTTGAAATTATTTATACATTTTCGAGAGCCCTTATTAAACCGATGGAATCGTATGATTGTGTTGCGATTTACGCTTTAAAAAGTAAGATACTTTATTTGGCGAACACGGTTCCAAAGGAATTTTTTATTGACCTTGGTCGAAACTTTCACGGCGTGCACCCGGATTATCCTTTGCTATTGCCTCTAACCGAAACATGGTTCTATGTTTTTATTGGGGCCTTTAACGATATTTTAGCGAAAGTTATTTTACCTCTTTTAATGTCTTCATTTGCAGTAGTTTTTTATTTCATCCTTAAAAGGATATTAAAGGACAGGTCATTATCCTTATTGTTTACATTTGCCTTAGTATCGATAAAACAATTTAATGATTACGCGACAATACATGTCGCAGATTTGATATTGAGCATTTTTTATAGTCTATCGCTATTATATCTTTTTTTCTGGATGGATAAGAAAAAAGATATTTTTATTATTCTCTCGGTTATTTTTTCCATATTATCGTTATGGACTAAGAATGAAGGGGCGCTCCTTACAGCAATAAATATTTTTATCCTATTATCATATCTCTTAAAGAGTAAGGCTACGTTGAATAAGAAAACATTATCAAAATGCGTTATATCCCTTATTGTTATATTCATTTTCGCTTTTAGTTGGTTAGGTTACAGGAGTTATGCGGGTCTTGTAAATGAGAATTTCAATATTTCGATGATACGAATCGAATATCTTAAATCCCATTTTAAAAACATCTTCCTGATTTTATATGAGTATCAAAGACAAATATTCGGTTTCAAGAAATGGAATTTAATATGGGTTATTCTGCTGTTTCTTTTGGTTACAAGGTTTAAGGAATCCGTAGATAAGAATGTATTTTATATCACATTAGCAATATTTCTGTTTTTTTTAGGATATACTTTTGTTTATATTTTTTCCACTGTTGAGATCGATTTTTTTCTTAAAAAAACCGCTTCAAGATTCTTTCTGCATATATTACCGATTTCTGTTTTTTGGATCGCGCTTCTTACAAAAGAGGATAATATGAAGCTCTCCGAGCTTTTGCCCGGAGTCTCCATTATCCTCTTGGCGAAATCTCTCCGAAGTCTCGCCAGAGCAGGTGGCGGACGAAGGAGGATAAAAAGGATTATTTATTAATGAAAACGCGGGTATTGGTTGCAAGGAAATATGTTTTTTTAGCGCTTTCTTTATTAAGTGCGGCTGTATTCTTAACGGCAATGAATAAATACTGGGCGCCGTGTGATGAAGGCATAATAACCGTTGCAGCCGAGAGGTTTCTGCAGGGCGAGGTGCCTTATAGAGATTTTTTTATTTTGATGTATCCTCCGGGTCAAATCTTTGCACTCGCTTTATTATATAAAATATTCGGCATTTCTTTAGAAATAGGAAGAATATATACAATATTTGTCCAAATATTAATATTAATTTTTTGTTTTTTAATTTGCAGGAGACTCGTCAAATCGCAAAATATATTAATTTTAGTCTGGTTTATAATATTGACATGTCTGGCTCCAAGATTGGGCTCTATTCCTAGTCCGATCTGGCCCGGCATGATGCTTGCCCTTTTTTCTTTATACCTTTTTATAGAATATATAGAGAAAGGGGAACTCGTGATTATGCTGTGTTCGTCGGCTGTCGCAGGTATTGCAACTATTTTCAGGCATGATATAGGCATTTTTTTATTTATTTCTGTTATTTTAAGCCTCCTAATT
>Ga0315295_10003997_pt1 | contig 12526 bp, 11 predicted proteins | sample YL17G14_0_MG_FD_204453 | JGI IMG/M metagenome (GOLD analysis project Ga0315295, IMG submission 204453) | Sediment microbial communities from Yellowstone Lake, YNP, Wyoming, USA - YL17G14_0 | ecosystem: Environmental > Aquatic > Freshwater > Lake > Sediment | place: USA: Wyoming | collected... | reverse complement strand
AGGGCTAAAATGTTAAGAATTTTGTTCGTCGCAGTAAATCTTTTCAGCATTTTATACAGAACGATTAAATCCCCCATTTATGACTCATTGCGTTATCGCGATCTTTTCCATGCATTAAGGACTATTTTATGTGTGGGCCGGAGGGATAACTTTTCGCCGATCATCCGCTTCGGCTGGGCAGTAAAAATCAAAAAAGGAGGACCGAATGAAGAACGTCATCGTTGTCATGCTGGATAGTCTGCAGTTCAACTACTTGGGCTGCTACGGAAACAAGTGGATCAAGACACCTAACCTTGATCGTTTGGCCCGCGAGGGAGTACTTTTCGAGAACAACTATATCGAGGGTTTGCCCACCGTCCCCTGCCGGCGCTCGATGCATACAGGTCGCTACTACCTCCATTCCAAGGGCTGGTCAGCCCTGGATTTAGATGATACAACCATTGCCGATTTGTGCTGGGGGCGGCCTATCGACACCGCTCTCGTTTTCGACTGCCCCATGTATCGCCTGCCCAAGTTCGGCTACACCAGGGGCTTCGACAAGGTCTACTTTTTCCACGGCCACGAGGCCGATCACCAGTACTTCAGCCAGGACCCCCTTTACCACCTGAAGCCCGAGGACTTCTTCGAGGAGCATGTGCTGGAGACGGCGCGCAACCTGGAGGGTGAGAGGATGGTCGCTCCCACTCTCGACGAGGTGTCCGGCTTTCTAGCAGAAACCCAGTACTGGAAGAGCGACGAGGACCAGAGAGCAGCCAGGGTGATGAAGAGAGCGGTCAAGTACCTAGAGGAGGTCGATCGCAACAAGCAGTTCTTTCTTTGGGTGGACTGCTTCGATCCCCACGAGCCCTGGGATCCGCCCTCCGTTTATGACCCGGATATGAAATGCCCCTATGATCCTGACTATAAAGGCAAAGATATGATCATGCCTCTCATGGGCGAAACTAACTTGTTTACGGAGCCGGAAATGCACCATATCCGCATGCTCTACGCCGAGAAGGTAACGATGGTCGACAAGTGGCTGGGCCACCTATTGGATAAGGTGCGTGCCTTGGGGATGGAGGAGAACACGCTCTTCCTCTTGGTCTCTGATCATGGTGAGCCTATGGGCAACGGGGAACACGGGCACGGTATTATGCGGAAGTGCCGTCCCTGGCCCTACGAAGAGCTGGCGCACGCTCCAATGATCATGAGAGGCCCGGGCCTGGAGGCAGGCAAACGAGTAAAGGGGATCACGCAGTCGTGTGACGTGGCCCCGACAGTAGTTGACTGGCTGGGCATAGGGGTGCACCCGGAGATGGAAGGCAAGAGCCTGCTGCCGCTGGCTAAGGGAGAGGTGGAGAAGTTGCGTGACTTTGCCATTGCTGGCTACTTCCGTTACTCGGCCTCGATCTTCACTGAAGATTGGTCATTCATCCACTGGCTGCGTCCGGAGGAGAAGAAAATTGTCGACCAAAGGTTCCAGATCTACCGTAGCGGTCTTCTAAAAACCGCGGGCCATATTTCGAAGTTTCTCGGCGAATCAATAAGCGATTTGCAGCGGCGTATGAAGGAGGCCGCCACTCTGGATGGCGAGGATCAGTGGACCTGTACGCCGGGAAGTGTGGCGCAGGTGCCAGAGCGCGACCAGTTGTTCGATAGGAAAGCCGATCCGTTCCAGTTGAACAACATCGCCAGTAAAGATCCAAAGCGAGCTAAGGAACTCTTCGACCAGTTGCGTGAGTTCATGGCCGAGCTGCGGACTACCTAGCTCAGAGGAGATAACGATCCACAAGAACCAGCGGCCGGAACGGCAGGTGCTATGCGCTCTGTTGGCGCCAACATTAACCCATGTTCCGTAGTTATAGATTTCGAAACGAGTAATTAAGGAGGGTTACAATGAAAATAGGGGGGTTTCTGCATTAACCCCCCTTTTCAAAAACCAGAAGATGATTTGGGTTGAACGTTCAGAAGATTTGAGAATAAACAAACGTAAACTTCGGAAGATGGGCTAGATAAATGGATAGTTTATGGAACAAATCATACTGTGGGAGAGCAAAGGCGAGACTATTCGGGCCTGCGAGCTAGCGGTCCACGAGGCGCTAAAAGAACTGGGACTAAAGGCGGTAGTAATTGTTAATTCGGAGCCACCTTTGATTGGCCGTAATCAGCTTTGGGGAAGGCTACCCGTGCTCGAAATCCGGGGCCTGCACTGGAGCCTGCGCCCGGGGTGTGCTTTCAGGGTCGAAGATTTGAAGCCCCTATTTTCTAAAATTTTCGGCGATCGGCTGGAGGAGTGCACAGGCCGAAACATTAATGAGGCCGGTCTTAAAGAATTAAATGCAAAGGAAGGATACGTGACCGTGGAAGGTATAATAATTACGGACGCGGATTTTAAAGCAAGGCTTGAGAAGGCGACAGGTATACTTTTATTTTACAAGAAATTGTGTCCAAATTGTAAGGCGCTGGAGAAGGTGATCGAAAAGTTCCTCTTGGCCAATGCGCACGTTCCGTTCATGCGCATCGATTCTGAGGAGTGCCCGGAAGCGATGAAGGCCTTTGGAACGGAGCGGGTACCCACTATTTTTGTCTTGCGAGATGGACAGATTGCATCCAAAAAGGTTGGTCTGATGAATCTCAGGGAGATGACTGATTTCTACCAGTCGGCATAAAGTCAATCCAGGTGCTGTGCGGGCTTTTGTGGCGTGTCTGACGGCCAACAGGAGAGTCGAACGTTATGAAGCCAACGAGGTCTTTCGACCTTCTCATCCTCGGTGGCGGTATCGCGGGGATGACTGCTGCCATATTTGCTGCGCGTTCGAACATAAAGACGGCAATTATCGAAGAGAAAATCTGCGGCGGCTTAGCCAACTGGACCAACAACGTGGAGAACTTCCCTAGTCATGTTTCCATTAATGGGATGGAGCTGATGGAGCGAGTGCATGCCCAGGTGGAAAACCTGGGAGTTGACGTGGACCAAGCGGCTGAAGTATTACGACTCGACCTTAGCGGCCCTCTTAAGACCGTGGAGACGGGTGAATACCTTTACACGGGTAGGGCGATTATCCTCGCGACCGGCCGGCAGCCGGTTAGGCTTCAGATGGAAACGGATTGTGATCATGTACACTATTGTTCGGTCTGTGACGGCTCGGCTTATGTCGGTAAGCAGGTCCTGGTGGTGGGCGGAGGCAACAGCGGATTCGACGAGTCGCTCTACTTGCTCTCCCTAGGCGTGGCTAAGATTGTGATGGTCGAGGCCCTGGATAGTTGTGGCGCAAGTGAAACTACGCAAGCTAAGCTTCGCGCCTATTCCGATATAGACATTAAGACCTCTACCTTTGTGAGGGCGCTGACCAAGGAAGGAAATGGGGTCCGGGTGACGCTTGAGAACGTGCATTCTGGTAGGAGAGAGAGCATCTATGTCGACGGTATATTCGTTTTCATCGGACAGAAGCCAAACACCGGGCTTTTTCACGGCATAGTGAATTTGGATGCAAATGGCTATGTCATAGCTGGACTTAACATGGAAACAGACGTTCCCGGTGTATACGCCGCAGGAGATGTGGTTCAGAAGAGTTACAGATACCTAACCACGGCCATGGCGGATGGTACTATCGCGGCCTTGGCCGCTGAGAAGTACATCAGAGCTACGATAGAGAACGAAGTGCAGGCGACGCGGGTCATCGCGGACCCCAATGAGCCCATTAGGTCGTAAGGATAGACACCCCGGGCTTACGCCCGTGGTACTTGAAAAAATATCAAGCGCATTAAATTTTTGGCATTCACCCACGGGCTTTCACCCGTGGTCCTATGCAATTTTTGATAGGTAGCAAAGGCAAGGCTATATTGACCACCGGGTGCGAGTTCTTATGTCAGATGTTATGGGAAGGCGAAGGTAGTGATTCCTTTTCCTATCCTGATTCCTTGGGTATCTTAAAACAGAAAGGAGAATGTAACAATGAAGAGAGAACTTTTTTGGTCAATTTTTTTAATCATCATGCTGGCTATCACGTCTTCGGCATTTGCTGAATATCCTGATAAGCCAATTAATTGCATCGTTTCCTTTGAGGCTGGCGGTACGACGGATATTGCTGCTCGCAGCATGGCTGATCTGGCCAGCAAAATTTTGGGACAACCCATGGTGGTTATAAATAAAGCAGGGGGGACAGGGTCAGTTGCTTTAGCGAGCGTAAAGAAAGAGAAACCAGATGGGTATAACATTGTCATTGTTGCAGGCGGGATTTTCATAAGCCAGCACATGCGTCAACTTCCTTTCGACATCCTGAAGGACTTCACGCCCATCATTCAATGGGGGGAGTACCCCACGCCCGTTCTGGTAAGAGATGATTCTCCTTGGAAATCTTTTAAGGAACTTGTAGATTACGCCAAAAGCAATCCAGGAAAAATAAGATATGGGACTTCAGGATCGGGGTCAATTTTTCATCTGGCAATGGAAACTTTCGCCTTACAAGAAGGGATCAAGTGGACCCATATACCTTTTAAAGGCGGTCATCCTGCAACTATGGCCTTATTGGGTGGGCACATTGAGGTCATGGTTGTGCCGACCGATTTCAAAGCATTCGTCCGTCCTGGCCAATTGAGGTTCCTTTCCTCCTTTGGGCAATCACGCCTGCCCAGTTTTCCGGAAATCCCCACATGGAAAGAACTTGGTTACAATATTGAGATGATCCATCCGGCTGGTTGGGTTGGTCCTAAAGGCCTCCCAAAGGTAGTGGCCGATAAACTTCATGGAGCTTTTAAAGAGGCCATTGAGAAACCTGAATTCAAAAAACTCATGAAAGATATTGAATTCCCCATTTATTACCGCAACCCACAAGATCTTGGTTTGCTCATGAAGGAACTTACCGAATATTATAGAAAGCTTGTCAAACAAGCCGGATTAGATAAAAAGGAATAAGGAATTTGAACAACGATCAGGTAAGTAGTGGCATCTGGGTTTTTATTGGTGTGGCCATTTGCCTAGCTTCCCTTCAGTACAGAATAGGGACACTTTCTTCACCAGGCTCGGGGTTCATGCCTTTTCTAAGTGGCTTAGCCATAGGCTTTTTCTCGATAATCGGATTCATTCATGCCACGATACGGAAAAATAGGGGAGAAGTATGGGATAGTTTTCTAAAGGCCGTGCGTTGGGAGAAAGCCTTAATCATAATAATTTCTCTTTTTGCCTATGGTTTGCTTTTGGGACCCATTGGATTTTTCCTTTGTACATTGCTTTTTATTGGATTTTTGCTCCGGGTGATCGTTCCTCAGAGATGGTTATTGGTGATTGGGGGGAGTCTTTTAATCACCGTTGCCTCCTACGTCGTTTTTGAAGTCTTATTAAAAGCTCAACTGCCGAAAGGTTTTTTGGGGTTTTGAACGATGGATTTTTTCAACTCGGCCATAATGGGCTTTCAATTGGCTTTTCAACCCATCAATTTCATGTTCTGTTTCATCGGTGTGCTCATCGGAACTCTTGTCGGGGTATTACCAGGGCTGGGCCCGGTTGCGGCCATGTCGCTTCTTTTGCCTGTCACCTTCAATGTTGCTCCCGTTTCGGCCATCATCGTGCTATCCGGGATTTATTATGGTGCGATGTATGGAGGTTCGACCACATCCATCTTAGTCAATATACCGGGGGAGGCGGCCTCGGTGATAACTTGCCTGGATGGCTATCAAATGGCCCGCCAAGGAAGAGCGGGCCCGGCCTTAGGGATAGCTGCTTTTGGCTCTTTTATTGCGGGTACGCTGTCCATTGTGGGTTTGATGTTTATCGGTCCTTTTTTGGCCGCAGGAGCTCTGAGGTTTGGGCCGCCAGAATATTTTGCCATAATGATTTTGGGTATGACTGTTCTTACTTTCCTAGCCAGCGGTCCCATGTGGAAGGCCCTGCTTATGGCAGCTTTTGGCCTTTTTTTAAGTACTATTGGAATGGACAATGTATCGGGAATTGCTCGGCTTTCTTTCAATATCGAAGAACTTCTCGATGGTATCGGTTTAGTTCCGGTAGTGATGGGATTATTCGGAATTTCAGAAGTTATGTTAAATGTAGAGAGTTCCATGGACCGTTCCATTTTTGCAACGAAAATCAAAAATATCCTTCCCAATTTGAAAGATTGGAAAGCTTCCTGGGGACCAATTATTAGAGGTACATTTTTAGGATTTTTCCTTGGTATTCTCCCAGGTGCGGGAGCTGTAATTTCTTCCTTTGCCTCGTATGCTGTAGAGAAAAAAATTTCAAAGCACCCAGAAAAATTTGGTACCGGCGTAATTGAGGGTGTGGCTGGACCAGAATCGGCAAATAACGCTGCTACTGGTGGGGCTTTTATCCCCCTTCTCTCCTTGGGGATTCCATCGAATGCAGTCACGGCATTACTTTTGGGCGCTCTTATCATCCATGGAATTCAGCCTGGCCCTCTTCTGATTAAAGAACATCCTGACATTTTTTGGGGAACGGTAGCGAGCATGTACTTGGGAAATATTTTGTTACTGGTTTTGAACCTTCCACTTATTGGGCTTTGGGTTAAAGTTCTAAAAGTCCCTTATCCTGTACTTTTCCCTCTAATCCTTCTTTTTTGTTTGATCGGAGCATACAGCTTAAATAATAGCATCACAGATGTGACTATCATGAATATCTTCGGTCTGATCGGTTATTTTTTTAGAAAATTTCGTTATGAAGCAGCTCCCTTGGTCCTTGCCCTGGTCTTGGGACCCATGATGGAAAATAGTTTACGTCAATCTTTACTCTTGTCTGACGGTAATCCTTTAATCTTTTTGAATCGACCAATATCATCAGTAATCTTAATTATCGCGTTTTTGCTCCTGGCTTTTCCTTTAATTCCTTGGTTCAACAAAAAAAGACCAGCCTTTGGCGAATGAGCCGATTCGAGTAATAGTCTTCTAGCATTACGATGCGATAGGGGTATTCGTAACTCCTTTATTCGTCTCGATCTTGCCGCCCAAGCACGGAATCGATCTTTTGGCCCCGCTCATGCTGATGATGAGCGCCGCCTGCGTCCGCCAGTACCTGGCGCCTGTGGGGCAACCGCCACATCCTCGTTTTGCTGCCGGCGTCCCTGGCCGGAATTTGGCTCGGTACGTACCTCCTCGCCGGACGAGGGGTAAGGCTAGATCTATCATTGGCGGGAAGGCGGGTTATCGGTCTTCCACTGTAACTAAAATGTAACCGTCAGACCCGCGGCACGCTCCGGTTATGATCTGGGTAGGCCGCACAATGCTATGTGGACAAAAAGGGGGCAGGCTGCATTTCTTTATTGAAAGGTCAAAGATTGACTCGGGTGTAGCCTGTCTCCCTTTCCCTGCATCAAAAGACCCAACTACCTCTTCTTCGCACGCAAATAGGCCTGGATATGGGATCCATCGACGATCTTGCCAGCGTCGATCCGGTTCTTGACGACCCCCTGCTGGATGAGGAAATCCCCTACCTCCTGGATCATCTTTTGGGCGCCGGCCCCGGGCAACATAGAGAGATAAAAATTGGGGTCGATAAGCTGTTCCTGCGAGAACACCGGGGTGATCTCAACAATCTTCTTTGCGGTCGCCTCACTGACCCCCACGTTCTCCGCGGTGGCCTTGATGGCGGTGGCAGGGTTGCCTTTGAACTCCTGCAAGGCCAGATCAACCGCCTTGAGAAGCAGCTGCAGGGCCTGGGGGTTCTTCTCGGCCCAGGCCTTTCTGACGACCCAGTGGTCGGAGGTGTTCAGGCCCACCTCGTTGCTGCGGACGATGACCTTGCCGCCAGCCTCCTGCATGCGCGAGATCCAGGGTTCCCACGAATAGGCGGCATCCACGTCTCGGTTGGCGAAGGCCGGAGCCATGGCGGCGAGGTCCATATGCATCATGTTGACGTCGCTGGGGGAAAGGCCTGCCTTTTGCAGTGCCTTTATCAGGCCCAGGTGGGCGCTGCTCCCGCGGACAAAAGCAATCTTCTTCCCCTTGAGGTCCTGGAGCCGGGTAATGCCGCTCTCAGGCCTGGCCACCAGTCCATCGCCGTAGTTGCTGGCGATCTGGATGTAGAAGTTCTGGTAGTCGAGTCCCTGGGAGGAACCGGCGACCATTCCCGCAGTCCCAAACAGGCCCACGTCCACGCTTTCGCTCCGGAAGGCGGCGAATTGGGGTGGGCCGGCGGTGAAGCGGGTGTACTGCGGCTGGAGACCCACGCGCTCAAAAAGCTTGTGGTCGCGAGCCGTGTAAAAGATCACGGCGTTGTAGGGCTGCCAGGCAACCCGTACCGGGACGGGCTGTTGGGCGCCAACCTCCCCCACGACCGCTGCCAACAGAAGAATCCCTACCATAATGCCAAGATTTTTGCGCATAATACACCTCCTTAATCTTGAGTGAACTTATCCCCGAGCTGCCTTGGGCATTCGGGCCTTTCTTCTTCAGAGCGCAGAGCGCTGAGCAGGTTATATTTTAGACGGGCAAATTCAGTCGTTCCTATCAGGTCAAACTTGCGGGGGAAGGAGAAGGGGACGGGTATGGTCTCTCGTATCCCCCCATTGCAGCCCATCACGTAGATGCGGTGGCAGAGGAAGAGAGCCTCTTCGGCGTCGTGGGTGACCAGGAGGATTGTTGGGTGATATAGGCCCCAGACCTCAAGGAGCAGTTCCTGCATCTGGCTCCGGGTTTGGGAATCAAGAGCCCCGAAGGGCTCGTCCATGAGCAAGACTTCCGGCCGGTTGAGGAGAGCGCGAGCGAGCTGAACCCGTTGCTTCATGCCTCCCGAAAGCTGATAGGGATAATCATGTTCTCGTCCCTTTAGCCCTACAGCTTCGAGAAGCCCTCGGGCGCGAGGTTCGTATTCCCGGGGGTTCTCTCCGCGCTCCTGTGGCCCGAATATGACATTCCGCCATACCGTAAGCCAAGCGAAGAGGGCGGGGAATTGGAATACCATCATACGGTCCGGTCCGGGCCGCTCGACTTGGCGCCCGGCCACGATGATTTTTCCTTCATTCTGCCGGTCGAATCCGGCGATGAGGTTTAGAAGGGTCGTCTTCCCGCACCCACTGGGTCCCAGCAAGCCGACAATCTCCTCCTCGAAGACCTCGGCGTTAACTCCATTCAGAGCGACGACGGAAGTGGACCGCTTCGAAGTGGGGGGAAAAACTCGTTTGATACCCAAAATCGAAATCATGATCCTTAAGGCACCAGCCTCTGGTCCGGTCATCACTTTCCCATCCAATGGAGAAGTCTCCGGTCGATGGCCAAGGTGATGACCTCAAGGGTCACCCCGATCAAGCCAATGATAATGATGCCTATGTAGACATTGGGAACGCGGAAAAAGGTCGTTGCGTCCATGACCATAAAGCCCAGTCCGGCTTGAGCGGCGATCAACTCAGCCGCGACTACGATCGCCCAGCTGATGGCCGTGGCGGTCTTCACCCCGGTCATGATATGGGGCAGGGCTGCCCAGAAGACGACCTTCGAGAATAATCGCACGCGCGTGAGCCCCATATTCTGCCCGGCCCGGACGAGATCCTGGGGCACCGTTCTTACTCCGGCAGAGGTATTGAGAACCACGTAGTACAGGGCCGCCAGGAAGATGAGAGCAATTTTGGAAAACTCCCCGATCCCAAAATATAGGATCATCAGAGGGATAAAAGCGATGGGTGGGATCGGGCGGAGGAAAGAGAAGATCGGCCCCAGGATGGCATTAGCCACCCGGCTGGACCCCATCAACAGGCCAACGGGCACTCCGATCGCGATGCCAAGCCCCAGGCCGGTGAAAGTGCGGAACAGGCTGGCCAGGATGTGATCGGTGAGTGTTTTGCCAGCATACCCTTTGAGGACGAGCTCACGAAACTCAGCCCACAGATTTGAAGGGGAGGGCAGGATGAATGCAGAAACCAGACCCCCCGCCGTAGCGAAGTACCACAGCAGCAAGATGGCCGCGACCGTCGCCCAACTGATGAGGGAATAGGTGGCCTGGCCTGATAAATTCTTCAGAGGACGGGTCATATCAGGCATCCGCAGTCTTCTTTTTCATTTATGATTTTTTAGCCGCTCAGTATCCAGGGGTTCCTTCTTATTTAAGAGAGGCAATCGGGGCTTTCCGAGAAACCTAAACCTTCCTTTGCCTTCAACATTAAAGAATCTTCCTGGCATTCTTCCGGAAGATCAGGCATGGGATCTCAATTCCGGGTAGATGGTATGTCTTTTCGGAATGGGTGTCAAGAAGTTTAGTCCGCTTGCCACTCGCCAGTTTTCTTGTCTGGAATCCCGGGACCGATGAAGTTGCCATCCAACAGTCCGGCTTGATAATTGAGAGCTTTGGTGAGATCAGCTTAATTGATAAAAACTCGCTTTGGGGTGTATTGAATATACAAAGAGGGGAGTTGTGTGTCAAGGAAGTTTTTGCAAAATTTTACCTTTCCGGGGGATAATAACTTGACAATTATCTTGATTTTTCATATTTTTGGGGCAGGCATCCCTCGGTTCCCTTTAAAATTTTTCAACCAAAGAGCCCACAGAAATACCGGGTCGGGATTTTTTAAGAATCCCGATAATTTATCATTTCTATGCGTTTGGGGGGGTTATTTTTTCAATAGTGACACTAATCCGAAAGGAGGAGATAATGAAAACGAGAATCCTATCTTTCATTTTTCCCCTGGTTCTGGCCATCGGAATCATTTCTTTCTCGCCGGCCACAACGGCGGCCGCTTATCCTGAAAAGCCGGTAACCTTCTTCTGCGGCTTCCCAGCCGGTGGGGCCATGGATATGACTGCCCGCGCCATAACGGAAGCGGCGAAGAAATATTTTCCCAAACCGATGGCCGTAGTGAATCGCCCGGGGGCTGCGGGAACCATAGGAGCAGCGGAGATCATCCAAGCGAAGCCCGATGGGTACACCATTGGGATCACCGCGGTCGCCGTCCTGACCATCCAGCCTCATCGGACCAAGCTTCCCTTCGGAGCCCCGGAAGATTACACCCCGATCATCAAGCTGAACAACCTTCCCATATGCTTTGCCGTTAGGAAGGACGCTCCCTGGAAGAACATGAAGGAAGTCATTGAATATGCCAGGGCCAACCCGGGCAAACTGCGCGTAGGGCATCCCGGACTCGGCACCATTCTTCACCTTGACCTGGAGCTCCTGAAAGGAATGGCCAAGGTCGACATGACCGCCGTGCCTTTTGCCGGTGGGGCGGAGAGCGTGCCGGCTCTGCTGGGAGGCCATGTAGAGGCCCTCTCGGTCCATCACGGAGAAATCATCGCCCAAGTGAAAGCTGGAAAAGCCAGGGTCCTGGCGGTCTTCGAGGAGAAGCGAAATCCTCTTTTCCCAGATGTGCCAACTTTTCGGGAGATCGGATACGATATCACCATGGGTGTCTATTACATGGTAATCGGGCCCAAGGGGCTCTCCCCGGAAATTGTGGCCAAACTCCATGACGCTTTTAAGAAAGGCATGGGAGAGCCAGTTTTTATCGAGGCCATGAAAGCCCGGGGCTTCGACGTATCCTATGAAGGATCTGAGGATCTCAAGAGGCGTCTGGAGAAGGATTATGAACAGAACGCCCAGCTGGTAGACCTGCTCAAGTTAAAAAGCAAATAGCCATGGCGGTCCGAGCCCTGCCTATCACCTCTTTCTGCTTCCTCTTTCTGGGAGCGGCCTACCTGGCCGGGAGTCTTGAACTTCCGCGGGGGTCGGCTGCCCAACCGGGGGCAGGGCTTTACCCTCTCCTGATCGGTATTTTCCTGGTGGCCTTAAGCCTGGCTTTATTGATTCGGTCGCTCAGAAAAAACGAGACCGAACCAGAAAAGGGAGAACCCTTCCCAAAGGGAAAAGACCGCCAGCGCGTTATGGCCTTGGGTGTAGCTCTCTTCTTATTTGCCCTATTTCTCAAACCTTTGGGATACGGGCTTTGCAGCGCGGTCCTGATGGGGGTGATTCTCAGACTCCTGGGGCTTGCCAGTTGGGGGAGGATCGTTTTGATTTCCATACTGACGGCGCTCCTCTCCTATTATCTCTTTGCCTCCCTCCTTGGTGTTCCTCTTCCGGGGGGGATCTTTTTCTCCTAACATGGATTCTCTCCAGGGCTTGGCATACGGCTTCGCAGTGGCCTTCACCGGCCCTAACCTAGTGGCCTGTTTTTTAGGCGTCTTGGTGGGTACTGTGGTAGGCGTTCTGCCGGGCATCGGGCCCATCGGAGCCATGGCCCTTCTGATCCCTTCCACCTTCGCTTTGGGGCCGACCACCGCCCTGATCATGCTGGCGGGGATTTATTACGGATCTATGTATGGGGGCTCCACAACCAGCATTCTGGTCAATGTCCCGGGGGAAGCGGCTTCGGTCGTGACCGCCATCGATGGCTATCAAATGGCCAGAAAGGGGAGAGCCGGGGCAGCCCTGGCAGTGTCGGCCATGGGTTCTTTCGTTGCCGGCAGTCTCGGAATCGTGGCTCTGATGTTTTTTGCTCCTACTCTGGCCGAGGTCGCCCTAAAGTTTGGTCCCCCCGAATATTTTTCCCTGACCCTGGTGGGATTGATTTTTCTGTCCCGGCTCGGTGGGGGGACAGCCCTTAAATCTTTT
>Ga0315295_10003995_pt1 | contig 12527 bp, 8 predicted proteins | sample YL17G14_0_MG_FD_204453 | JGI IMG/M metagenome (GOLD analysis project Ga0315295, IMG submission 204453) | Sediment microbial communities from Yellowstone Lake, YNP, Wyoming, USA - YL17G14_0 | ecosystem: Environmental > Aquatic > Freshwater > Lake > Sediment | place: USA: Wyoming | collected... | reverse complement strand
GGCTGGCGTAAGACGCTGGAGGTCTTCGACTCCGAGAAGCGGCGTTACTGCCAGTTGAGCCTGTTCCCGAGCGACCGGCCGGTCCCGCCGGACGCCGCCAGCGCGGTCTCGGTGGACCTGGCGCGGATGCGGCTGCGTCGGCCCCGGCGGATCCGGACCGGGCAACTGACCGAACCGACGGACGACGGGGCCGAACCGGCGGGCGACCCGGGCGTTTTGTAGTGAAGACCTTGGGGTGCAAACCCCCGTTCCCGACCCCGCCAGCGGGGTTGGAGACACCAAAGTGCGAAAGTCGGGTTAAGGCCCGTAAACATTGACGTTTACGGGCCTTTTTTCTGCGCCGGTCGGGTGGGCCAAAAGGTTCTGTGCTATGCCGGTGCTATGGGCGGCGCTTCTCACAGAAGCGCCTGGCGCTCTTGGGCGACCTTCGATGCGACGTAGCGGAACTTCCCTGAAGGATCCGGCGGGATCTGAGCGGCGTTTTCGACGATCACGCGGACATCGGCCCCGAGCCGCTGCGTGATGCCTTCTGCGATCCTCCGGGGGCCATCGGACGGGAACAGGCGGTCCGGCACGACCAGCACGCGAATGACATCCACCTCGTCCTGGATGATCTTGTACTGTTGAACGCCGGGAATCTCTCTCACCACGTAAATCAGGGCCAAGCCATGGACCCAGCGGCCGTCAGGGGCAATGACGAAGTCCGTGGTGCGGCCCTTGACGATCTTCATGACCTCCAGCCCGCGGCCGCAGGGGCACGTTTCGGTTGACGGCTGCCCGATGTCTCCTGTCCGGTACCGGATGAAAGGCATCGCATAGTTGTCGAGGTGGGTCACCACGATTTCGCCGTCCTCGCCAGGCGCAACGGGCTTGCCGTCCTTGATAAACTCTACGATCATATTCTCGCTGGTCATGTGCATGCGGCCGGCGGGGCACTCATGGGCGATAAACCCGCCCTCGCGGCTGCCATAGCCGTTGACGACCGCCGCGCCGCCGAACGCGCGCGAGATGGTCGCCTTCTGGTGATCGTAGAGGACCTCGGCGGTGCAGAAGACCGCTGCGACACCCAGGTGGGCGAGGTCGTGACCGGCCCGTTCGGCCATCTGGGCGAGTAGCGCGATGCTGCTGGGATAGCCGAAGATGCACTTGGGCCCGAAGCGGCGCAGCCTCTCTACGAACATGCCCACCGACTGTTCGGAGAGGTCGAAGGCGGACAGGAGCATCTCATTGGTCAGCCAGTCGCGGAGATTCTTCAGGCGGTCCTGCTGGGAGAGTTCCACCGGGGAACCCCAAATGTAGGCCTCCCGGTCTCCGGGGCGGATGCCAAACCATTCGTGCGTCCTCATCCGTGCGGCCTTGTCGTACGCCTGGCGCCGCTTGTCGAAGTAGAAGATGAGCGGCTCGCCGGACGACCCGCCGGTGGTGTAGCGGATGGGGCCGCCGGGCACGCCGCGGTTCACGAGTTCCTCGCGATGGGCGGAGAGTATGGCCTTGTCCAGCAGCGGCAGGCGTGCCAGGTCGCCGAGCGATACGGGCCGCCAACAGGCGTCCACCTTGGCGAGGACGGGGTAGGCCGCGGTATTCGTCATGGCCACGGCGACGAGGTTGCGCAGTTTCTCCAGTTGCAGAGCGAGCAGACGCTCGCGCGGCCAGTGTTGGCTTTCCATCAGGTCGCGATAGTAGCGAAACGTCTTGCGGCGCATGAGGCGTTCATGCACGGGAGACAACATGTTTCGGACCAAAGGGGGCCACACGGTCAGTGTCCTTTCTTGCCGGTTGCAGGCGAGGTGGCGCCCACGGCCAGGAGGCCCGCTCGATGAGCCAGCGTTCCTACAGCCAGGATGATGATGAATGGCAGGACCGGCAGATGATGCTGGCAGTGAGCCTGCATCACCAGGTGGATGGCCCAGATGTACACGACCATGCTTAGCATCGCGACCGCCAAGACCGAGTTCAGGATCCGACGACGCCAGATCACGCCCCCCGCCACCCAGATGAACATCGTTGCCAAATACGCGATCTGGACAACACCTCGGACGGCGTTCAAGCCGATTGGCGGTAGTTTCCCGTACAGGCACCCGTTGCTGTTGATGAACCCCGTGTCGCTTCCCCAGGTCCACGTGACTCGATAGGCCGTCAGTTTGAGGAACTGAACCGGGTTACTGATGATCCAGTCGACGGCCTCGCGAATGTGGCGGTGGTCCATCTCCACCTCGTCCGTCTCACCTGGCAGTGGAAGCATTGTCATCTCCAAGCCAACCGACTCGGGATTGTTGGCCGTGTGCAGCACCACGCCGAAGTTGGTCGAGACGAGGACGAAATGGTTTAGCACGAGGTAATTTCGGATCGTCCACGGCGAGATCGCCAGGATCAGGAACAGGGCGATGATCCCGGCACGTTTGATCGCCACACCAAGGGGTAACCGCCACGCTCGGTAGACCAAGAAGGCAGCAAGAGGTGCCAACGTGCCCGTCGGTTTGACCAGGCAGGTCGCGCCGACCAGCAGGCCCCAGATTGCCAGGTACCAGAACCCGTGCTTCTCGGGCGGGCGGACGAAGAACAGGTACATCAGCAGCAGGAACAGCGTGCCGAGGAGCAGGTCATACTCGAAGTTCCCGTAGATCATCCAGGACGGGAACATCGCGAGCACAAGGCCTGCCAACCGCCCGGCCGGTTCTCCGTAGGCCATCGCGCCGAGGCGATAGGCGAGCCATGCCGCCACGGTTACGACAATGGAGGTGAACAGGACGTTGCTCCAGGCGGAATGGAGGACGAGGACGCGGAACGCTTCCATGAGGAGGTCGTGTCCCCGGGGGTACATGGCCGAGGCCTTGAAGAAGACCCAGTCACAAAACGGGTTGGCGGCCCTCTCGCCCGGCAGAATCTCGATGGTCCGCAGAATGGCCAGGTGTGTTACGAAACAGAGGGGCAGCAGCAGTGCCATGTAAGCGCGATGGGTCAACCCGCCAAGCCAATGCAGGAGGAGGCGGAGGCCGCCGCTCCATGCAATCGCGGTCAACGCTACGGCGAAACCGATGGCAATGGCGATGTAGCCCATCCACGGCGGCGCAGCTCGATAGTGGCTCCAGTGGAGCAAGGGATAACCCAGGATCCCCAGGAGGATCGTTACCCCGGCAATCTGCCCAAGGTAAGGCAAAACCCTTATGAGCCAGTGCGGCGAACCTGCGGTCCCGCGAGTTGTCTCTGTCATCTGTTCCCCTTTGTCTGTCGGACCGGTTGCCTCTCTTGTGTGTCCTACGGCTGTGGCGGTGCCGTGCATTGTACCGCCGGGTCGGCTGAGCAGCCGGTGTTGCCGACGATTTCCCGGACGATGTACTCGGGTCTTTGCTTGACCTCTAGGAAGATCTTGGCCAAGTACTCCGCCTGAATTCCGAACGCCATGAGCGTCAGGCCTTGCGTCATGACGCTGAGAGCGACGATGGACGTCCAGCCGCGAACCACTGTGCCGCCGAGCAACCAATCCACGAGGCAGTATATCAAATAACCGACACTGATTAACATGAAAATCGCCCCCAGGAGGAGGGTACCTCGTAGCGGAGCGACTGAGAAACTCGTCAGGGCGGTGACGCCCAGCGCCAAGCTCCTCAGGAAGTTGTACTTGGGTTTGCCTCCTGCCCGAGGACGCTGTCTGTAGCGGACCTCCGTGCTGCGGAACCCCAGCCAGGGTATCAGGCCGGGCGACCAGCGGCAACGTTCCGGCAACTGGTTCAGGGCCTCGACGACACTGCGGCTGACGAGCCGGAAATCCGCCACGCCCGGCAGAACCTTCGTCGGCGACAGAAGGTTGAAGATGCGGTAGAATGCGCGGCTGCAGGTGCGTTTCACGAACCCAGTGTGTTGCCCATCGCGTACGCCGTAGACTACGTCGAATCCCTCCTGCCACCGGTCGAGCATCTCACAGCAAGCATCGAATGGGTGCTGGAGGTCGCTGTCGACAGTCAAAACGGCGTTTCCGCCTGCATGGCGGTACCCCGCCGACACGGCGGCTTGCTTGCCGAAGTTCCGCGACAACACTACTACGCGCACGTTCTCGTGCTCTTTGGCCAGACGTTTCAGGACCTCGGTCGAGCCGTCGGTGCTACCGTCGTCCACGAACAGAACCTCCCAGGCGAACTGGCCCGACAGTTCCCCACCAAAGAACGCTTGGATCTCCGCAAGAAGTCGTTCGATGCTCTCCCGCTCGTTGTAGACGGGCGACACGATGGATACCATCTGCCGTGCCATGGCACACCCCCAGTCCTGTCCCGCAACCAACAACTTCTAGGCCGCCTGCTGGCCCAGACGTTCAGGCCCTAGTCCCTGTGAGGACCTCTTTGTAGACTGCCATCAAACGCTCAACCATCGTATCGATGCTGTATCCCTGTTCGACGCGCTTCCGTGCGGCCACGCCCATACGGTGGCGAAGAGAAGGGTCTCGCTCCATCTGTACCAGGCGGTCGGCAAGGGCCGCAACGTCTCCTGGCTCGATCAGAAACCCTTCCACGCCATCCGTTACCACCTCTGGTATGGCACCCACGCGAGTGGCGATCACGGGCATCCCATGCGCCATCGCTTCGAGCATGGCCATGGGCAGGCCCTCAGCATAACTGGGAAGCACGAAACAATCCGAACCGGTCAGCACCGTTTCCTTCTCCCGCCCCGCCACGGAGCCCAGAAGGCGAACCTGGGAGCCGCAACCGCACTCGGTGATGCGAGCCTGAAGGAGGTTTCTCTGGCCGGGTTCGGTTTCGAGGCCGGCCAGACTCACGGTGCCGCGAAGGTCGGACTGTCGGGCCAAGCCGACCGCCGCAATCAGGTCCTGGGGGCCCTTGGCAGATCCCAAGTTGCCCATGAACAGAAAGTGCGGCACCGGCCCGACCGGCCTGGATTCAACAGAAGGCACAGGCACCCCGTTCGCAACTACGCGCCAACATACTTGGTCAGCGAACCCATGAAGCCTCTTCACCCATTCGTCGCTCAGCACGATGGTCGCCGACCCAAGGCCCAGCGTGCGCCGCAGCCACCACCGGCCCGCCGCGCGCAAATGGGTTGAGAACTGCTCGAAGTGGCCCCCGTGGACGTGCCAGACGACGCGGCAGCCAAGCGCCCTTGCCGCTACGGCATGCAGGGAATCCCGCCAGAATGTAAACCCGCTGCAGGTGTGAATATGTACGATTTCTGCTCGCTCTCGCCGGATGCAGAGGGCCATCCTGGCCAAAACGTTCACCTGCGCCGCAACGCCCCTAAGCAGCGATCGGCCCTCAGGCGTTGTCTTCCCGTTGTTGAGAACAGTCAGGCGGCACTTCTCGGCCAAAGCGCTTCCGCGCAGGTTGTCCATCACTGTCGCCATGCCGCCGGCCGGCGGCGGCAACGGGCCGAGCATCAACACGCGGGGAAACGATACGGCCGGCGGGCGGCAACCGAGGTCCGCTGTTCTCCCCGTGCGGCCCGTGCTCGCCTCATACACTGCCAGGTAATCAGAAGCCATGCGCGTCACGCTGTGATTTGCCTCGACGTACCGCGCGGCCTGGAGGCCCAGGTTAGCCCGCAAGGCGGCGTCCTGCATCATCTCCGCCATCGCGTCCGCAAGGGCAGCCGGATCGCCGGCGGGCACCAGCAAGCCGTTCTCCCTCGGCCGAACAACCGACGGCACGCCGCCGACGGCCGTGGCGATGACGGGCAGCCCCGCCGACATCGCCTCCAGAAGGACCATGGGCAGCCCTTCTTTGCGACTCGAAAGGACGAACGCATCGGCCGCCGAGTAAAGGGCCTCCACATCCTCGCGCAAACCAAGGAACCGCACCGTGTCGCGCAAGCCAAGATCCGTCAGCCGGGTTTCAAGCGCCTGCCAGTGCTCGTGATTCGAAGTTCCCCCCGCCACCAGTACGGTGAATGGCCGCGTGGGCTTCATGCCAAGCAGCCGCGCCGCATCCAAGAGGTCTTCGTAACCCTTCTCCGGGTTGACATTCCCCACGGCCAGGAAGGCAAACACATCGTCCGTCAGCCCCAGTTCGTGCCGCACACGGCGCCCGAGGTCGTCTTTGCGGACGATAGGGCAAACCCCGTTTGGCAGCAGGGCCACAGTGCCCGACCAGTCGAGGGCCTCAGCGTACTCACGTGCCGCCGCCCCAGACACCGCTGTGACCGCCCGCACGTCGCGCATGGCAATGCACTCAGACTTTCGGCGCCGACGCCCGTCCTTGAGCAACAGTCCGTGGCACGAGACCACAATAGGGCGCCGCACGCTTAACCGATTTGCAAGGAACGCGTAGGGCAGACTGGAGCGGTCATGGACGTTGATGACGTCTGGCCGAAACCGGCGCAGGAGCCGCGCGAGCCGCCAAACGGCAGCAATATCCCGCCCCTTGCGGGAAAGCAGGGCTACGACGGAGATTCCCCGGGCCTCCAGGCGCTCACCAAACACCCCTTTGCCGTCCAGGCAAAAGACGATGGGCTCAACCCCTCGTGCCGCAAACTCCGTCGCCAGGTGCATGACGACGCGCTCCTTGCCGCCGGGAGGCATGCCGACCACCGCGAGCGCGACCCGGCGTACGCGTGTGTCCCGCTTGCATGAGTGGTCGCCCATGACCAGAGTTCCTTGACGTATCGATGATCGCTTCATCTCTTCGACACAACGCCCGCACCTTTGGACGGGCGGCAACGCCATATCCCCTCGGCTAGGCTTTCCGTGCTTGGGCAAGTGCTGACGGCACTTCCCGGTCCCGTTTCGGCACCTTGTCTTGAGCGTACTCACGGTTCTCAAGGCACCGCTCGAGGCACACAGGCAAGGCCAAAAACCAATATACACCTTCCACATAGAGCAGCGTAACAGTCAGCCCGCCAACCACGAGAATGCTGAGGCTTATCACAAAAGCCCAGTGCATAAGGGCAAAGTCGTCGGCCTGAGCCTTCGGCAGGCTCCGGCTTTTTCGGTAGATGCTCCTCAAAATCGCCACAGCCCCGACGATCAGCAGCAGAAACACGGCCAACCCCTGGAAGCCCAGTTCACAAGCGCAGAGGATAAAAGTGTTGTGGGCGTCCCGACCTACACGGGCAGGGTCATACAGGCCGATGACCTCCAGGAAACCCCTTGCACCGACGCCCAAAGGGTAGTCGCAGAACATGTCAAGAGCCGCCCGCCAGATGTCCACGCGACCCTGGGCCGAACTTTCCCACTGGCCCTCCGTCGGAGCAATGGTCTTGGCCCGCTCCCAGAAACCTGGATCCGTAAGACTGTAGCCTCCGATTGCAAGCACGATAACGGCCGCCAGGATGATCCACCGTTTTCCCTTGGGCGCGGCCAGAAGGGCTATCAGCATGCCGCCCGCCAAGGCAACCATTGCCCCGCGGCTTCGGGTTAGGACCATGGCGTTGACGGCCAGCACCCCCGCCACGGTGCAGATGACCCGGCCGATCCACCTGCTGCGCAAGAACTGCACGCCGATTATGGGCAGACAGGCAGCCAGGTAGCAAGCGAAGGCGTTCGCATCGGAGAAGTCCGGGCCTCCGATGGCGTCCAGCCGCCCTTGATTGAAGAATGCCTGGCCAGCCGTGTAAGCGTCGTAGCCCAGCCATAAGGCCCCGACCACAAAGGCCCACATCAAGGCGTTGAGAGCCTCCAGGGTGGTGACGATGTGTGTCAACATCAGGACGAAGATAAGCACCTTGGTCATTTTCACCTCGGGCGGGTCCTGGCCGGTCAGCGAGGCGTCCTGAACTGCCATACTCCACAGAGTCGACAGCCAGACCAGCGCTACGAACGCGACCAGCAGCCATTCCTGCGTCTTCATCACGGCACGGCCGTACCGCAGTTGGCGGAAGTGGATCGCAAGGGCAACGGCGGTCAATAGGGCCAACGTGAAGGAATACCGGATGCTTAGATTCGCGAGCTCCTGGCCCCACCATTGGCGTTCTGGGTAGACCTGGTAGTGCATCATGTACCCCACGACGCCAACCAAGGGCATGTAAAGAGTCAGACCGCAGGCCGCCACGAACGAAACCAGGAACAGGATTGCTTTCAGAGGCATAGCCACGCCACCTTACTTCGGATTCGTTTCCCCGATACGTTGCGCCTCTTCCGAGGGCGTTGCCCGCTCGCATCATCGGGCTCATTCATGGGCAGAATCGTGCCTCACTTGACCGCTGCGAACGAACAGCCGGGCCTCGCCGTATCGGCTAGGCACGAAAGGCGCCCCCGGTAATCCCAAGTCCCAATCTGTTGAATCTCGGGGTCTGCCCGGGGTTCGTCCATACCGCTCAGTCCGTGTATTCCGTCGTCTTATTCTCCATCGCGAGGCGGTGCTTGGCCAGGAACGCATCCAGGTCGCACAGCGGACGTGCCGGCACCCCAGCCACAACGGTGCGCGGCGGGACGTCGCGCGTTACGACCGACCCCGCTCCCACAATGCTGTCCGGCCCGATGGTGACCCCCGGCAGAACGATGGTGCCGTAACCGATATAGCAGTTGTCCCGGATCACCACCTTGGCCGTCCGCGTTTTCCCTAGGTGCCGCCACATGCTTGCGTCATGAGTCAGAACAGTGCAGTTCGTCAGAGTGCAGTTGTTCCCGATTTCCGCTTGAGATTCGACGCGGCAGTGGCGGGAAATCCAGCAATTCCGGCCGATCCGCACGCCACTTCGTCTTAGCCTCCATATCGTAAAGTGCGAACACGCTTCCTCATGGGGAATACCCCTGAGCCGACACCACAAGAGGTATAGGTTTAGGAGCATGGTAGAGCACGTTCCTTACAGAAGCATGCCCGGGCAGTCGCTGCACAACACAGGGGGACCAGAGACTCTTGCAGTTCCGCGAATGCGCCGGCGCGCAGTACGGTAGAGCACGTTATTCCAGATCTGGCGCAAAGGTTCTTCGAAGATATTTCCCATGCCGTGTCGTCGATCGAAACTGCCGCAGCAAAGATGCACATCGCCGTCCACGCATATGACAACCTGCCTCCAGGGGGCTGTACAGGAGAATCGCACTTGGCCCGGAGCAGGCAAGGCGCCGTCGTGGGTCCGGACGTACCGATAGTAACGGTTCACGTAGGAGTCCTCCTTGGGGAGCCAGCGGTTTGCCAGATCCAGGCGTTCACGCCGAAGCATAGCCTCGTCGATCCCGCGTAAGTTCATCTGGCGGTCATATGGCAACAGCCGCAGGTTCAGGCTCGTCTCCTCCAGGAGGTATCCGACGCCCAAAGCGGCGGCGAATTCCGGTACCCGGTCCACCTCGTGTTCGTTATGGCGTGTGACGATGAAGCCGAGATGCACATCCGGTGTGGGGCTGCCGAGACGCTGCTTGGCGGCCACGATGGTCTTGATATTTTCAAGGACGGGGGCAAGACGGTGCCGAGGCTGGTATGCCCGGTAACTTTCTTCCGAGAGGCCGTGGAGCGAAATGGCCAAGTCGTCGAGACCCGTCCGGACCAGGTGTTCGGCGTCTTCGGGCCGGAACGCGTGCAGGTTGGTGGAGATCTTGGTGAAGATGTTCCTAGCCTTGACATACTCAATCATGTCGTATATGCGGGGATGCAAAAGCGGGTCCCCCCAGTTGTAGAGACCGACGAATCGCGCCGAGGGGGTGACCTGGTCCATGATCCGGCAGAAGTCATCCCACGCCAGGAAGCCGACAGGCCGGCTCTTTCTCCCTTGTCCCACCGGGCAAAGGACGCAGCCGCCATTGCAGACGTTTGTGACCTCGATGGCTACATAACCGGGCAGGCTCGAAAGGTATGCGGACCTCAAGCGGGCGTGGGCAGCCTCGAGCAGGGCGTTAGCGACGCGGCGGCATCCATAGCGGGAGCCGGTCAACTCGCGGTACGCAGCGTGCAGTCGCGCTGTGCGGCCTTCGGTTCCGCCTATTGGCCGGGTCATACGCGACTCCTGTGTGGGCGTTGGCTATACCTGAGTATCAGTTGGCGGATCCCAGCGGCGGAACGATCCCAGGTGAAATCCTTAAGCACCCGTTGGCGGCCCTGCCGGCCAAATTCTCTTGCCAGCTCAGGATGTTTGAGGATGCTGACAACGGCACGCGCAACGGTGGCCGGATCCCTCGCGTCTATCCTCAGACCGGTGACGCCCTCTTGGATTGCATCCTCTGTCCCGCCGGTATTCCCGCCGATGACCGGTTTCCCAGCGGCGCTCGCTTCAAGAAACACGATGCCAAAACCCTCCACTTCGCCTTGCCCCTCGAGAACACGATTAGCCATGACGAATACGTCCGCCAAATTATAGAGATCTGGCAATTCCGCATCTGGCACACGACCGAGAAAAAACACGCGCTCGCGAACCCCCAGTTCGGAGGCCAGGGCCTCAAGCATAAGCCGCTTGGGGCCACTTCCGGCGATCAGGTACTGCGCTTGAGGGAACTCCGCTAGAATCTGCGGCATAGCGCGAATCATCGTATCTTGCCCCTTGCGCTCGCAAAGGGCTCCGACCGTGAGCAAGACCGGGCCATTGTCTATGTTCCATCGCTGCATCATCGCACGGCTCTTGGGTCCGGGGCGGAAAACGGCAGGATCGGTTCCCGGATGAACCAGTTCAATGCGGCGGCCAGGGCCCCCCCCTTGGCGAAGCAGACGAAAGGTGAAGCGGCTGTTGGCGATCACAGTTCTTGACAACGCGTAGCCCTTCCACAGGAACCACCTCTTCATCCTCGCAGTGGTACTGTTCTTCGCAAAGGAGGCCTCTTGACCGTATACTGCCACTTCTTCACCGTGTGCGAACGTGAAGACTGGGATTCCAAGGGCCCGGCCGATGATACCGGCAACGAGACCCTCCGGCAGAACCCGCGCCGCAATAAGAGCGACGGGCCTCGTTCGCAAAACCTGCTGTAAACAGTGGGCGGCGAGGTTCCCATACAGCAACAGCGACTCAGGGCGCAAGATGGACCATCGCGACAGGCGAATCCGGCGGACCGTAACGCCGTCGATCTGTTCGCGGCTCGGCAAGCCGGGCATCTTCGCGGTCAACACGCACACATTGCCCAGCCGTTTATAAACTTCATGCTGCCAGTTGATGTGCCCGCCCGTTGCGGGCAGGTACACCTCGCTGAGAGCCACAATGTCTCTTGCGTCTGCCATGGCTTGTCTATCGGCGGTTCTTACGGCGTCGCATGCGACGAACCCGCCATTCCCATCCTGTGCGTTCCTGACGAATCTGCCGCCCGCCGCACGACTCGTCTGCAAACGCGTCGTTGCCCATGGAATCCGGCGCCGCATTCGCCCATCCATAGCTTGGGTCTTTTTGCACTCAGGAGGCATAGCTGTTTCGGCTCCGCAGAATCATGGCCGTTTGTCCCTCTGGAGCGTTGAGCGGCATTGGTGGCCAAGGCCTGTCCCGCCAGTTGTTGGTGGGTAGAGATGGCCGAGAACCAGCAATCGTAAGGTGCTAAACAACATCGTTCTGCGCCCCGCCCCTATTCACGGACCTTGTTCTTCGTGACCCGTTGCCCTCAGCCACCTCGTCAAATAGCGTTGCCAACTGGCGCGTCAACTCGCGACGGTCGTATGCCAGGATATCCTCATGGTTTGCCCCGCGCACCGGATTTCCTGCCGCCCAAGCGTCAAATAGCTGTCTAAGGCCGCGGTATATATCGGGAACAGACTCGCTATCGGCCACGATTCCGGCCCTGTGGCGTGTCACCAGATCGGCGGCGTCGCCCCTTACCGGAGTGAGACACAAAATGGGGCGCCCCGACCCGAGATATTCAAACATTTTGCCGGTCACAATGCCGTGGGCTCCTGGCGCCCGATTGATCAGGAGGAGCAGTGCATCGCTGTCCACCATCATGGTTCTTGCTTTCCCATGGGGCAGGTATCCGCAGAACTCGAACTGGTCGCCCAATTCCTCAGCCTTGCGGAGAACGTTATTGCTCATAGTGCCGGCCACCCTCCAAAGAACTCTTTCTTGGCCAGCATGTTGCCCGAGAAGTTGCCATGCCGAGAGGAGCGCTTCGCTCCAGTTACTCGTGTTCAGGTTGCCGACGTACGACAACACAAAGCGGCTGCCGCCCGCGGGGGAGGTTCTTGGCTGCGTACCCAGATCGACGCCATTGTAGATGACGCGGAACTTCTCTGGCGGAACGCTTGGCACTAACTTGCGCATTTCGGCAGCATAGCCAGGCGAGACGTGTACGACAATATCAGCAGTGCGCAAGACGGCTTGTTCCAGACACTTGTCTCTCCTCCAGCGCCAACCGGGCGTGGGCACGTAGGCCTTGTCTTGCGTCCACAAGTCCCGGAAATCCGCAACCCACGGGATGCCCGTCTCGTTCTTGATCTTCAGGGCCAGATAGTGATCGCTGTACGGGCACGAAGTTGAGTAAAGCACGTCGATCCCATGCTTTTTGACAAGTCGAATGAGCGGCTTCAACAGTCCGTTCGCCCAGAATACATAAGGGTCCGGGGAAACTCCAGCGGTGCACCAGTTGAATCCGGCGACGAGCCTCCAGGCAAGGCCACGCCCAATGCGCCCGCGGCCAGCCAACCAGCTTGCCGCTAGATCGACCGCACCTGCCGGGCCAGAGATGC